>Ga0157375_10002817_pt1 | contig 15054 bp, 14 predicted proteins | sample M35metaG_FD_115311 | JGI IMG/M metagenome (GOLD analysis project Ga0157375, IMG submission 115311) | Miscanthus rhizosphere microbial communities from Kellogg Biological Station, Michigan, USA - M3-5 metaG | ecosystem: Host-associated > Plants > Roots > Rhizosphere > Soil | place: USA: Michigan...
ATTTTATTTAAAGGTATATCCTATACTAATGCCACCGGCAGGGATTATGCCTTCATCATACATTATTGGTACGAATTCGACCTTGAAGCTAATTCCTTTATGTTCAGGTTGATACCGGTATCCGAAAGAGCCCGTGGCAACAAAGCCTGTTATCTTGTCGAACGACCATGTCTTACCAGTATTGTTGCCCGTGGAGCGCAGGAACGTAGCCCCTCCACCGACTTGAAGCATCGAACTGTGTTCGCCTATCAGATAGTTTATCTGGAACGGTATTGTTATCACACTGTTCCCTTCTGCTGCGAATCCGCCTATACCAATCGTATATCCCCAACCGTTTCGTTCGGCGTTAAAACGTGCATCATAGTTGGCTGATATTGCTAAACCAGCACCACCAATTTGCAGGTAGTAATTCTTGGCCTTTATTTGGCTGTAGTCTGTGGTATCCTGTTCTGCAGTTTGAGCAGATGAGCCGATGGTATCGCGCTTGGTAATGGTTATTGTGTCTTTTTTAATGATAGTTACCGTATCTCTTTGCAGAATTGTGGTGGTATCTCTTTTTATAATAGTAGTCGTGTCTTTCTTCAATATGGTAGTAGTGTCACGTTTTAATATAGTAGTTGTATCTCTTTTTATAACAACTTTACCATTACCACCATTTCCGGCAGCATTTTGATCGCCAACCTGTATTTCGCCGTTAGTAACATTGCCTGCATTAGGTTTGGAAACGTCCGAAGCAGCGTCCCGTGCAGGGTTGGTTTTAGCTGGATTTGCATTGCCTGCACCATTAGCCGGAGCAATCCCGGGAATTACCGTCGGCACTTTGCCACCCGGTGCCGGTACAGTAGTAACCTGGCCTTGATTTCCGCCACCCCTTACCTGTATCACACCATCCGTAGGCGGTGCAACAATAGTGGTATTCGTAGGTTGGTCGCCTGGATTATTCTTCACCTGTATGGTGCCTTCTGTTGGCGTATAAATAGTTCTTATTTTAGAAGCTGGTGCTACCTGGAACCCTTTGGCAACGGAGTCTGCCTTTGCACCGCCATCCATATTGATACCCGGATCAGGCTTTACATTAGGCGAGGCCTTTGAGATTTTTGTAGGAACACCATTAATGATCAATATCGTATCTGCATTCCTCAATATCGTTGCGCCACCTTTTATTACCAAAGTGGTGTCAGTGGTCAGCACCCGTTTATTTGCCTTTTTCTTCGCTGTCGTATCTGTATCACACACCATTCTCCTACTTGCGGCAGATGCTGTCAGTCGTAGACCGAACAGGCTCACAAGAAGCAGTAGGATAATAACCCGGACCTTTGATGTAAAAAGAATATTCATTATAAACAATTTTTCTATTTAGTTAGTTTAGTTAGCGGGTTTTACGTTACTGTAAATCAAAATGTTTCAGGCGGGTAGCTAAATATAAAAAAGTAAAGCCCTCCGGAAGGAAGGGCTTTGTATAACCTATTAAAAATGAGGCTGTTTAATGCTTGTTTTAATTCATTACGGGGTTTAAATCTTCTTTTATAGTAAGATCTAAAGCATTATTTACTTTTTCACTTAAAAGCGCCATATTAATTACCTCTTTCATATCGGTAACATAATGGAATTTAAGGTCTTTAATGTAGTCCTCTTTTATTTCGTGAATATCTTTCTGGTTTGATTTACTCAGGATGATCTCTTTGATGTTGGCACGTTTGGCTGCCAAGATTTTTTCTTTGATACCACCTACTGGCAAAACACGTCCGCGAAGGGTAATTTCACCCGTCATGGCCAAATGAGGTTTTACTCTACGTTGAGTAAATGCAGATGTCAAGGCGGTCAGCATTGTAATTCCTGCCGATGGCCCGTCTTTAGGGGTAGCGCCTGCGGGTACATGCACATGCACATCCCACTGATCAAATACTTTTGGATTGATATCGAAATCTTTGGCGTGTGCCCTTAAATAAGCCAGCGCAATGCTTGTCGATTCCTTCATTACATCGCCCAGATTGCCGGTTAGCGTCAAACGTCCTTTGCCCGGACTTAAGCTTACTTCGATAAATAATATATCGCCGCCCACTGAAGTCCACGCCAAGCCTGTTACAACGCCTGCCACATCATTACCTTCGTAAAGGTCCTTGTCAAATATGGGCGCACCCAATATTTTTTCAATGTCCTTTTTGGATACCAGCGGAACGTGCTGCTCTTCCATGGCAATGGTTTTTGCAATGCCGCGCACAACAGAGCCGATCTTCTTTTCAAGTGCGCGCACACCCGATTCGCGTGTATAATCCTCAATCAACTTTTCAAGAACATCATTTTTTATAACAACGTCCTTAGCTTTCAGGCCATGCGCCTCACGCTGTTTAGGCACTAAATGCTGTTTTGCGATCTCGATCTTTTCTTCAATAGTATATCCATTTACATCAATGATCTCCATACGGTCGAGCAATGCGGGCTGTATGGTGCTCAGCGAGTTGGCGGTAGCAATAAACATTACATTTGACAGATCGAAATCAACCTCAACATAATGGTCATAAAATGTACTATTTTGTTCGGGGTCAAGTACTTCGAGCAGCGCTGATGATGGGTCTCCTCTGAAATCATTGCCCACTTTATCTATTTCGTCCAATATAAATACCGGGTTAGCTGCGCCGGCTTTCTTAATTGCCTGGACAATACGGCCCGGCATAGCGCCAATATAGGTTTTACGGTGGCCTCTTATTTCGGCCTCGTCCCTGATACCACCTAAGGCCATACGAACATACTTGCGTCCCAGTGCCTTAGCTATCGATTTCCCTAAAGATGTTTTACCAACTCCGGGAGGGCCAACCAAACAAAGGATAGGGGCCTTCATATTGTGCTTTAATTTGAGCACTGCCAGATATTCTATAATGCGTTGTTTTACCTTGTCGAGGCCAAAATGGTCCTTATCCAATATCTTTTGGGCGCGTTTCAGGTCGAAGTTATCCTTCGTAAATTCACTCCATGGCAAATCAAGTAATAGTTCAAGATAGTTGATCTGAACAGAATAATCTGCAGCTGCGGGATTAGTCCTCGCCAACTTTTCCAATTCTTTGGTGAAATGATCTTTTACCTCTTTTGCCCATTTTTTCTTTACAGCCCTTTTTCTCAGATCTTCAATTTCCAGATCGGGCGAATTGCCACCAAGCTCTTCTTGTATGGTTTTCAGTTGCTGGTTAAGGAAGTAATCGCGCTGTTGTTTATCAAGGTCGACACGTACCTTACTTTGTATCTGGTTCTTCAGTTCCAGCATTTGCAGGTCGAGCGTCAAATGCTCCAATACCAGTTTTGTCCGTTCGCGCAAATTGACAACTTCAAGCAAGCGTTGCTTGGCCGCCATATCCGCATTCATATTAGATGATATGAAATTGATCAGGAATGAAGTGCTCTCAATATTTTTAATAGCAATACCTGCCTCACTCGGAATATTAGGCGAAAGCTGTATAATATTCATCGCCATATCCTTAATGGATGATACCATGGCTCTGAATTCTTTATCTTCTTTAGGCTTTATTTCTTTAAAAGGCTCAATTATAGCTTTTAGATACGGCTCGCTTTGAACTTCTTCTTTCAGCAAAAAACGCTTTTTACCCTGTAGTATCACGGTTGTGTTACCATCGGGCATCTGAAGCATTTTAATTATAAGAGCAATGGTACCAACTTTGTTCAGTTGGTTAAATGCAGGATCTTCAATAGCCGTATCCTGCTGTGCTACAACACCGATTATTTTTTTACCCTTGTTCGCGTCGCGTATTAGTTTGATCGATTTATCCCGGCCTACAGTAATTGGTATAACTACCCCTGGAAACAGTACAGTATTGCGCAAAGGCAAAATCGACATGATATCCGGGATATGTTCATTGTTCATTTCCTCTTCATCTTCCGATGACATTAATGGAAAGAACTCAGATTCCTCATTTATTATAGGTAAAGCACTTTTAAAATCGAATGGATCAAAACTCATCAAATTCCCTTTCTGTCTCTTTTTGAAAAAAACGTCATATTGTCAGCTTGTAAAGCTACTCCAATAATGTTAATGGGCAAAAAACTGTTGGTTGCCGCAGTACCCTTATTGGTCAAGACCTATGCCAAGATGGAAATATTACGAAATGTTGTGGTTAATATTATGTAAATCTATGATTTTTTGCTGGTTATATCAATGTCAGTAAATTTACCCGCATACGTCAGACGGATGTTGGATTGATGAAAAAAAGTCAGCATAGTATATTGTGGTGTTTAGAGTTGGTTTGAACGTAATTTTTAATAATAATGATACATTTATATAATATTTTTATGCAAAATAAGTTATTAGAGCGTAAGGTAAAGTTTACCATTTTTATTTTACAAACGGATTTTTGATGAAGGCACCCATAATACTGTCTTTTTTGATTGTTTCCACACTTAATACGGCAATCGCTCAGAATGCTTATTTTAAGATGGGGCAGCAGGCCTTTTTGGATGGTGATTTCAAATCGGCGGTCAGCCATCTTGAAAAATCCTGTATCATTGATTCCACCAATTCCAGCGCACTTTGGATGCTCGGCTACTCTTATTATCATAGCGAGAATTATAAGAAATCGATACAAGCTTATAACAAGGTGATCGCCATAAAGCCCGCTGAGGGTTCAGCTTATTATTACCGGGCAAGGGCAAAAAGCTATTTAGCTAAGGACAATCATCTTACCGACCAGGACAAAGAGAAAAACCTGTTGGGTGCTATCTTAGATTATACCAAAGCTATCGCAGTTGATCCCAATAATATGCAGGATAATATTAAGTATTACCAAAACAGGGCTATTGCATATCGCGATTATAGCGACTTTAAGCTTCAGCCGGGTTCGCGTTTCTACGACAAAAATTTAGCAATAAACTCTTTAAAAGCAGCGGTGCAGGATTTTGAAAAAGTGCTGTCTGATAACCCGGCCCGTCAGGATATCGCTAGTCTGATGGAGTCGGTTAAAGCAAGGCTTTCTACAATCACTGTGGCCGCCAAAACGGCCCGTCATTAATTTATTTGAGCAGACCGCTTATGCGGTAGGTATCCGTCCCAAGTACTCGTACACGTTGTTTTTTTTGGATCAGGTAAAGAGAATCAGGAAAGTAACTTAGCATTTCGGTATTTTCATACAATATGTTTTTTGTATGATTGATGATCATGATCCATTTTAACTTGTCGTTTTCCTTTTTTATGACCACTTTTTGAGTTTTAAGTGATGGATCTTTGGCTAGGTAGATTGTTATATTGTCTGTAGTGTTGGCCTGATAGCTGTTTCTCCATGCTGGTTTATTGATATCCGATTGAGTAAACAGGCTTAGTTCTGTACCCCAATTGGTGATATGTACTTTTTGGGTTTCTGGCACATGATTGTGGGTTGCCGTTTTGGTAACTAACGGGTTAACTTTCGTTAATCGTGCAGAATCGGCCTCAAAATAGCCCTTGATATCAAAAAAAGCTTTGGTATCAACTGTGGCATTGCTATCCCTTTTACAGGATGCAATGCCCAGCAACAATATAAATGAGGTTGTAAAAAGAGCTGATCTTTTATACCAATACATTTCCAGTCATTTCTTCAGGGATGTCAACCCCGATCATTTTTAGGATAGTGGGGGCAATATCACCTAATTTACCATCTTTTACAGTTTTTACATCGTTATCAATTATAATGCATGGCACCAGGTTGGTTGTATGTGCCGTATTTGGCGAACCATCATCGTTGATCATATAATCAGCGTTACCGTGGTCAGCAATAATGATGAACGAATAACCATTTTTCATACCGGTTTCTACAACTTCGCGTGTACAACGATCTGCCGTTTCTGCCGCTTTTATTACCGCCGCAAACACACCTGTATGTCCCACCATGTCGGTATTAGCAAAGTTAAGGATCACCACATCCGGCCAACCGCTTTTAAGTTCGGGGATGATTGCATCACGTATGCCTTCGGCACTCATTTCAGGCTGCAGATCATACGTCGCTACTTTTGGCGACGGTATCAGCAGGCGTTTCTCATTAACGAACTCTTTTTCACGTCCGCCTGAAAAGAAAAAGGTCACATGCGGGTATTTTTCTGTTTCTGCAATGCGTATTTGATTTTTTCCGGCGTATTGCAGAATTTCGCCAAGGGTTTTTGTCAGGTCATCCTTGGTAAACACTACACGGACATTCTTAAATGTCTCATCGTAAGTGGTCATGGTGATGTAATGCAGGTTGAGCGGATGCATGTTTTGCTCAGGGAAAGCCTTTTGGGTCAGCGCTTGAGTGATCTCGCGTCCGCGGTCGGTCCTGAAGTTAATGCAGATCACCACATCGTCGTTTTTAATCATAGCTAACGGAACACCATTTTCATCAACACGAACAATTGGCTCAACAAACTCGTCAGTAACTCCTGCCTCGTATGATTCCTTTATGGCAGTTAGAATATCCTGACTGTGTTTTCCGGTACCGTTAATCAGCAGGTCATACGCTTTTTTAACGCGTTCCCAGCGATTGTCGCGGTCCATAGCATAATATCTGCCGATAGCCGAGGCTAATTTTATCGGAGTATTTTTGATGTGATCTTCCAGTTCGCCAATGAATTTCACGCCCGAGTTTGGATCGGTGTCACGGCCATCTAAAAAGGCATGGACATAAACTTTCTCCAGATTAAATCGCCCTGCAGCATCGCAAAGCCCTTCCAAATGTTTTATATGAGAGTGCACGCCGCCGTCGGATACCAGTCCGATGAAGTGCACATCCTTATTGTTTTGTTTAGCGTATTCAAAAGCTTCTTTAATTACCGGGTTGGTCGGAAACTCGTTGTCATCTACGGCTTTGTGAATGCGGCCCAGCTCCTGGTAAACGATGCGACCTGCACCCAGGTTCATGTGACCTACTTCCGAATTCCCCATTTGTCCGGCAGGTAAACCTACTGCTGTACCCGAGGCTTCCAGTTTTGAATGAGGATATTTCTGCAGCATCGAATCGAAGAACGGTGTATTGGCTGCAAATATCGCGTTTGACTTATCATTTCGGCCGTAACCCCAGCCATCAAGTATAATTAATACTACTTTTTTGTTTTTTTCCACAATGCAAATATAATCGCAACGTTTTAAGATTAGTCAGCGTTTAATATGAATAATTTTTGGATTGGGCTTGTTTCAGATAATCTATAGTTACTGATATGAAGCTATTCTACCTTTTTATACCTTTTGTGCTGTCTTTTTTTACGTTTGCAACTCCTGAGGATGTCATAGACAGGACCGCCGAATTATTGAAAGACGGCAATGCCCATGAACTGGCCGCTACGTTTTCACCCACCATTGAAATGTCAATTGCTGGTGATGAGAATGTCTATTCAAGCGTTCAAGCTGAGCAACTACTCGCTGATTTCTTTAGGCGCTGTCAACCAAAGTCAGCAAAAGTGCTTCACCGCATCACTTCAAATGCCAACTACAGGTATGCAGTAATTATCCTTAATACCACCAATGGCAGTTACCGTACCTGTGTTTCACTGAAAAATGTAAATGGAAAATTCGAGGTGAATGAATTGCGGATAGAGGCTGAAAAAACAAAATAATCGGCAATTGTTTATACTTTTGGGTCATAAAACTCAGAAGTTTGGATAAAGAATACATACACTCCTTCATTGCGAATGCATTAGCCGAAGATGTTGGCGATGGCGATCATACTTCACTGGCCACAATCCCTGCCTGTACTCAGGGAAAAGCAAAATTACTTGTAAAAGACAACGGTATATTAGCCGGCGTTGACCTGGCTTTAGAAATATTTATGCAGGTTGACCCTGGCCTGAAAGTTAATGTGTTGTTGCAGGATGGCACCGAAATAAAACCAAAAGATATTGTGCTTGAGGTAGAAGGCGATGCGCAGAATATACTAAAGGCTGAACGCCTGGTGCTAAACTGTATGCAGCGTATGTCGGGTGTGGCTACAAAAACTCATCAGATAGTCGAACTGTTAAAAGGAACCAACACCAAAGTATTGGATACCCGCAAAACGACCCCAGGGATGCGTTACCTCGAAAAATGGGCTGTGCGGATAGGCGGAGGGGTAAATCATCGTTTTGGTTTATTCGATATGATTCTGATCAAAGATAATCACGTTGATTATTCAGGAGGAATTAAACAGGCTATTGAGAACACAAAGAGTTATTTACAGAAGACCGGCAAAAAGCTGGCGATAGAGATCGAGGTGCGCAACCTGGACGAATTACAGCAGGTTTTGGATACCGGTGGTGTTGATCGCATCCTGCTGGATAATTTCAATTTTGATAATCTTCGGAAAGCAGTGAGCATGGTCGGCAACAAATATGACACTGAGGCATCAGGCGGAATTACGGTAGATAATATCCGTCAGTATGCCGAATGCGGTGTAGATTATATTTCAGTTGGGGCGCTAACCCATTCAGTGAAGAGTCTGGATTTGAGCCTGAAGGCGGTGTAAGCAGAGGTAAAGTTTAGTAATTAGAACTTAGAGTTAAGTTGAACTGGTGAATTATAAAATCAGTGAAATTATTCACTCATATTAATCAGTGATTCAGACAAGGATAAACTGTTTGTTAAACTAAAGTGGTGAGTACAGTATCATTTTATTAATATTGTGCAGGAATGATAAACGAATACACGATTTGGGCGCTCGTTTTAGCTTATCTGTTGGGATCGATCCCAACAGCGGTGTGGATTGGACGGGCGTTTTATGACATCGATGTGCGTGAATATGGCAGCGGTAATGCAGGTGCCACCAATACCTTCAGGGTGCTGGGTAAAAAGGCGGGCATTCCAGTAATGCTTATTGATATACTTAAAGGATTCACAGCCACCAAATTGGTAGTCTTTGTTGGAATATCTACTACAGGCGGTCCTCACTCAGTCTCCTATATCAATCTTGAACTGGCTTTAGGTATTGCAGCTGTAATGGGACACTTGTTCCCGGTGTTTGCGGGCTTCCGTGGAGGAAAAGGTATTGCAACCTTATTTGGAATGATACTTGCTGTGCATTTACAGGCGGCTTTGCTTTGTGTTATTGTATTTATTATCGTTTTGCTGATCACCCGTTATGTATCGCTCAGTTCGATAATTGGGGGCTTTACGTATCTCATCGGGGTTACGTTTATTTACCCCTTATACATTCGTTCGGTGATCATTTACGGAATGTGTATTTGTGCCCTGATATTGGTTACACATCAAAAGAATATTGAGCGTTTGCTCAAGGGAAAAGAATCAAAAGTTAATCTTTTTAAGCGGAAGGAGGCCTAAAATGAAAATTATTAAACCGACTCTGTTTATAGCCTCTTTGGCTGTAATCGTTTCGTGCGCCACAGTTCCATTAACTGGCAGAAAGCAAATCAGCTTGGTTGGTGATGCAGATATAAATACCTCTGCGGCGCAAAGTTATCGTCAATTATTGTCAGATCCGTCTACAAAAGTGATCACCGGCACAAGCGATGCTATGCGCGTAAAACATGTGGGCGAAAAGCTGGCAGCCGCAATTGAAAGTTACCTTAAGGCCAATGGCTATGCCGATCAATATAATTTTAATTGGGAGTTTAACCTGATACAAAGCAAGGAAGTAAATGCATGGTGCATGCCCGGCGGAAAAGTGGCTGTATATAGTGGTATATTACCAATTACAATGGATGATGCCGGCCTGGCAACGGTGATGGGACACGAAATAGGACACGCTATAGCACGGCACTCGGCAGAAAGAATATCTCAGCAAATGGCAGCGCAAGCCGGAGGCGCTTTAGTAGGTGCATCTACCTCCGATAAATCACAAACAACGCAGGCTATTGTAAATGAATTGTATGGTGTAGGGGGACAATTGGTATTGTTAAAATATTCAAGAAATCAAGAATCAGAAGCAGACCGTTTGGGATTGACTTTTATGGCAATGGCTGGTTATGACCCTAACTATGCAGTTTTATTCTGGCAAAGGATGGCTGCACAAAATAAAGGCGGCGCTCCGCCTGAATTCTTAAGTACACACCCGGCTGACGAAACCCGGATCAGGGATATTAAAAATCATATTCCGGAGGCTATGAAATATTATAAACCTCATCAATAAAGCTGCCTTCTATGCCTGAACCTCAGTTTTTATCAGCAAAATGGAACAATCTGATCATGCTGAATTATGAGGTTGATCCGGATATTTTAAAGCCTTATCTGCCACCTTTTACCGAACCTGATCTCTGGCAGGGAAAAGCATTGGTAAGTATGGTTGGGTTTTTATTCAGGGATACCAGGGTGAAAGGGATCAAATGGCCTTTTCATGTCAACTTTGAGGAAGTGAACCTTCGATTCTATGTGAAATATTTTGATGGTATAGAATGGAAACGTGGGACGGTGTTTATAAGTGAGATCGTACCTAAATGGGGCATCGCGTCTATTGCCAATAATCTTTACAAGGAACACTATAGCGCGATGCCGATGCGACATCGTATTCACCCTGTTTCGGAAGATAGTACCCAATATTTGTATGAATGGAAACTAAATGGCCGGTGGAACCGATTGGGCGGAACGGTAAATAACAAACTGGCGTCAATTGCAAGCGGGAGTCAGGAAGAATTCATATTGGAGCATTATTGGGGATACAATAAGATTGGAAGAGAACTGACGATTGAATACCAGGTGGAGCATATCAGCTGGAATGCCGGTATGGTAACTGACACTATTTTTGATGCCGACATATCCAAATTATATGGAAAAGAGTTTGAGCCGTTTTTGCGTTCCGAGCCTTATTCCGCTTTTTTTGCAGATGGTTCAGATATAATCGTCAGGGGTGGATTGAAAATCCGCTTTGCCCCAGAACTTCCAGAATTGCCTGTGCTTTAAGCAAGCATTCCTCATATTCTCTTTCCGGTTCAGCATGATAGGTAATAGCGCCGCCTACCTGGAAGGATAAATATTTGGCCGTTTCATTATAAAGCAGCGTGCGGATCACCACGTTAAAATCAAAATCACCATCTGGACTAAAATACCCTACTGCGCCCGAATATACTCCACGCTTACTTCGTTCGTATTGTTCCATCAATTGCATAGCGCTTATCTTTGGCGCACCCGTCATGCTGCCCATCGGGAAGGTGTTTTTGATGGCTTCAACCACCGAAACGCCTTCTCTTAATTCGCATATTACTGTTGATATCATTTGGTGAACCTGCCTGAAACTATAAATGCCAAACAACTCTTCAGTTGCAACCGTACCTGCTTTTGCCGATTTGGTCAGGTCGTTGCGCACTAAATCAACAATCATCACATTTTCCTGCAATTCTTTTGGATGTCCCTTCAATTTTTCTTTGGATAATGCATCCGATTTTGGGTCTTCACACCTTTTTGAGGTTCCCTTGATGGGTTGTGAGATTAGTTTGTTACCCCGTTTTGCGAGGAATCGCTCAGGAGACGCAGATAGGATATATTTATCTCTTAACTTAAAAAATGCTGCAAATGGATTCGGCGAAATGTTGTTAAGTTGAATGAATGTCCGTAGCGGATCGATAACCGCATTTTCTGCAAAAAACTCCTGGCAAAAGTTAGTTACATAAATATCACCGCGACTGATGTGTTCTTTAATTCGTATGACCGTATCGAGATACTCATCTTTGGTGAAACGAGAGTTTAACGTAATTAGATGTTTTACCTGGCTAACAAGAACAGGTTGGGTATCGATTGCCTCCCATATTTGTTCAGCTTTATCCGAAATGATTTCTGCTGTCCCATCTTTCATCAGGATCAGATATTCCGGTGCAAAGAAATATAGATCCGGGAATTTCAGATGATCCGGGTTGTTGGATTCGAGCTTTTCGATCTCGTCCTTCAGATCATAGGTTAAAAATCCCGTTATCCACCCGTTTTTGGCGCGGAAGTTTTCAAGATCATTAAACGAAGAGCTGAGTGTCGTGGTCAGTTCGTCTTTAACACCTACCGCCAGCAGCAGGTCGAATTTTGAATATTGATCACTGAAATTATTGGAATCCAGGTAACAAACCACATCAAATGATGAGGCCCATTGTAAGGCTTTTTGTTTAAAAAGTTCGGAATCAGTTACCGGGATTATCACGGTATAAAAATAATCAAGTAAAATGAAAAGGCTCCCTGCGTTGCAAAGAGCCTTAATATGATTTTAATATCTACTTCTTAGTGTAATTGCAAAGTTTGCTTACGGTCAGGCCCCACCGATAAAAACTTAACCGGCACCCCTAATTCAGCTTCCAGGTAATCAATATATGATTTCAGTTTTGCAGGTATTTCCGAAAGTTCTGTAATTCCTGTGAGATCTTCGTTCCAGCCATCAATTTCTTTTAGGATGGGTTCAGGGCTTATCGAGCAAATATCATACGGCATGTAATCTATCTTTTCGCCCATATAATTGTAATGCGTGCAGGCATATATCTTCTCAAAACCACTTAAAACATCCGCTTTGGTCATCACCAGTTGGGTAACACCGCTCAGCATGATAGCATATTTTAGGGCAGGCAAATCGATCCAGCCGGTACGGCGCGGCCTGCCGGTAGTTGCGCCAAACTCATGGCCTATCTTACGAAGTTCTTCACCCACCTCATTATCCAGTTCGGTAGGGAAGGGGCCGCTGCCAACGCGGGTACAATAGGCTTTAAAAATGCCGATCACTTCGCCGATCTTACTTGGCGCGATACCTAAACCTGTACAAGCGCCTGCGGCAGTGGTATTAGATGATGTTACAAATGGGTAAGAACCAAAATCAATATCCAGCATAGCGCCCTGTGCACCTTCTGCTAAAACCTTTTTGCCTTCTTTCAGATAATTGTTCACCAAATGTTCCGAATCAACCAGCGGGAATTTGTGGATCAATTCAATAGCCTCAAAAAACGCTTTTTCGCGCTCGCTAAAATCAGGAACTTCACCATATAATGATTGCAGCATCGAGGTATGTTTGTCAACCAGTTTCTGGTAGCGTTCTTTAAAGTCAGGCAGGGTAGTGTCGCCTATGCGCAATCCGTTTCGGCCCGTTTTATCCATGTATGTTGGACCGATACCTTTCAGCGTTGAACCAATTTTGCCTTCGCCCATTTTTTTCTCAGAGGCTGCATCCAGCAACTGGTGAGTAGGCAATATCAGGTGTGCTTTTTTAGCGATCACCAGGTTCTTTTTGGCTAACAGGTCGTGGCCGGCATCTTTAAGTTTTTCTAATTCCTTTTTGAGGGTGATGGGGTCAATCACTACGCCATTACCGATCAGGTTAAGCGTGTTTTCAAAAAATATCCCTGAGGGAATGGTATTTAAAACGAATTTCTTTCCGTCAAACTCGAGGGTATGCCCGGCGTTGGGTCCGCCCTGGAAACGTGCGATCAGATCATAATCAGCACTTAATACATCAACAATTTTTCCTTTACCCTCATCGCCCCATTGGAGGCCTAATAATACGTCAACAGCCATTTAAATGATATTGAATTTTATCAAAGGTGGCAAAGTTATACTTTTCTCTCACAAAAACCCGCCTTTAGTTTTTCACAATTTCCATAAAGGTTAAGGGAATGGTGTTTGATCTCGAATTTGAGCAGCCCGCCCATCATACTTTGTATCTGCTGGATACGTGGGTCGCAAAATTCAACCACTTTTCCGCAGTCTATGCAGATTATATGGTCGTGCTGTTTGTAGCCGTATGATTTCTCAAACTGAGCCATGTTTTTACCAAACTGGTGTTTAGTCACCAGGTCGCATGATACCAGGAGCTCCAAAGTATTGTACACTGTAGCCCGGCTTACGCGGTATTTTTTATTTTTCATGTGGATGTATAAAGATTCCACATCAAAATGATCGGTACGCGAATAAATTTCTTCCAGTATGGCAAAACGCTCAGGTGTTTTTCTGAGGTTTTTATTTTCGAGGTAAGCCTCGAAAATCTTTTTAACCATGGCAATGGTTTCTTGAGGCATGATCTGTTATTAAAAGGTCAAAGTTATCAATAATAAAATAGAGTCAAGAATCAAGAGCCAAGAATCAAGACAAACCAAATATCGATCTTGGTTCTTGACTCTTGGCTCCTGGTTCTTTCTTCAAGATGCTTTCTCAATAGCCGAATCAAAGCGGTTTACTGAGGTTACACCCCTCACCATTTTTAGTCTTTTGATTAGGTTGTCCAAGTGTTGGGTATCGTTAACATATACCATAATGGTACCTTCAAAAATGCCATTATCGCTATCTACTGTAATTGAACGCATATTTACCTTGAAATCGTGTGAGATGACGGTGGTCAGTTTATTGATAAGGCCTACATCGTCAATACCAGTAATACGTAAGCCGGTCAGGAAGGCCAATTCCTGCTGATTAGTCCATCGGGCTTTTACAATACGATAACCATAGTTGGCCATCAGTTTAGCCGCATTAGGACAATTGGTGCGATGTATTTTGATCCCATCGCTTACGGTTATGAAGCCGAAAACATCATCGCCTGGGATAGGATTACAACAATTTGCCAACTTATAATCTATCTTTTGCATATCCTCGCCAATAAGCAGCATATCGCTGTCCTTGGCCTTGATATTGCGTAATAAGCCCTGTACCTGGTCGGCTTCTATCTTATCCTGAGGCTTATTCTCTATTACTTTTTCCGAAGCCTGGTATTCCTTCAGGTCCTTCATGTCAATGATGCCCTGAGCCACGTTATAAAAAAGGTCCTGGGTTGACGGTAACTTAAAGTAATAGCTGATCTTATGGATATTTTCAGAGTTGTAAGTAATCTTGAGCGATTTCATCTTACGCTCTAATATTTCCTTGCCTTCATCAGCAACTTTTCTCTTTTCTTCTTTTAAGGCTGATTTGATTTTCGCCTTAGCCTTGGCTGTCACCACAATATTTAGCCAATCCTCTTTCGGAGTTTGCTTGCTTGATGTGATCACTTCAACCTGGTCGCCGTTTTGTAGTTTATAGCTTAGCGGTACCAGTTTGTGGTTTACCTTGGCGCCAATACAGCTTGCGCCAACGTCGGTATGTATCTCAAAAGCGAAGTCGAGTGCAGTAGCGTTTTGGGGCAATTGAATGAGTGCACCTTTGGGGGTAAAAATGAATATCTCGTCAGA
>Ga0157375_10002819_pt1 | contig 15046 bp, 18 predicted proteins | sample M35metaG_FD_115311 | JGI IMG/M metagenome (GOLD analysis project Ga0157375, IMG submission 115311) | Miscanthus rhizosphere microbial communities from Kellogg Biological Station, Michigan, USA - M3-5 metaG | ecosystem: Host-associated > Plants > Roots > Rhizosphere > Soil | place: USA: Michigan...
AAAGCCGCCACCAGCTGCGCCCGCTCCGCCGCCGTCAAGATCCGCACGCTTTCCAGCGCTCGCGCGAACGCCTGCGAGCCCTGAATATCCGCGTGAATCAGGCGCCGGTCGAAATCGAGCGACCCGGAGAAGCGCTCGAAAACTTCCGAAGGCCCTTCCTCGAATCGCCCGCCCCAAAGTTTCATTTCCGCTTGGCCCTTTTAGCCTCGCTCTTGTTCCGGTTCTTTAAGAGTGCCCGCAACTGCATGGGCAACCCGATCAGGTTGATGAACCCGCGAGCGTCTTTCTGATCGTATTCGGCTCCCATGGTGAAGCTGGCGATGTCGAGCGAATAAAGAGAATTCGGCGATTTGCGGCTGACCGGTTGGAAACCGCCCTTGTACAAGCGCAGCGTGACCTCGCCCGTGTTGTCTTCCGTGGCTTTGGCAAAGAACGCATCGAGCGATTCGCGCAGCGGCGTGAACCACAGGCCGGCGTAAACCAGGTCCGCGTAATCCAGAGCTAGCGCTTGCTTATAATGCGACAGGCTGCGGTCCAGCGTGAGCCCCTCGATCTCGCGGTGCGCGGCCATGATCAGCGTGCCGCCCGGCGTTTCGTAGCAACCGCGCGACTTCATGCCGACGAAACGGTTCTCCACCAGATCCACGCGTCCCACGCCGTGCTTGCCGCCGATGCGGTTCAGTTCTTCGAGCAGCGCGACGGCGGACATGGCCTTGCCGTTCACGGAAACCGGACGTCCCGCTTTGAAGCCGATCGTGACGTCCTCCGGCTTCGCGGGCGCGTCCTGTGGGCTGCGCGTCAGCATCCAGATTTCTTCTGGCGCGGCGTTCTTAGGATCTTCGAGCGCGCCGCCTTCGTGCGAGATGTGCCAGATGTTGCGGTCGCGGCTGTAAATCTTCTTAGTGGTTTGCGCGATCGGAACCTTGTGCTTTGCGGCGTACTCGATAGCGTCCTCGCGCGACACGATGTCCCACTCGCGCCAGGGAGCGATCACCGGCAACTGCGGAGCCAGCGCTTTATAGGTCAGCTCGAAACGCACTTGATCGTTGCCCTTGCCGGTGCAGCCATGCGCCAGTGCATCGCAACCGGTTTTGAGCGCGACCTCCACTTGTTTTTTGGCCAGCAGCGGACGCGCAATCGACGTTCCCAACAGGTACTTGTATTCGTACTCAGCGCCCGCGCGCACCATGGGCCACACGTAATCGGTGAGGAACTCTTCGCGCATGTCAGCGACATACACTTCGGACGCGCCGGTCTTGCGAGCCTTGGCCTCCAGGCCCTTAAGCTCACCGCCGCCCTGTCCGATATCGCCGCAAACCGCCACCACTTCGCAGCCGTAGTTTTCCTTCAGCCACGGAATGATGATGGATGTATCGAGTCCGCCTGAGTAGGCGAGAGCTACTTTTTTAGGTTGGTTCATATAGAAATTTGAGAGGTGATGCGGGATTTATCCCAGGAGCATCACCAGCAGCGCCTTCTGCGCATGCAGGCGATTTTCAGCCTGATCGAAGACCGCCGATCGCGGCGACTCCATAACCTCATCCGTGACTTCTTCGCCGCGCTTGGCCGGCAAGCAATGCAGAAAGATCGCATCGGGCTTGGCCAGCGCGAATAGCTGCGGGTTCACTTGATAGGGTTGGAACGCGCGCCGGCGCTCCGCCGACTCCGCTTCCTGACCCATGCTGGTCCAGACATCCGTGTAGACGGCGTCCGCTCCGGCCAGGGCCTCACCCGGATCTTCGCTCACTGTAATCGATCCCATCGCCGCGGCTTGCGCAACGATTTCGGCATCCGGCTGATAGCCCGCGGGTGCCGCCACCGCCACGTGAACGCCCAGCCGTCCCGCGGTCAGCATAAGTGAATTCGCCACATTATTTCCATCGCCGACAAACGCCAGCTTGATGCCGTCGAGACGTCCAAAGCGTTCCTGCAGAGTGAGCATATCCGCCAGAATCTGGCATGGATGATAGCGATCGCTCAACGCATTGATTACCGGCACGTGCGACCACTTGGCCAATTCTTCTATAGTTGACTGCTCGAAGACCCTCGCCACGATGCCCTGTGTCCAGCGCTCCAGATTGCGGGTAACGTCTTTGATCGGCTCACGCTCGCCAATGAGGCCAGCATAATTGACGGCATCGCCGCCCAGTTGCTTGATGGCGAGCTCGAAGGTGAGCCGCGTGCGCAGCGACGGCTTTTCGAACAGCAGGCTCAGGTAGCGCCCCGCGAGGCTTTTCGAAAAACGCGCAGGCGTGCGCTTGATCTGCTCCGCGAGTCCCAGCAGATGCGTCAGCGCTTCGACGGACAGATCCATATCGGAGCGCAGATTCCGGGCAAGCGGCTGAGCGAATTTGCGAACGGGTGCGGCCATGGATGTCCTCCTGACTGAATGTTTATTCAACAGTATGAATAATAATACATTCGCCGGGAGGACGCAAGGAGAGATGCCGACTACCGAGAGACGCGCCTGCGGGAAGCGGCGGCCTCGCTAATGCCGTGCCGTGACGGTGATCTCGACCCTGGCCCCTGGTGCGGCAAGTTTGACGACTCCTACTGTCGTACGCGCGGGGCGGTCGGTCTTGAAGTACGTCGTATAAACAGCATTCATGCGCGAAAAGAGTTCCATGTCCGTCAAATAGATCTGCACGGAGACCACGTCCGCAAAATCCATCTTGGCTTCGCGGAGAATGATGCCGGTGTTGTCCAGCACCTGCCGGACTTCAGCCTCAAAGTTTTCCGGCACCTTCTGGGTCTTCAGATCCCGCCCGATTTGGCCGGACACATAGAGAGTGCCATCCACCAGAACTGCCGGGCTGAACACCGCACCAGTGGGGAACTCCTTGGGTTGAATGATCTTTTTCTCGGCGAGCAGAGGCGCGGTCAAACCGAGACATACCAGGGTAAATGCAAGAACGAGTTTCATAGGTATAGTGGATCACACTTCGGCCGGCCATTCCGGGGCGCCGTGCTTCAACCGATCCGGACTTTGCGCGGGAATTGGCTGTTGTCTTCGAGGAACGTCTTCTTCCGCTTCAGGTCTTCGGCGGTTGGCTGCACGTTACCCTCTTCGTCGGTCACACGTGACACGATGGTATGCTCTCCAGGCGTGGCGCCCGCCCAGGTGTAGGAGAACAGCTTCCACGAATACTTGGTGTTGGCCCGATCGAGGGTGGCTTTCTGCCACGGCCCGTCATCGATCTTCACTTCCACCGAGCGAAGTGGTGTTCCGTCGTTCAGCACGAATCCGAGGATCTGATGGTTGCCGCCGGTCTTCCTCACTCGCGAGATAGACGATTTCAGGTGGATGTGTGTGATCTCGGTCTCGATCCATTGCGTGTTGAGGTCCAGGTCCTCGCCTGTGCCGCCCACTCCGACGACTGACCGATACCAGCGGCCCTGGAAGTTGCCGAGGTAGCGGTCTTCCTGCAGATGAATCTCCGAGAGCCACTTCACATTGCAGACTCCGTAATAACCTGGCATCAGCAGGCGCACAGGCGCGCCTTGCGGAAGCGTCAGAGGATCGCCGTTGAGCGCGTACACAAGCATGGGGTCGGGCTTCATGGCGTTTTCGAGCGTAAGGCTGCGTCCGAATTGTTGGTTCAGCTTGTAGGTCTGCTGGCGGAAGATGACTTCCTGCTCTCCGCGATCAGTGCCGAAAAACACCACCTCGCGTGCCTTCGGGCCAACTCCAGCCTGGTTCAGCACATCGCGTAATGGTACGCCGGTGAAGCGTCCGCAGGAGGACAAACCCTGGAACGAGGCGGGGCGATTGCCGGAGCACTCATAGCCCACGATCATCTCCGTCGAGCGCATCTTCCGCAGGTCGGCCAAAGACAATTCCACTGGCTTATTCAACATGCCCGTCAACTTTAGACGGTAGGCGGCGGGGTCGATCTCCGGCTGGTTGTAATGCTGGATGACAAAGAACTTGTCCTTGGGCACGATTAACCCATCGAGAGTCCGATGGTCGAAGGTGCGCCGGGGTAAGCCGTTCCCGCCAACCGTGAAGTTTTCCGGATAATCGGTGAAGGGAACGTCCGTTTCTCCCTGCGCTAAAGCAGGCACCGCCCGCTCTGCCATGGCCAATATTCCCGCCACCGTCAGGCCTCGCCTCAGAGTCTCCCGCCGTGTGATCTGTGCCGACATGAACGCCCTCCTTCTCGCACTCTAGATCATACATCCAAACTGATAGGGATTGCCGCGTCATGGCTGCGCATCCGCCTGGGTGTCCTTGCACCGCAAGGTCGGATCATGGACCTACGACTACAAAAATAATATCTGGAAAGATATTGGCGGGCCGCCGGAAGGAAAGGGTTTGTCTTGAAGATTCAGCCGTCCTTGATGAACGCGAGAACGGTTGGCGATGGGCGCGCAGGCTGCACGCCCAGTTATTCGGGAGGGACTTTGAACTCGAACAGCGAAGGGCTCTGTGCTAATTAATTGGGATGCTTTTCGGACGAAGTCGAATCGGTCGTCGTGGTGGCTTTTACTTTCCCATGATGTTTCTTGGCTTTGGTCGTCGAAGTCGTGGTGTTGCTCGACGCGTTGCCGTTCGAGTCGGCGGCGGAATTCGTCGTCGTGGTGTCAGTCTTGACCTTTCTACCGTTGTCGCTGGTTTCGGTCTTGGTAGTGGTGCTGGAGTCTGTGGTCGACTGCTCGGCTTTCTGCGCGAACATGGCCGTAGTTGTCAAGAGTGCAACAAAAATGAACTTTTTCATGAGGTCCTCAATATTATTCGGGCCAGAACAAGCAAATCACAATCCTGGCGCTTCTATATGAAGAGAGAGCCCCCACTAGATTGCGTTACACTCTTGACATAAAGAACCTCCAGGTGTATGCACACGCTGGAGGTTCAGTGTTGCCGATTGGCCGGCGCCCTAGCCGTTTACTGCTTCTGCTGGTCGTTCGGGCTCGGATTGTTGGGGTCGTTCTGCTTCTTCTTCTTTTTCTTCTTCGACGAGTCGTCGTTGCCCTTGGTTTGAGCGTCCGGAGGTGAATTCGGCTCCGCATTCGGACTCGGCGCCTGGCCAGGGGTTGAAGGTTGCCCTGGGGGATTGGTCGGAGCCTGAGTTTGAGGGTTGTTCTGGGCCAGCATTGTCGCGGCCGTGAACAGAGAGATACAGATAAGCTTCTTCACAACTATATACTCACTTTCTGGCCGCGACATCCTAAAACTTGCGGCTTGACCCTATGAGAAATGCAGCTTCAGCTTCGTTTCAATTTTTAATAGATGTGAATTTCTTGCACCGATTTCGGGTAATATTTTGGCGGCCACATGGCAACCCCAACGCTGCCTTTTGCATCTGATATTTCGGCTAAAGAAAATGGCGCTGTGCGCCCAAGCCGGGCTTGTCTTAACCTTTGTTAATCGAGGTACCTCATGATGACTTCCCCTAATTTCTTCCGCTCGCGACAATTAGTGGCTCTGATCGTAGCTTTGGGTTTGGCGAGTGCAGCGTTTGCTGCCCCGTCTGTAGACGGCGTTGGAAATTTCCAAAAAGTGGATGACCACGTTTATCGGGGTGCGCAGCCCACTCGAGAAGGATTCACTAATTTGAGCAAGCTTGGAATCCAGACGGTGATTGACTTGCGCGAGCCCGGAGATCGTTCGTCAACCGAGAGGAAGTGGGTTACCGGCGCGGGAATGCGCTACATCAGCGTGCCGATGTACGGGATGGCCACGCCCTCGAATGAAAGCGTTTTGAAAGTCTTGGGTTTCCTCGAAGATCACAGCACCGGTCCGGTTTTCGTTCACTGCAAACGGGGCGCGGATCGCACCGGCGGCGTGATTGCGTGTTACCGCGTCGAGCATGATCACTGGGAGAACGGTCGCGCTCTTGCCGAAGCCAGATCCATGGGAATGAGCTGGTTTCAAACCGCCATCCAGAGCTACGTCCGGAAATATCAGCCTCGCGATTTGACCGTGTTTGTCCCCAAGACGCTGGACGCGAGCGCAACGGTTCTCGCTCCAGCGCAGCCTTAGCGCGGTGGGGTGCGCCTAGTTGTGCCCGGGTTGCGTCCGTTGCGATGGGACTTACGACGCTCCTTCAACGCGCACAAGCTTCAGGGCGGCGGAGTGTCCGCTGACAATGGTGATGGCGCTCCGCGGAACGCTATAGTGCTCCGCGAGGAACACGCACAGGGCCTCGTTCGCCTTGCCCTTTTCCGGCGGCGCCGCGACCTTCACTTTGAGAGTGCCGTCAGACATTTCCCCGGCGATCTCGGTTTTGGCGCTGCGGGCGATTACTTTGACGCGGCGCGTCATCCGGCGGGTGTTCCGGTCATGTAGCCACTATTCCGTGATGTCTGCCGACGTTCCGTCCACATCCTCGATTCGAACTCGAATCGACTTACGGGAGTTCACGGCGGCTTCGGGCACTTCGAAACGCGCGCCGGCCATCAGGTCCGCTGTCTTGTGCGGCGCGATGCGGTCCTGCAGGCTGAGCGTGTCGTTATATTTTGGACCGAGCAGTTTCTGATACTGAAAAATATTTTCGATATCGTTCTTGGAAATCGTGGTGCCATCGGCTGCGTCTCCCGTGGCCGGTTCAAGATGTAGCGTCACGGAATTCACCACGAAGGGCACGTTAGATGGATTGGTGACGCGGACGTCGACAATGGCAATCGAGGCGGCGCTCCCCGGCAGGGCGAGAACACGCACTTTCAAAATCTTTCCTTCGAGCCGGAGGTGCGCGCCCTGCGTCGCCGTGAGCATGGTGAAGATCAGCCCGCCCACCACCGCGAGCCCCAATACCAGGAAGATCCAAAAACCCTTGCGCATAGGGCTAACCTATCATCAATCGCCCAGCCATCAATCGCCCAGCCATCAATCGCCCAACAAGCGGCCGTAAGGCTGCATGCTGGGGACGTGGTCGCAGCCCGCTTTCATCGCTGCCGTGAGCGGGATCGCGAGCACCAGCCCGAGGGCGCCCCACAGCATCCCCCAGAACATCAGCGCCACTGTAACTACCAGCGGATTCAGGTGCACCCTGGCGCCTACGAACTTGGGATACAGCAAGTTCAACGCCAGCAAGTGCAACATCGCCACGCTTACCGTGAGGAACAGATACATTGCCGGTTCCTTGGAGGCGGGCAGCGCGGCAATCACCGGCGGCAGTAGAGCTAACGGCAGGCCGATATAGGGGACCAGGCTGAGGAAGCCGCTCATCGGCGCAATGATCAGCCAGTAAGGCAGTTTCACTGACGCGAAGAGCAGAGCGCTGGCGACGCTCAAGAGCAGCCCCAGCATGAAGTTTCCGATCACGTAGGCGCGCACCATGTCGCCCAATCCGGCCCAGGCAGCGGAGGCAGCCTGGCGGTTTTCGCCCTCAAAGATCAGCAGGTATCGCGCGCGGATATGATCGCGCCAGCTCAACAGGAAATACACCAGGAATGGCACGAAGGACGCCATCAGCAGAACACTGTAGTATTCAGCCAAATAAGTGTAGGCGTAGACCAATATCGGCGTAGGCTCCTGCTGGATGTGCACCTCCTGCACGGCCGGCGGCAAGATTGGCGGCAGAATAATCGGAACCTCGGTTCTTTTCTTCTTGCTGCGCGCGGCGCTGTCGGGGGGCGGGGCAGGGACGTTCTCAGCCTGGGGTTGGAAGCGCCGGGGCACCACGCTGCGATAGATTCCGTTCTCGATGCGCTCCATGCGCGTGGCGATGGAATCCACCATTTCGCTGATGCGGGTACCATAAGCCGGCAGGTCATTGGCCATCTGCTGGCTTTGCAGATACAGTCCCAGCCCCGCCAGATACAATGCCACCAGCGCGATGCTGCACACCACAAAGCTGGCGAGTCCGCGGGGCAAGCGCAGCTTAATGAAGAACACCACCAGGGGATCCAGCAGGAAGGCGATCATCGAGGCGATGATGACCGTGATGAAGAAGACACGGCCGAAGTAGAGCAAAGCGATCGCGGCCGCGGCCGCAAGAATGCCGACGCCCACCTGGAGCGATTTTTGCGTGGATGCGTTTTGAACCACCACGGGCGCCTCACAGGGCCTCACGATTCCCGCCGTGAGTACTCTTGTTTATCACTATAATTTGGATAGAGCGTGGAATTCCAGCAAAATACAGGGAACGGGCGGATTCTTGCGCTGGATCTAGGGAAGAAGCGCATTGGAATGGCGCTCAGCGACCCGTTAGGCATCTCCGCGCAAGGCCTGGACACGCTCCAGCGCAGCACTATCCGCGAAGACATCGCGGCGCTCGATGCCATTGCCCGCGAGCATGAGGTCCAGTTGGTTCTGTTAGGGCATCCGTTGAACATGCGCGGCGACGAAGGGCGGCAGGCGGTCTATACTCGCGATTTCGCCCAGCGCCTGACCGAGCGCACCGGCCTCGCCGTGCGTTTCTGGGATGAGCGGCTCACCAGCAAGGAGGCCGAGCGCGTGTTGAAGCAAAGCGGAATCAGCATCGAGAAGCGGGCCAAAGCGATCGACCGTCTGGCCGCGGTGATCCTGCTCGCAAGCTATCTCGACGCCGGGGGCACGGCGTGAAGCTGCTCATAGCCCTGGTTCTGGCGCTAGCCGGCTTCGCGGCAGCGATGCTAGTGACTCCATATCAAGGTTTTAAGGCCGAGACCTATGTGGACATTCCACATGGAACATCCACCTCCGGAATCGCGCGCGAACTGGTTCAGGACGGCGTGATCCGCTATGAGTGGGAGATGTGGCTGGCACGTCTTCTGAAGCCTTCGGCGAAGCTGCAAGCCGGAGAATATCGCTTCGCGAAGCCTGACAGCGCGCTGGATGTGTTCAATCGCATCGCGCGAGGCGACATCTACTTCTTCGCATTCACCGTGCCCGAGGGCAGCAACATCTTCGACATTGGGAGGTCGCTCGAATCGGAGGGGGTCATGTCCTCCGAGGATTTCCTGAAAGCCGCCGAAGACCCGGCGCTGATCCGTGACCTTGCGCCCAAAGCTAAGACCCTCGAAGGCTATCTGTTCCCATCGACGTATCGGTTGTCCCACAAGACGACCGGGCCGCAGTTGTCGAAGATGATGACGGATGAATTTCGTAAGGAATGGGCGAAGGTGAGCGCCGGCAAAGACGCCGACGTTCGCAGCACCGTCACACTCGCATCGCTAATAGAGAAAGAAACCGCCGCGGCAGAGGAACGGCCGCTGGTCGCGAGCGTATTCCGTAACCGCCTGGCGCAGGGGATGCGCCTCCAATGCGACCCCACCACCATCTACGCGGCGCTCCTCGACCATCGCTACAGCGGGACGATTCACAAGTCGGATCTAGTCAGCGCGAATCCGTACAATACGTATGAAAACGCCGGGCTTCCTCCGGGTCCGATTGCGAATCCGGGCGCGCAATCGCTCGCCGCGGCGCTGGAGCCGGCCGACACACCGTTCCTGTATTTTGTCGCGAAGCCGGCGGGGGGCGGTCACCAGTTTTCCGCGACCATGGCGCAGCATGAGAAGGCCGTGATCGCGTATCGTCAGGCTTCTAAACATGCGGGGCAAAGGAAAATCCGCTGAACTTGGGCACTGGCTGGAGGAGCACCATCCGGCCCAGATCGGCGAGGCCGAGTTTGCGCTACTACGATCGGCCCTCGCACCCGTGTCCGAAAGCTATCTGCGTAAGCTATTGCGGGAATGCGGGGTGCCGCTCGCTCCGATGGTCGATGGAGTCAGGCAAGGTACCTTCGCGGAACTGGAAGCGAGCTTACTCCGCCTGATGGCGGAATACGAGTCCAGCGAACCGCCGCGCCGCATGGCAGTCCGGCGGCTAGTAATTACTGCAAAGGAACACGCCCGCCTAGCTGCCCGGAATCCCGCGAAGCGTCCGGAAAAAGACGAAATGGTTCTGTGGCTGACCACTTGGCTCGAAAATCCGCCAGTGTTCGGGGAATGGGTGAGCCTTCGGAAGGAGATCGCCGGCCGCGCGTGACGGCCCCAGCCTATGCCAAAGCCCGTTTTTTGACGGTCCCTGGGACCGGAACTCCCTGTTGTGTGTGGTGCCCACGGTCATCGTTCCATGTAACCATGTAACAGTTCGGGCATAACCGCAAGTCGTCAAAGGGAACTTCAGCGAGTTCGGTCTCGATCTCCTCCATTTCGGAGGCGCAGCGCGGGCACCGCGTATCTATCGTCCAAGCCACTGCTTAATAGACGGCTCTACTCGCGCGATGTTTCTTGAAACTTTGAACGAAGAAACGCGTAAACCCGTAAGGTTCGACAGGAGAATCGCTCAAACCTTCAACCGATCCCGCTCCCGCCGGACAGACTCATTATCCTGCTCCGGCTCGCTCTCGCATTCGACTCGCCCCAGGAGAAGTCAGAGCAATTCGCGTGCGTGACAGCGTGGCAGCCGCTTGACCAATGATTCCTGTGGCATTACGGCATACGAGCAATTTTGGCGCGGGCATTAAAATAGCGAGTGACACAGGGTTCACGGGAACGATTGCAGCTGCGCTTTTAACAGCCCTCATCCCCAATCACCGCATCTCGTAAATATTAAGGAGCACTTTTTCCGACATGAGGTTCACCAAATTGGCATTCGGTCTTACAGCGCTTGCGCTCGGATTGGCCAGCGCCGCATCCAGCCACAGCTTCGATTTGGTCGAACTGCAGGGCGACAAGGCCGTGTTAAAGACCGGTAAGATCGTGGTGGAGGTTCCGGCCACACTCGGAAAGAGTGATCAGAAGTACGGTACCACTGGAACTGTGACTGTTGGCCCAAAGCTCGTCGAAATCGATTTGGGCGGCACGACGGAGAAAATCCTCTTCAGCACGGAGGGGAGGGAGAACGCGGGCGGAAGCAACTAGATCGCCAAGGGTTGCCTACAAAGTTTCAAAAGTAACCCCTACCCAGAACGCGGGGCGATTGACCCCGGATGTCCCGGCGATCATGTATGTCGGCGGCGCTTCGGTCGTCCTAGTATCCAGGGCCCGCTGCGCTCCATGCCTGCGAGGGTGGGTGAGAGTGACAGCTTTTCAGGCCTTCCGGCAAGAGGCCGCGTGCGGGCTGTCTCTTCACGGGGTGAGCCAGTCTCCACTTCAGATACTTGAATAAGAATTGGGTGTCTGCAATGGACATATCGAACGGCACGGACATTGCGATTTCCGCCACGATGGATTCGTAGGGACTGTCCGACGCCAGCAGTTTGCCATCGACTACCGCGGCAATCGTGCGCTCGCGATCATTCGTGGGCTCGGGCATCCCGTTCATCTACATTAACTGATCTCCCCACTGTGCGGCTTGTTTCAGCTAAGCTATCTAAGGGACAATTCTTTCGCTTAAAGCCTATCGGAAGATATGCCGATTATATTTCGTCCGCGTTTATACTGGCGTATGCATGAGGTCTCGTAAGTGATAGAGAATAACGTGAATATCCTAACGAGCATGAGTGCTCTCGTCACCTACGTAGCCGCGTGGTGGCTTTGCGGCGCGGTAGGAACATACGTTCGCGGGACACAGAGAGGTGGGCGTCCGCTCATCTGGGGGCTTCCGCCTCTCTCAACCTGTTATGGTGGATCGACTTACGGGTTGCGAAAAGCCAATAAATTCAGGGCTTTAGGGAGGTTATAGTACTAGCCCTATCGCCGGTTAGGGCTTGCCAGGAACGGGGAATAACGTTAGTATCCTAAGATAGACGAAGCTATCTTCATCTCCGGAGGGGTGTGGTGGCTCTACAGTGCAAAAGGAATGTACGTTCTGGGGACGCAGGTGGGCGGTCGTCCAATCCTCTGGTGCATAGCCCGGCTCTTTTGATGTTTGGCCTCCGAGTGATTTCTGAAGATATTATGCGCTCGGGCGGCGGTCAGAGCGCTCTGTTCTATGCATTCTTGAGGTAACAATCATGCGAGTTCGTAGAAAACGGGGCGAATCGGGTAACTCCATAGTCGAAGTGGCCTTGCTGGCGCCGTGGATTTTCTTCCTTTTCGTGGGCATCATTGATCTGGGATTCTACACGTATGCCGTGATTTGCACCGAAAATGCGGCGCGGGCTGCGGCACTTCAGACGGCTTCGGGCTCAGGGGCGCAATCGCCCAAGGACGCGTGCACCGTTGCCTGGGACGAGTTAAAAGGATTGCCGAACGTGGCGGGAACTACCAAGAGCTGCGATGCCCTGCCTGTGGTCGTGACGCAGACGACGCTATGTACTCAAGCTACTGTTAAACCCTCAAAGATCATTTGCACTGACCCCGGGCCCTGCACGGATTGCGGTAGCACTACTGACCCAACAGGGCGCGCGGCATCATCCCGAGTTGCGGTCCAGTATCAGAGCATTCCATTGGTCCCGATCCCGGGGCTTTTGACTGGGCGAATAACGATCACGCGCGTTGCGGAAATGAGGATCATCGCCGAATGAACCCCCAACGTTTATTCCGTTCCCGATGCGGCGGACAATCGCTGGTGGAATTCACCTTGGTGGGAATCCCCCTACTCTTTGTCCTCATCTCGGTCTTTGAAATATCGCGCGGAATGTGGATGTATCACACATTGGCGTATTCCGTGAAGGCTGGTGTGCGATATGCGAGCGTGCACGGAATCAACTGCACCAACAACGGGAACAACTGCGCGGTGAATATGGGCCCAGTGGCTGACACGTGCGCCGGCAACCCTTCCATCGCCGACGTGATTAAGTGTGCTGCAATCGGTCTCGACCCAACGAAGACGCAGATCGTTTTTTACACTTCTACACTCAGTGGCGGCAAGTCGGCTCCGGTCTCCTGCACGCTGGCCAAAGGTTCGTGCGCCGGGACCCAATTTCCGCCCCCTGGGGCAAATCGACCGAGCGTCGATCGGATCGAGATCGATATTACGACGCCGTTTAATTCGGCGCTCGCGATGCTTTGGCCCGGAGCAAATCCGGTTAGCTTTACAAGCGGCACGTTGGGGGCAACTTCAGCTGACGGTGTCCAATTCTGAGGAATTATGAGCAGACGCAAAAAAACATCTGGTGGACAGGCAATTGTGATGGTATCGCTTGCCTTGTTTTCGATGGCCGGGATGATGGGCTTGGCCGTGGATCTGGGCTGGTCGTACTTTACGCAGAAGGTGGCCCAGGCTTCCGCTGATGGCGCGGCACTCGCTGCGGTGCACGAGGCCTGGGCGCGAAAAAGCGGCCTCAGTAGCGGTTGGACTTGCGCGACGGGAGCTTCCGCCAGCTACTGCCAGCCCACCAGCCCTGCCGACTGCGCCACCATCCAGGGCGACACCGCCAGCAATCTCTACCACGGTTGCCTTTACGCTAGGAACATCGGGTTTAACTACGCCGCCGCTGGATCGCGCCAGAACGTCAGGATTCAGGCTGACGTTGGTCCCGCCCTCGGCGGATCCTTCCCACCAACGGTTACCGGCATCTTGCCAGCGAACATGGTGTATTGGGTGACGGTGCGGAGCGTCCAGCAGATCCCCCAGTTGTTTTCATCGATGCTTGGCAATACCCAGGGAACGGTGGCCGCCATTGCTACTGCGGCGGCGGTCAATACGATTCTCCCAGGTTCCTTCTACGGGCTCAATCACGCGGGCGATTGTTTAACCGACGGGAAAAATGGAGCTAAGTACGACTGTGGAACGGATATCGACGTGAGAAGCGCCGGGAACACCACGTGTCTGGACGCGTCGGGGAATAACACTAATGTCACAGGTAAAGTTTGTGCTGCCGGGGGTATTTATCTGGCTTCTAGCTGCAATGGAGGGGCAACCAATATTGCAGGATGCAGCGACCCTGGGAACAACACGGCCAACTTCGCAGGAAGCGCCACAAACAATGCCAAGGTATGGGGCGGTAGTTCGACCATCGTCCAGGACAGCGGCTCGGTCACCAGTGACGGGAAAGTCGCCGGCGATTCAAGCTGGATTCCGGCCCATACTAATAGCAGCAATCAAAAACTCTTCGAAGATCCCACCCACCAATTATCGCAGCCGCCACTGGTGAGCGGCAACCAAATCGGCTCGTGCGGTATTCAGGGCGGAAATCTTTCCGCCACGACGCCGTACGGACCATTTCAATATTATTCGTATACCAATACTGATGCTACCGGCAAACCTATCCCTGATGGGAAGACGATAACTGTAAAAAACAATAATGCGGTAACTTTCGCCTCCAACGGCATCTGCCCCGGTTATACCACAGGCACCGCCGCGACCGGCAGCTTTCCCAACTACATCTTCTACGGCGGCTTGGTCATGAATCCTGCGAGCGGCGGCCAGGGCGGCAACAACACGACGATTAATTTTGGCGCGGGCCAATACGTCATGGCTGGCACGCTCAACAACACTACCACCACCGGCTGCGATGGCCCCTGCGTCTTCGCGGCGACCAATAACGGTAATCTGAACGACACCTCTGCTGGGGCCGGAACCCAGTTCATTTTTACGGACGCGAAATACCCGGGCCTCAACACCACAGCGATCCCCAACTCCACCACCGCGCAGAACGCCCAGAGTCAAATACCCAACTTGGTGCAGGGTGACATCGAAATCAAGAACGTGACTGCGACGTTGACCGCCCCCCAGCCTAGTGCGAACTCAACCCTCGTGTCCTGGGCTAACGTTCTGTTCTGGCAGGACCGGCGTAACTCAGCAGACACCGTCGACGTAACCGATGGCTCAATAACATCACAGAGCGGACCTTGCTCCACATGTAACGTTACCGCTACATCGCCGAGGTTCCTTATGGGGCCGGGAGGGGCAACATTGAATCTCACGGGCGTGCTGTACCAGCCGCGTGGAGCCTGGTTCGAGCTGACTAGCGGCGGATCCAGTGCGGCCGGAGCCATCAGATTGCAACTAATCACAGGAGCGCTTACATGCGGAAGCGGCGGCTGCGGCTCCGCAACTGTTCAATTATTGTCGCCAACCGCTCCAGTTATCGAGTTCGTAACCGCACTGATTCAATAGGTGTCCAACCGACGCGACCTCGGAGCCGTCGAGCGTTGTGGCGTTCACGACGGATGATGGCGGCAGTCGTTGCACAGCGAGGGTAAGCCCTGGGCGCGGGCTTTGTTTTATAAGTGGTGCGAACGGTGGGGGTCGAACCCACATGGCTGTTAACCGCTGGAACCTAAATCCAGT
>Ga0157375_10002822_pt1 | contig 15040 bp, 15 predicted proteins | sample M35metaG_FD_115311 | JGI IMG/M metagenome (GOLD analysis project Ga0157375, IMG submission 115311) | Miscanthus rhizosphere microbial communities from Kellogg Biological Station, Michigan, USA - M3-5 metaG | ecosystem: Host-associated > Plants > Roots > Rhizosphere > Soil | place: USA: Michigan...
GATCGCAGGCGTTTGCAGGGTGCTGGAGAAGGCAATGCTGCCGCTTAGCAATCCACGCTCGGCGCCCCACCGCCATTCGTTAGGCAAAGTCTCCAGGAAAAGCGCCGGGCATTCGACCTTGAGCAGAAACTGCTCCGCCGGGTTGATCATTTTCCAAGGCACGAAGCGATCCTTCTCCAGGAGCAACGGCAACCAGGCCTGCAAAGTGACCGGCTCGGACACGCCGAAGGTCGCCTTTGCATCCACATTGGCGCGCCCGTCCTCGCAACGTCCCTGGAGCTCGATCACATTCGTAGTCCCGGCCGGGCCCAGGTTTTGGAGACGCCAGCTCGTCGTTAGTTGCAGCGAGTGGAGCGGGCCGAAGGCGGCCAGCTTGCCGTCGAGCACTCCGGTAGCAGTTGATTCCTCCCCCAGCACGCCAATGAGCCGGGCCAAGTCGAGATGATCGACAGCCAGATCGACGTCGAACTTTTGCTCTTCAGCGAGCGCGCTGAGGAGGCTCCCGGAGCGACGCCACTGCCCGAAGCTGAAAGGCAGAAACAGTGTGCCGCTGATTCGAGGCACCCCATCGAGGCTCATTTGCAGTCCCTGTAACTCCACGAAATTCTCCCCCAGAAGAAGAAAGGCCCCTAACGATACCTGCTCGCTTGCGAGCCTGAAGGTGCGGAAAAAAACATCCTGCGGCGAGTAGGTCCCTTCCAAAGTCACGTCGAGCGGCTGGCGCAGCGGCGCGACCGGTAACTGCAAGCCGTGGGCGAAGATCTGCATCGTGCCCGAATGCGCCGCGCGGGTGCCGTCTCCGCTCCAGTCGAAGGTGACACCGCCGCCGATTTCCGAAGACCGCCACCCCGACGGAAGGAGCGCGGCGTAGGCGCTCAGGTCGTCGATCGCGCCGGTCAGACGCGCGGCAAAGCGATGGCCCGTCGCCAGATCAAAACTTCCCTGCCCGCGCATGAAATCGTGGGCGTGGCGCACCTCCAGACTTTCCACCGTGGCTTCCGTTCCCTTAAGGTGGAAAGCCGCGCCTAACGAATCAAGCGCCACGCCGCGATACTTCACTTCCTTGCCACGCAACCCAAGCCGCCCATGTGCTTCGGGCGCGAGCGAGTCGATCTCCCCCTCGGCGAAAAGCGCGCCGCTCAAATCGCCCGTAGTCGCACCAAAAAACTGGGCAAAGGCGTTCAGATCGGGAATGGAAGCGTTCAATTGGCAGCGAAAGGGAGGCCGCGTCCACCCGTCCGCTTTTTTGGGCCAGAGCAGTTCGCCGTTCGCGGTCAGTTCGTTGTGACGCTGCCGCACGTAAAGTTGATCGACTTCCAGCCGCCGATCGTAATAGGTGGCGCCAAGCATCACGTTCTCGGCCCGTCGATCCCGCCAGGCGAAATCGGCCAACTCGATCCAAACCGATGCGGTTGCATCGAGGAACTCGCCGGGATTGCCGCGGAAAGTAAATTTCGAAGCCCGCACTGCGCCCGTGGCCGGCTCGAGAAAGCCGATCGCACGCGAAAACTGCCCGAGCGAAATATTGGCGGCTGATCCGGCCACATCGATTGTGAACTTTTCTCCTGTTCGCCCTTGGAAGCTGGCCCGCAGCGTGCCGCCGAAGGTATCGAGATGAAGTTCCAGCCCGAGGCGTCGTCGGGCCAGATGCGAGAGATCGATGGTGAGCGCCTCGAGATCGAGCCCAGGAACAAGCGGAATCCCCGCGATCGTGAGCTGGCCGCCCTCCCAGGAAGTGGCCCCACGGAGATTGGCGAACTTCTGCCGCAACACCGGCGAGCTGACAGAAATTTCCCGGGCCAGAAATCGCCCCGATTCGATCGCGCTCGCGCTCAGCATGACACCGCGGAAGTGGGAAGCGGTTGTCGCGGTGGTGAGATCGAAATCGAAATGCTCGAATCGAAAATTGTCTGGGAGCAGTTGCGCGAGGAGGTGCCAATCCAATTTTGGAGCGGCCGCCCGCGGTGAGACGTTGATTTTTCCCGCGAGGTGCTCGGCGCTAAAAGAGCGCAGCAGGTGCGCCCGTTTGCGGAAGAGCCAGCCGCGAATGTTAAGATCGACCATCACCGTAGCGGCGCGGAACTCCATTTCACTCGCCGTCCCTGTGCCAGAGGAGAGCTGCAGGTTGCGAATCGTGACTGCCCCGAGAAAGGGCGCTTCGATCTCTCCCATCTCCGCGACGAGGTGATGCTTCTGCGCGCTCCAACCGATCCAATAACGAAGGCCATGTGCGATGACGAAGGGAGCACAGAGCGCGTCGAGTGCCGCAAGAACGAGCGCGATCAGGAAGAAATAAAGGAGACGCTTGCGAAACGACATCGGAACGGCAGGCCTAACGATACCCTATCCGCCCGGCCGGGGCGCCGGGAAAATCGCCCGCACCGGCTGCGGCGGCTGGAATTTTTCCTGTAACTCCTGCGCGAAGATTCGCTCCGCTTCCGCGGGCAGCGCGCCCGCCTGCTCACGTGCCAGCCGGGGCAAGATCGCAAGCTCCGCCTGAATATCGTCCGGTGAAATCCGGTTCCACAACCCGTTCTCGAAGGTCAGCACCTCGACCTGCTGCTGTTCGACGGAGAGAACCTGGGCGTGCGGCAGCTCGATTAGAATTTCGGCAGGCTGGATCCGGACGGTAAATTTCTGGCGCAGGTCGAAACCCGCTTTGACGAGATAAGTGCCGTGGAGTTTGACCCGCTTGGTGCTGCCAGCCCAGGTGTGCATCATTTCGTGCTCGACCTCCATTTTGCGAGCGACGACTGACAACTCGGCCACGCGCGTCGTTTGCTCAAGGTAAACGCGATTGTTCACCATCACCCGCGGCTGGAGATGCGCGAGTTGAACAAACGCGGCGCGCGCCTCCCTTCCCAGCCGCTCGAGCTCGCTCACGCTCTGCTGGGTGGTACGACGGGGCCAAGTTTCCAACCGGAAAAAAATGAAGGCCGCGAGCAGCGCAAAAATCAGAGCGACAAGAACGATGACGGCCGGCCATCCCAACCGCCGCAGGCCTTTTTCGGTCGCGGGGCAATTCTCTTGTAACCCCATCAGCCCAAAAAAGTACCGCCCCCCACACCCGAAGGGCATGAAGGGCGGCTGTTCCCCCCAGAACAATCTTTCAAATCTGTGAGCCTGATAAATGACCTAACCTCGCCATGCAAGAAAAAAACTTCGTTGCGCCGGTGGGAAATAGTTACAGCCTGCCCTAACTTTGACCCGTGAAGCTCGGCGTCCGCTACGAATCCGCCTATCGCTACGATACACCCGTCCACTTTTCTACGCATGAAATCCGGCTCTTCCCCCGGAGCGACGTCTTTACCCAACTTCTCCGACTCGAATTCGAAACCAATGAGGGCGCGAGAGTACGCTTCGGCCGGGACGTCTTCGATAACTGTGTCGCGTCCTGCTCGTTTGCCGCGCCAGCCGACGAATTGCGTTTTCATCTCGAGGTCGATTTGACCCTCGAAAAAAAGAATCCGTTCGATTTTCTCCTTACCTCTGAGGCCACCGCGCTGCCCTTTTCCTACGCGCCGGAATTAAGGCGGGTCCTCGCCCCCTTCCGCCAACCCGATGCCAGCCAACCGCTGGAAATTCCGCGATGGCCGCGACCACAAGCGACAGCGCCGCGATCGACCGTCACGGCTTTGGTAGAATTGAACGAGCGCCTGCACGAATGCGTTGGCTACGAAAGGCGCGAAGAAGGCCCGGCGCGCCCTCCCGCGGAAACTCTCCGCCTTGGCCGCGGCGCCTGTCGCGATGTGGCCGTGCTTCTGGCCGCGACGCTGCGGCAATGCGGGCTGGCGGCTCGCCTAACGAGCGGTTATTTGCGCGAGGCGGATTCGGAATCGAAGCGCGCGGAAGGCTCGCTCCATGCCTGGACGGAGGTTTATCTGCCTGGGGCAGGCTGGGTGGGGATGGACCCGACCAACGGTGTTTTTTCCAATCACAATTTTATCGCCGCCGCGGTCGGGATCGAGCCGGGCGACGTGACTCCGATCGACGGCAGCTTCTATCCACGGCAGGCGACCTCCGCGCAGATGACGAGCCGCCTTGAGCTCGTTAGTCTGTAAGCGCGCGCGATGCTTCGCGATCTGCAACTGCGCAATTTTCGCTGCTTCGAATCGATCGCGGCGGAATTTGCACCCGGCTTCAATTTTATCATCGGCCCCAACGGACAGGGCAAGACCACCCTTTTGGAAGCCGCCTGCGTCCTGCTCCGTCTGCAATCGCAACGCTCCGCCAGCCTCGCGCCCGCGGTCCGCATCGGGCAACGGTCGTTTGTGGTTTCCGGGCACGTCGCGGAGCATCTCTTGCAATTCTATTACAGTCGCGTCCGGCGCAAGGTGGCCTTCGACGGGATCGAACAAACCGATCCGGCGGAGTATTTGCGGCTCGTCCGGGTAGTGTCGTTCGCCAATCACGATCTCGATCTTATCCGCGGGCCGGGGGAATTGCGGCGGCGCTTTCTGGATTTTGTGGGCAACCAGGTCGAGTCGCGCTATCGGCCGACTTTGCGCGCCTACGAGCGCGCCCTCCGTTCGCGCAACGCTCTATTGAAATCGCCGCAGGCACGCCCGCGGGAGCTGGCTGCTTATGCGGAACCGCTCGTTCGCGCCGGCACTTCGCTTCGCGAAATGAGAGCTGCGCTCGTGCAACGACTGGCGCCTCCCGCCGCTCGAAGCCAGCGCGCGATCAGCGGCGAGCAGGAATCTCTCGTCCTCGAGTATGCACCCGGCTGCGACGAGGACTTTGCCGCCCACCTCGCCCGCACCAGCGTGGAGGAGGAACGGCTACGCCTCACGATCGTCGGACCACATCGGGACGATTTGCGTTTGTTGGTGCACGCCATGCCGGCGGCACAATTTGCCTCCGAGGGGCAACAGCGCACCATCGCTCTCGCCTTAAAACTGGCCCAGGCGAAGGTTCTCTCCGAAAACACCGGCAGCCCACCCCTCCTCCTGATTGACGACATTTTTGGTGAGTTGGACGCCGCGCGTCGCAATGCGCTCCTGGCACATTTGCCTAACGAGTCGCAAAAACTGGTCACAGCGACGTCGCTCGCCTGGCGCGAGGGCGAATGGGAAGGACCGGTCCTTCGCATCGATGATCTCTAGCTGCCTGGTTCCGCGAAGCGCGAGAGAACGTTCCCCGAAGCAGGACCCGCAGGCCCCCCGTCTCCTTAAGACGAGGCGTCCCCACTTGCGAACAAGTCGTCCGCGTCTTTTATTTTCCCATGCGCCAACCGGCGGGAGAGCCGCAGAACTTCACAGGTCAGCTGCTCGTCGCCCATCCCAACATGCTCGACCCGAATTTCCGGCGCAGCGTGCTTTTTATCTCGTCGCATGAGGTGGATGAAGGCGCCATCGGGGTTATCATCAACCGCCCGCTCGACAAACAAGTCTCGGAGCTGCTGGCTGAGCCGGCGCCCGGCGCGCTGGCGGATGTGCCGGTTTTCCTCGGCGGACCGGTCGCGACCAATCAGCTGATGTTCGCGGTTTTCGATTGGGCCGGATGCGATTCCCTCAGCCTCAATCAGAATATTGGTTTCGACGAAGCGCATCAGCTCGCGAAGCGGGATCGCAACGCGGTGCGGGCTTTTGTTGGTTATGCAGGCTGGACGGCGGGCCAGCTTGAAAACGAATTACGCCAGAACGCGTGGGTCTTGCAGAAGCCGAGCCGTGAAGCCTTCAAGCCGGAGCGACTGCCGAAGCTTTGGTTCGAAATCATGCGCGGTCTCGGGCCCTGGTTCAAGATGCTCGCCGCGGCCCCCGACGATCCGTCGCTCAATTAGTGTCCGGCAAAAATTCGACTGGCTCGCTTTTTAAAGCTTGTCACTGGTCATTCGTCACTTATCACTCTCCTAAATGATCATCGGCATACCAAAAGAGATTAAGCAGCAGGAAAACCGGGTCAGTCTCCTGCCCTCTGCAGCCTACCAACTGGCCAAACGCGGACACACTGTGCTCGTCGAAAAAGGCGCCGGTGTGGGCACCGGTTATCCCGACTCCGATTACGTCGCTGCGGGAGCAAATATCATCGACCACGCCCCCGAGCTTTTCCGGCAGGCCGAGATGATCGTAAAAGTGAAAGAACCGCTTCCGGCGGAATTTGAGCTTCTGCGCAAGGGACAGATTCTCTTCACCTACCTGCATCTCGCCGCGAGCCGGCCGTTGACGGAGGCGCTCCTGAAATCCGGTGTCACGGGTGTGGCGTATGAAACAATCCAAGTCGGGAATCGCCTGCCTTTGCTCGAGCCGATGAGCGAGATCGCGGGGCGCATGTCCGTGGTGATGGGCGCCTACTTTCTGGCTAAACATAACGGCGGCAACGGCGTGCTCCTCGGCGGTGTGCCGGGAGTTCTGCCGGGCAAGGTGGTCGTCCTCGGAGGTGGCACCTCCGGGGTAAATGCCGCACGCATGGCGAGTGGCCTCGGAGCCGATGTCACGATCCTCGAAGTGGATCTGGAACGCATGCGCTTTCTCGACATCACGATGCATAGCGCGCACACGCTTTATTCCAGCGAGGCGCACTTGCAGGAATTAATGCCGGGCATTGACCTGCTCATCGGGGCAGTGCTCGTGCCGGGCGCGAAAGCCCCCAAGCTAATCACCCGCGAAATGTTGCGCCAGATGCGACCGGGAAGCGTGGTCGTCGACATCGCGATCGATCAAGGCGGTTGCGTGGAAACCTCGCGTCCCACCACGCACCTCGATCCGGTTTATGTCGAAGAAGGTGTCATCCATTACTGCGTCGCCAATATGCCCGCGGCCTACGCGCGCACCGCCACCCAGGCACTCACCAACATTACTTATCGCTATGTCGAATTACTCGCCGATCTCGGTTTGAAGGAGGCGTGCGAACGCCAGCCCGCTCTGATCGGCGGCATTAATACAATGGATGGCCGCCTCACCCATCGCGCGGTAGCGGAAGCGCACGGAATGTCCTACGAATCTCCTTTCGAGCTCGGCCCAGGCGGTGCTTTTCCTTCTTAACGACAGATTTTCAACGATTTCGACCAAAAAAATAAAATGCCGCAGGGCCGAAAACTTCGCTTGCTCCGAATCAATAGTTAACCCAACATGGGCGTTCATCCATAACCTATGAAGAAATATATCTGCATCCTGGCCAGTGCCGCCCTTCTCGTGGCGTGCGAACAAAAAACTGAAACCGTTACTCCTGCGGCCTCACCTGCTGAGACGACCGAAAACAACACCACCGTCGTGAATCCTCCTGCCACCACCAAAGAGACCACGACGGAGAACAACACCACGGTGACAACGACTCCGGCGGCGGCAACCACTCCGGCGACATCCGAGAGCACGACGACTGAGACCAGCACGACGACGGAGGCTTCTCCGACTCCCTAGTCCCTTCTAACTTCCAACCGCAGAATCTTCTCCCGGCGACGTCGGGGGAAGATTTTTGCTGTACTCGAATCGCGCTTATCTAAGACACGCAGCTTCAACATTCCTCACGGCGTCTTCGCCCGCGGGGCAAGGACGCAGAGCGGCTGCGGCGCGACCCGGAACCGCATCGGGCTTTTCATTTTCTCCAGCTCGCCATCAACCGCCGCGCGCAGATAACGCCGGTGTGTTTCGATTTTCACTTCCGACGCGCAAACGACTTCATAATCGGTTCCCGGACGCAGCGTGCGCAGGAGTGTTCGCAAGCCGAGACGAAGGATTGTCGCCGGCCCGGCCATGCGCGCGACGTAGAGCGCAAACTTTCCGGCGGCCAGACATTCTGTGCCGGCGAGCTGGAACAATTGCATTTGGTAGGCGTTCGAGCAGACCATGACCAGAGGCGTTTCCCGCACCGCTTCACCATTCCCGGTCGCGAGACGAACGCGCAACCGCGGCGCTGGCTGGAAGGAAGTCAGGACGACCGAGAGATAAGCACTGATCTGATTTCTGCCCCAGCGCCGATAAAGTCGCCGGCGGCGCCAAAGCACCGCCGGATGAATCCCGATGCTAACATTGTTGAGGACGAGACGACCATTCAAGTCGAAGACCGGCGCGCGCACCACCTGCCCATCAAGGATGACCCTCGCCGCCGCTTCCACTGCGAGCGGGACGCCGAGATTGTGGGCAAAATAATTGTACGTCCCTAACGGCACAATTCCGAGTGTCTTGCCCGCAGGCAGGGCCGCTTCCGCGACGCTGCAGATCGTTCCGTCACCGCCGCCCGCAACCAGGATTTCACAACCGCTGGCCGCCTTTTCCTGCGCGACCCGCGCGATGGTTTTGCCCGACACGACGGTGATTGCGAACGAGCGCCCGGATTCGCCCAGCACTTTCTCGAGGATTTGTCGCGTCTCCTGCGCCTGATGCGAGCCGGAGCGCGCATTCAAGATCACCTCAATCGAATTCGCCATCGTGAATCAGAACGGAAAACTACAGGGTTGCTACCCGCAACCCTTCGTCCTCCTCGGCAGAATACTGGTAAGGAGGTCCGGTTACGATCGGGCTCCGTTCGAAATTGTGTTTCGGGGGCGGCGAGTCAGTCTGCCATTCCAAGCCCGTCGCCCGCCACGGATTGGGTCCGGCCGCCCGCCCGTAGCGCAACGCCCACAGGAAATAAAAAAGCGGCAGCAAATAGCCAATTCCGAGAATAGATGCCCCCGCAGTGGACAGGACGTGGAAGATCTGAAACTCGGGCGGGTAGGCGTGATATCGCCGCGGCATACCGAGATAACCGAGAAGAAATTGCGGAAAGAAGGTGAGATTGAATCCAATGAACGTGATCACTGCCGCCATCTTTCCCAGAAATTCCGGATAGAGACGGCCGGTGATCTTCGGCCACCAATAGTGCAAGCCACCCATGAAAGCCATGACCATTCCGCCCACCATGATGTAGTGAAAGTGCGCGACAACAAAGTAAGTGTCGGTCACGTGCACATCCACCGCGAGGGCCGCCAGAAAAAGCCCGGTCAAGCCACCGATGGTAAACAAGCCGATGAATCCAAGCGCGTAAAGCATTGGGGTTTGAAACGTGATCGAGCCTTTGTGCAGTGTCGCGGTCCAGTTGAAAACCTTGATTCCGGATGGGACCGCGACAATGAAACTCAAAATCGAAAATACCATTCCGGCATAGATCGATTGCGAGCTCACGAACATGTGATGACCCCACACGATAAAGCCAAGGATCGCGATCGCCATGCTCGCGCTGGCCACCCACGGATAACCAAAGATCTGTTTGCGCGAGAAACAGGTGATGAGTTCGCTGATCACACCCATCCCCGGCAAAATCATGATGTAAACCGCCGGATGCGAGTAAAACCAGAAAAGGTGCTGAAAGAGAATCGGATCGCCGCCGAGTTTCGGATCAAAAATGCCGACTCCCCAGAAGCGCTCGACCGACATGAGCGCCAACGTGATCGCCAGCACGGGCGTGGCCAGCACCATGATAAGGCTCGTGGCGTAAAGCGACCAGATGAAGAGTGGCAACCGGAACCAGGTAAGTCCAAATGCCCGCATCTTATGAATTGTGACAATGAAATTGAGTCCAGTGAGGATGGAAGAAAAGCCGGCGATGAAAACTCCCGCCGCCATCGAGATCACATGCGAGTTTGCGTAGGTGGTGCTGTAAGGCGTGTAAAACGTCCAGCCGGTATCCACTCCCCCATGGATAAGCGACCAGAGCGCCAGAGAGCCACCCAGGATAAAGATATACCAGCTTAAGAGATTTAGCTTGGGGAACGCGACATCTCGCGCCCCAATCATCATCGGAATAACGAAATTACCCAAGACGTTTGGGATAGATGGGATGAGGAAGAACCAAACCATCAGCACACCATGAATGGTGAAGAGCTTGTTATAGGTCTCCGAAGTCACCAGATCGCCTTGTGGCGTGAGTAACTCAACCCGCATCATCGCCGCCGCCACACTCGCGACGGCAAAAAAAACAATGATCGTCCAGAGATACAGAATTCCGATCCGCTTATGATCAGTAGTGAGCAGCCAGGACCGCGCACCATGTTCCCGGCTCAAGTAATTAACCGGTGCCATCTTCCCAGCAGCCCTGATCACCGTCACAGTAGCATCAGCACCACGGGCGCTCATCGCCACCCCCCGCCCCCGAACCCCACCAAAACCGGGGGCAGCAGAATCTCCTCGTCCCCGTGGCGGGGGAGAGGATCAAAGTGAGGGCGCAAAGCGTCCCCACGACAGCTTCCGGCGCCGTTCTCTCTTATCCCCGCTTCAGACAACAAACTCATTTCTCCCCCGGTGGCCTATCCCCAGTTGATTTCAGATAGGCAACTATTTGCATGATTTCGGCCTCGCTGATGTGACCTGTAAAACTCGGCATGACGTTATCGTAACCAGCCGAGATCTGCTTCTCCGGTAGCAGAATCGAGTCACGAAGATACTGATCATCGGCCGTAACTACTTCGCCAGAATTGAGCGGGACTTGTTTCCCATAAACTCCGCTCAACGACGGCGCGCGCACAACGGACTTGCTCTCATGACATCCGCTGCAGCCTTTTTCGCGAAAGAGCCGCCGGCCTTCCAGCACGATCGACTCGATCGTATCGCCGGTGGTTAGCCAGCGTTCATAGTCTGTCGGCTCCATCACGACCACTCGCCCAATCATCCGGGAATGATCCGTCCCGCAATATTCCGCGCAGAAAAGGTGATACTCCCCCAACCGCGTGGGCTGGAACCATTCGCTCGTGTACCTTCACGGTACCACATCCTGCTTCACCCGAAACGCCGGAATGAAAAAACTGTGGATCACATCCTGCGAAGTCATCTTCAGCACAACGGCTTGACCAAGCGGCACGTGCAGTTCGTTAATCTCTTTCTTACCCTCCGCGTGCTGGAGTTTCCACATCCATTGTTTGGCCACCACCTGCACCTCGAGCGCGTCCCGCGGCGGCCGCTCGACGTGGTAGTAAACGAGAGCTCCCCACGTGAAAAATCCGAGCGAGATCACTAGTGGACAAAGCGTCCAGCCACTTTCGAGCAGATTGTTTCCCGACGAAGAATTGGAGCGATCCGCGCTCGAACCGCGGCGGTAGCGGATCAAAAAATAGACGATCGGTAAGAAAACGACGGCGCAGAAAAAGAGCATCATGGCGGTCAGGCCGAAGTAGAGCCAGTCGACCTGTGCCGCCCCGGACGAAGCTTGCAAAGGAAAGAGACGAAACTGATTCATCCTATCCGCCCTCCGCAGTCGAATGACGCCGACTCAGCGTGACAATCCACCAGGCGAGCAAAAGCACAGTCATGACGCTCACGGCACGCACGACTTTGAGGACGATTACGCCATACTTCCCGGTGATCGGGTTATAGTGAGAGCAGAGCAAAACCAGTTCGTGAATGACGGAGCCGCTCCGGCCATTAGAAGCCGTGGCGATCGCACGGCGCAGTTCTTTAGGATCAAAATTCACTCCAAAGAAGTAGCGTGAGATTTTTCCTTCAGGCGTAAGGACGATGAAGCCGCTCGGGTGGGCGTACTCGTTGGATACCGGATCGAACTTGAAACGAAACCCCGCCTCGTTCGCAAGCTGCGTTATCGTCTGCTCAGTCCCAGTGAGAAAATGCCAGGCGCCGTCCGCGCCCGGGCGTGCATAGCGCTTCAGGTATTCCTTTTTCTTCACTGCCGCGACCGCCGGCGTTTCATGAGGATCGATGCTGACATTGATGACGTTAAAGTCGCGGCCAACATTGAAACGCAATTCCTGCAAGGCCTCGATTAAGCCATCATTAATCAGCGAACAAAGCATCGGGCAATGGTAGTAGCCGAGAACGAGAAGAGTAGGTTTGTGATTGAGCAAATCGCCGAGCGCGACGGTGCGCTTGTCCGAATCCTCAAAGGTGAGGTGACGTGCAAGCGGTTGCCCAATGCGCTGATCGTACCCAATCCGTTTCAGATCGTCCGCGGTCAGCGCCCGCGCAGAGGTCTGAGCCAGCGGAGAGACTACTATCGTTAGGCATACCAACTTTATCGCGAGTTTCATGGTGTCGGCTCCGATGCGGTCCCCCTGCTTGGCTCGTTAGGCTGAATCTCAGCTTCCGCCCGTGACTGCATCAATTGCAAACGTGTCTGGCCTGCGCCCACTTCCGGCAGCCCGCGTTCGACGAGCAACTGCATCGCCCGCCTCACCGGCATACGCACAGTCCCCGCCGGGCGATCGACCCAGCCGTACGAATTCAGTTTCGCCTCCTCCTGCGTGCGCACTTTGTTCCACTCGACTCCCGGGTTAACGAGGAGGCGAGGCCCCGGGACCGGCCGCGTCTGCCCCACGGCGTCCACACGCTTTGGTTCATGCGCGACCCGGTTGCGGTTGAGAGCGTGGAGGATGCCCCAGCAGACCAGCAGGCAAACGCCGATGCTGAGTAACAACATGGTTGCGATCAGCGCCAGACTGAAAACGTCCGCGTCTTTACGTTCATGCCCGCCGGCGCCGGTTTGATGACCTTGCGGATTCATAGGCTCACTGCAACCGCAAAACGCGGATCGTTGACTGGCAAGACCGGTTTCCCTTGCAGGTTACGAATGAAAAAGAAGAACCAAACGCCGCCCACGCCTAACAGGGCCGCACCGTCAATCCAGCCGAAGTGAATTCCGTCCGGATAAAAGGTCGGGGCAATCATCCACCAGATATCGACGACGTGCGCAGCGAACATTACCCCGGCGATCGCGGCGAGCGCGGCCGGGCTGCGTTTGTTCATTCTTGAGAGGAGAAGGAAAAACGGCCCGAAGAAATGAAAGAGAACGAGAAAGATCGCAAGCCAGCGCCAGCTGCCGGCGATCCGATGCAGATACCATGAAATTTCGTGCGGCAAATTTCCCGACCAAATGACGAGCAGCTGTGAAAATGCCATGTAAGCCCACAACATGGTGAAGGCGAGGAGCAGGCTCCCCAAATGATGAAAATTTTCCCGACTGATCACCTCCGACAGGGCGCTGCGCTCCCCGAGCCAGCGCAGGAGAAGGATGACGAAGGCGAGGCCGCTTAACATTTGCCCGATGCAAATCAGGATCGGGAAAATCGTCGAATACCAGTCCGGCTCGAGTGACATGACCCAATCGACGAACGCGACCGTAATGGTTAGGGGATAAATCGCGAGGCCGGGCCCGCTCCAGGCGCGCAGCCGTTTCGTTGGCCCCGGATTGCGTGTCGTATCCTGGGCGCGGGACCACTTGTTGAGGAGGTGCGCGAGCCAGCTCCAGATCGCAAAAACGATCACCGTGCGCGCAATGAAGAAGGGCGCATTGAGGTAGGCCTGCTTGTGCTGCAACACCTTATCGGCGGCGACCTGGCCGGCGATGGCCCATGGATAAAGAAGGCGAATTCCGAAAAGAACCGGGATGAAGAGTAATCCGACCAAGGGAAGCGTCCCGGCCGCTGCCTCAAAGAAACGTCGCACCGGCCAGCCCCATTTTCCACCGGTCAGGTAATGAATCATGAGGAAAGCCATGCAACCGAGGGCGACGCCGAGAACGACGAGCTCCGCGAAAAGATAGCCCACGAAAAACGAACGCGGAGAAACGATCCAGCCAGCGGCGCAGAGAGCGAATCCCACAAGTCCCAGTCCGAGAGCGAGAAAACTGCTCTGTCGGGCGATCGTTGGCCACTCGCTCATGGATACTTCTCCAGTTTCTGTTTTTCGTCAGGCGACAAATCGTTCACTGGAGCCTGCTGACTGAGTTGCAAAGCCCGGATATAGGAGGCGATCGCCCAGCGATCGTCCGGCTCGACGCGCGAGGCATAGGAATACATCACGCCGTAGCCATTCGTAATGACGTCGTAGAAATGCCCGATCGGCGCATTGCGCAGCCGATCGCTGTGATAAGTCGGAGGGGCCGGATATCCGCGCTGCACTACTTCACCCTGACCATCACCGGTCGCGCCATGACACACTGCGCAGTAAATGTCGTAACGTTCCTGCCCCCTTTGCAGGAGCGGCAGGGTTAATTTCACGGGTAGCTGCGCCACCAGTATCCCGTTCGTTAGGCCCGTGAAACGCCCCTCGTCCCCGGGTGCGGAGTGGAATTCCACGGCGTCTCTCGAAATCGGCCGCGCGCTCGTTCCGTCAGGGAAAAAATCCGAGGCCGAGTAAGTTTTCGCCTTCGGCTGATCGTACATATCCTGTCGGCAGGCCGCGAAAAAGAGGAGGATCGAACAAATAACGATCCACCTTGATATTCTGATGGGCGCAGGGCCACCTTTCGGGGAGCGCACGCCTCTCGCCTGCTGTTTGCGGCGCCCCGCCGCGAACGTCCGCGCGTGTACGGACCACCAGTACAATTTCGAATCTCCGTCCGTTCGACGGGGCGCCAGAGGGAGCACGTGAGGCGCGTGCATTCCCCGGATCATTTTGCCACCTCCGCGACCATAAGCGGGTCGAGCCCTTCCAGAAACATCCGCGTCTGCACCGCATCGAAGAGCGCGTCCGCCGCTTCGATGCAGAGAAAAAAACGATCCTGCGACGCCCGCGCAAATTCCGGCAGGTTGAACATTGGGTGATAGGGCTGCGGCAAACCGCTAAGCGCGAATGCGGCCAAGAACGCAGTCAGCGATGCGCCCAGCACGGTAAGCTCGAACGTGACCGGGATAAAGGCCGGCCAGCTATGCAAGGGGCGGCCCCCAATGTTGATCGGATAACTAACGACGTTGGCAAACCACTGCATGAAGTAAGCACTGCATCCGCCGAGAATTCCGCCTAACAAGACTAGCAACGGGATGCGGTTCTTCTTGCCCAGCCTCTCGGCCAGCCCTTCGACCGGAAAGGGCGCGAAGCCATCCATCTTGCGATAGCCGTGGTTGTAGGCTTTCTCCGCGGCTCGCTTCAGTTGCGCGTCGCTCTCAAACTCCGCGACCAGACCGTAAAGACAATCGTCCTTCATAGCGCGTTCGCTTTCTGCGGTTCCGCGACCAGCTCGCGCGATTCGGAAATCGAAATCATGGGAAAAAACCTGACGAACAGGAACAGGAGCGTGAGAAAAAGCCCGACGCTGCCGAAAAGCGTCGCCCAATCCCAGATGGTGGGGAAAAACGTGCCCCAGGCTGAGGGCGTAAAGTCGCGGCTCAGACTCGTGA
>Ga0157375_10002828_pt1 | contig 15023 bp, 12 predicted proteins | sample M35metaG_FD_115311 | JGI IMG/M metagenome (GOLD analysis project Ga0157375, IMG submission 115311) | Miscanthus rhizosphere microbial communities from Kellogg Biological Station, Michigan, USA - M3-5 metaG | ecosystem: Host-associated > Plants > Roots > Rhizosphere > Soil | place: USA: Michigan...
ATCCTGTGAAATCTTGTAAATCCTGTCCCCATTTAGTTCGAGTGTACGCGATCCGAAATCCATGTCGTTCCGCGTTCCGTTGTGATCCGCTGCCGGGCAACGCCACCATCATCGCAACTGTGCAACCTTGCGTCGCAGCATAGCGCAAACGTTCTTCAAGCAAGGCAAGCTGCGCGCCCTGGCGTCGAGCTGCGGGAATCGTACTCGCGCCCGCCAGCAGCGCCACGTCACCGTGGATCGTCAAGGCTCCCGTCGCGATTGGATTTCCCTGCAACTCTGCCAGGAACGTTTTTGCTTTCGAGCGTGTAGTCACGAGGCCCATGTCACGCAAAAAATCTGCGACCTCAGCAAACTCACTCCAGCCCTCGAACGCTGTTCGCGCCCACAGTTCTCCATCTTTGTATTCAATAACTCTCACCTTCACGTCCTCATTTCGAGAAGCATGCAGCCGCAAGTCGGGACTGATAGGTCGATAAAGCACATTCGAAAACTCGACCGGTTTATAACGACGCTCACTTAGCAAGGTGAACGCCGACTTATCGGCGAGCGGGCAAACTTCATGAAAGACTTCGGCGCCTTTCGAGTTGAAGAACTCTTCGATCTTGTCCATGTCTTCTTCGGTAACCGGCCAGAAAACGCCAAGACCAAAAGTCTGCGTTATGGGCGACCCGACGCCATCGAACATCGCGTAAGTTCCACCGACTTCAACCCAGGTGGCGCCCACGTCAGGAAACGCTTTGGCGCGAGCCTCGACAAAATCAATGTTGCCCTGTGCCTCAGTTCGTTCCAGGCGACGAGCGAGATCGAGGTCTGCGAAGGGATATTGGTCCATTATTGTTGAAAATCCTCTCTCAATTAATCGATGAAAGCGACGCTATTCAGTATCACTCGTATTTTTCGCGCTCTCACCCACCCAAACGGTCTTGATATTCACGAACTCGCGGATCCCAAACTCCGCGAGTTCGCGACCGTAACCGGAATGCTTCACGCCGCCAAAAGGTAAACGCGGATCGGAAGCAACCATGCCGTTGATGAACACCGCTCCGGCCTCGAGCTCGTCGATGAATTTAGCTTGTTCGCCAGGCTCGTTGGTCCAGGCAGCGGAGCCGAGCCCAAACGGCGTTGCATTCGCGATCCGGATCGCCTCGTCAATATCAGTTGCGCGAAACAGCATCGCGACTGGACCGAAGATCTCTTCGCAAGAGACCGGCGCTTTGATGTCCACATTGACGAGCACCGTCGGCTCGAAGAAGTTGCCCGGGCGATCCAATCTCTGTCCCCCGGTCAACACGCGTGCGCCCGCAGCCACTGCCTTCTTAACCTGCTCTTCAAGATCTTTCACGATCTGAGGTGTGGCGAGTGGACCAATCTCGATCGACTCCTCCATCGGATCGCCGATCGGCAGTGCCCGCATCTGGGTGACAAACTTGCGCTCAAACTCCTCGTAGATCTCATTCGCCACGATAAACCGCTTGGCGGCAATGCACGATTGGCCGTTATTGATCGTGCGTGCTTTGACGGCAGTCGTCACCGCTTCGTCGAGATTTGCCGACGGCATGACGATGAACGGATCACTGCCGCCCAGTTCCAGCACCGTCTTCTTAATCTGCTTTCCTGCTATTGATGCGACGCTGCTGCCCGCAGGCTCGCTACCGGTCAACGTTGCCGCCACGACGCGCGTATCGTTCAGGATCTGCTCGACTGCGGCTGAGCCAAGCAACAGAGTTTGAAATGCACCGTTCGGAAAACCGGCGCGCCTGAAGATCTCTTCGATCGCGAGTGCGCACTGCGGAACATTCGAAGCGTGTTTGAGCAAGCCAACGTTTCCGGCCATCAACGCCGGAGCGGCGAAGCGGAAGACCTGCCAGAACGGAAAGTTCCAGGGCATTACGGCGAGCACTGGACCAAGCGGCTGGAAATGTACGTAGCTCTTTTGCGCGTTGGTCTTGACAACCTGATCCGCGAGATGGCGCTCAGCATTCTCCGCGTAATAGCGGCAAACCCACGCGCACTTTTCTGCCTCACTCACGGCAGCTTTTATGGGCTTGCCCATTTCTGTTGTCATCACTTTGCCGAGTTCATGTTTCTCATTTTCCAGGATCTCAGCCGCGCGTTGCATCATGCGCGAGCGATCGGCGAACGACGTGCGACGGTAAGTGCGAAACGTTTCTGCTGCAAGCTGGAGCTTTTCTTCGATCTGTGCCGCGGATAAAGCCGAGAAGGTTTTCAGTGTTTCACCCGTTGCGGGATTGATTGATGCTATTGCCATGATGAAAGCAATTATATTCTTCTTTGCGCCTTTGCGCCTTTGCGGGAAAAAAGCGAAACTTGCCTGTGATGCCTGAACGTGAAAAAGCACAGCTCGACCGCTTCGGCGTCGCTGCCGCCTTGCAGGAGATCGCCCAGTTGATGGAACTGAAAGGCGGTCAGAATCGCTTCAAAGCGAAAGCCTACAACGCCGGCGCGCGAGCGATTCAAGGCGTTGCAGATCTCGATCGACTCGTCAAAGAGGATCGCCTGACGACCCTGCCCCGTATCGGCGACGCACTCGCTTCTCAAATCAAACAACTTTACCTCACCGGCGAATCGTCAGTTTTGAATCAGCTACGTAAAGAGTTTCCGCGTGGTGTGGTCGAACTATCAGCGGTACCGGGATTGAGTGTCGAAAAGATCAAACAACTCGACGAGCTGGGAATTACTTCAATCGCGGAGTTAAAAGCCGCGGCGGAAACGGGCCGCCTGCAACAGCTAAAAGGGTTTGGACCAAAAACGGAAGAGCGGCTACTGGCGCAAATCGCCAATCCCGTGAAGAAGACCAAGCGCCGCTTGCATCTTCATCACGCCTGGAGCGCTGCGGATTTGGCGATGGAGTATCTGAAAGCAATCGACGGAGTTGTCGATGTTAGCGTCGCGGGCTCTCTGCGTCGGTGGGAGGAAACTGTTGGCATCGTCGACCTTGTCGCGAGTGCGAAGGATCCGGCTGCGGTCGTCGAGCAGTTTTTGCAGTTCCCGCTCATCGTGTCGAGCCGGACGGATGGTCCAAACGAGTGCGTCGTGCAGTTGGCTGATGGCGCGCCGGTCTCACTTATCGTAGTGCTGCCGAAAGAGTTTGTAGTGTCGCTCTTTGTCAGGACCGGCTCCGAAGCGCATGTAGAAAAAGTGATGCAGTATGCGGCGCGAAAGAAAAAAGGTTTGGCGCGTTCGCCCCGCAGCGAAGAAGAGATCTACAACCATGTCGGTATGGCTTACATACCGCCGGAGCTCCGCGAGAACGAAGGTGAGATCGAAGCGGCACTCACGAAAAAGCTGCCCCAGGATCTGGTCACTGAAGCAGACGTTAAAGGCATGGTGCATTGCCACACGACTTATTCCGACGGCGTTCACACCCTCGAAGCAATGGTGCGCGGCGCGGAAGAGATGGGGATGAAGTACATCACGATTACCGACCACTCGCCGACCGCGATCTACGCTGGTGGACTGAAGCTCGATAAGCTGAAGCGGCAGTGGGACGAGATTGATGAGGTGCAGGAGAATGTGTCGATCAAAATCCTGCGCGGCACGGAGTCAGACATTGTTGCCGATGGCCATCTTGACTATCCGGATTCGGTGCTCGAAAAGTTTGATGTGATCGTGGCGAGTATTCACGCGCGTTACAAGATGGACTCGGCGAAGATGACGGAGCGGATCACGAAGGCGATGCGTTATCCGGTGTTCAAGATCTGGGGACATGGGCTTGGGCGATTGCTGCAACGGAGGCCGCCGTTTGAGTGTGACGTCGAAAGAATTCTCGACGTGATTGCGGAGTCGCAGGCGGCGATCGAGATCAACGGCGATCCTTACCGGCTCGATCTCGAGCCGCGCTGGGTGCGAGAGGCGCGGAAGAGAAAGATCAAGTTTGTGATTTCAACCGACGCGCATTCGGTGAAGGCGATGAACAATCTGAAATATGGGGTGGCGATGGCGCGTCGCGGCTGGGTCACACGAAAGGAAGTTCTCAACACCCTAAATACCACCGCATTCGCAAAGGTCGTGAAACCCATCTACAAATGACGCAGATTACACAGAAACTATCTGTGTAATCTGCGTCATCTGCGGATGGGTTTCTTCACGTTGCACGGCGGCGGAAGGTTAGGGTTTTTCACTTCGTAGCTTTTAATCTCCTCCTCGAATACCACTTTTGCCTTCTGCCTCTCGTCATCACCAAACAGCAAAGCGTTGCCGGTCTCGTAACTGACGCGGGCGTGGAGCCGGCGCGCCGCAGCCAGGATCTTCTGACGCAGGTCACGATCTAAATCGATGATGTATATGGCCATTGTTCTGCCGCCGGGCACTAACGTCCGAAAGGGAATCCCGGCGCGCTCCAATGCGTTTGCAAGAGTCGCAAAATTTGACATGCGCCCCCGCAGCCGCAGCCTGTAGACGTCTGCTGAACCTGCGGGCCGCGGATGAAAATCGATTACATACTTCTGCTCGGCATCACGTCCCATGCGCGACAGAACGTAACGGAGTGTTGCCTCGTCGCTTTTGACGCGCAGCATCACCGAGTGTTCCACGCCGTCGCTCCACGATCCCAGTGCTTTGAACGCTCGAATTCTCGATCTGACGACGCAGCTCAAGTTGATAGCCTTGGTGCGTAACCGCGCTTCTTCAGGCGAGCTCATCCCCTTGATCGCATCTTCGAGTTTTAAGTTAGTCTTTGTGTTCGGACTCACGAATCCGTAATTGAAAGACTCCTGCGCCTGCTGGGCCGATACGATCGTGGTCCATCCGAGCAGCAGGGTAAGTAAAAAGGATCGTGACGCGGAGAATCGATTTGTCATAGAATGAGCCCACCTTAATCCTCATCAAGGAGACAAATCAATGCGACGAAGAACCCTCACCGAACTCGCCAATAATCCTGACCTAATCTCAGGCATTTACAACTATTGCGATCGCTGGTGCGAACGGTGTCCGTTTACCTCACGCTGCCTGGTCTATGCGACCGAGCAGGAAGACAACGATTCACCGGAAAGCCACGATATTCGCAATGAAGCATTCTGGCGAAAGCTCGGTTCTATTTTCCTGGAAACGCGCGAGCTGGTGGTTGAGTGGGCCAGAGAGGCAGGCGTCGATCTCGCCGCGCCCGGCGAAGAAGAGGAAGCGCGGTATCACAGAAAAAGACAACTCATTGACAATCACCCGCTGGTGAAGTCGGGCAAGAAGTATGCGAATGCGGCCAGCGACTGGTTTCGTGAGTTCGATCAGACGTTTGAGCTGAGCGATTGCGAACGCCTGGAAGATGCGCGCGAAGTGATTCAATGGTATCAGTATCAAATTGCGGTCAAGACGATTCGAGCACTCTCCGGGCGTCGGGAAGAAGAAGACCCCGAACTGGCTGAGTGTCCGAAAGACTCCGATGGATCGGCGAAAGTAGCTCTGATCGGTGTTGACCGTTCGATTGCGGCGTGGCGGCTGATGCAACTATCGTTGCTGGAGCGCGCCGCATCGATCGTGCCGTTGATTTTACAGCTCGAGCGTTTGCGTCATCGCCTGGAGAAAGGCTTTCCGCAAGCGCGAGGGTTTATGAGACCCGGCTTTGACGATTAATTGATCTGTGGATAAAGGATATCTATGGTTGAGGACAACTGTCTGTTTTGTCGCATTGTGTCCGGCGAACTGCCGGCAACTGTAGTTTACGAAGATGAGAACTCGCTCGCGTTTCTCGATCATCGCCCCCTGTTTTATGGCCATACTTTGCTCGTGCCGCGAGAACACGTGGAAACGCTCGGCGATCTTCCGGCATCACTCGTTGCTCCATACTTCAGAGCCGCGCAGTTGCTCTCGCGCGCTGTTCAATCGGGGCTCGATGCGGAAGGAACTTTCCTCGGGATGAACAATCGCGTGAGTCAAAGCGTGCCGCATTTGCACGTGCACATAGTGCCACGACGCCGGAAAGATGGATTGAAAGGTTTTTTCTGGCCGCGCACAAAATACAAAGACGAAGCAGAAATGAAAGCAGTGCAAAGCAAGATCGCTGCTGCGCTCAAGAAAATCAAAACTTAAAAACTGTTCTCAAAATAAAACAGATAAAAAGTTGCTCGAAAAATCATCCAGGAGTATAAACCCACTGTCACGAAGGTTACGGCCTTCGAGAACGACGAAGGGATCGGCAATCGGGCGGTGACGCTCGAGCGAGAGAAGAAACAGGCGGCTGTTGATTCTATTGACGCCCTTGTCGGAGCCGAAAGGCTCAGCTAGAGAAGGTTGCGAGACTTTCTTGAGCCATTCGAATAAAAACGAATGGCACCCGGAGGCAAGGACCCGCCGATGGGAGCAAAAGCGGCTCGACGTAAGTTGAGCTTCGTTGTCGGAGCGTAACCGGCGGTGGAGGAAAAGCCACCACAACAAAAACCTAACGGCACCGCGTTCTTCGGAACGCGAGGATTATGAAAATGATTCGTGTGCTGACCGGCGATTGGCTGACCGCCAGTTGATCATCGGGATACAAATGGCAACTTGAGTGTGTACATGCTCTGGTTGCCATCCTATAGGGAGCTTCGGCGAACTATAGGAAAACGGATTGCGCTGCTTTCAGCTTGCTGGGAGTAGCGCATTTCGTTTTTAAAGCAGTTTAGACACAAAGGCACGAAGACACGAATAACGCTGATTCAATTTGTGTTTTAGTGCCTTTGTGGTTAATTATTTCTCCCCGCATTTCGAAGCAAAAGGAGATTGACCCAGATGACTGAAGCACGAATGCAAGAGATACCCGACTATAAGCCCGGTACGTTCTGTTGGGTTGAATTGGGAACAACTGATAGTGAGGCGGCCAAAAGTTTTTACACCCAACTGTTCGGTTGGGACCACGTAGATAACCCGATGGGTCCAGATGGTGTCTACACGCTGCTCAAACTTGACGGCAAAGACGTCGGCGGTCTCTATAAGATGATGCCGGACATGCTGGCCCAGGGAATCCCACCGCACTGGCTGAGCTATATTTACGTCAGCAACGCCGATGAGACTGCAGAAAAAGCCAAAGCCGAAGGCGCAACCGTGATGAATGGACCGTTCGACGTGGCTACGCTGGGACGTATGGCTGTCATTCAGGATCCCACTGGCGCTGTCTTCGCGCTTTGGCAGCCAAAAGATCAAAAAGGAGCTGGAATCTATAACGTGCCGAACTCTTTTATCTGGAACGAACTCGGCACACGAGACACGCAGAAAGCCGGAGAGTTTTATTCGAAGGTATTTGGCTGGGCGCAGGAAGGATTTCCAGGCAGTCCCGTTGAATACACAGTTTTCAAAAACGGCGATCGCGGCGCCGGCGGAATGTACCAGATCACGCCCGAAATGGGTCCCGTGCCACCGCACTGGCTGGTCTACTTTGCGGTTGACGACTGCGATGCCAAGGTCCAGAAAGCAACTGGGCTTGGGGCCAGGGTCATGAAACCGGCAGAGGACATTCCTGGAGTTGGACGATTTGCAATCCTGATCGATCCGCAGGGGGCAGTGTTCGCGATCCTCAAACCAGAGCCACAGCAATAGTTCATTGCCGATTGCCAAATGCCGATTGCCAATTGAACTGCGCAAGCGGGCGCGACGTAAATTGGCAATTGGCAACCGGCAATGGGAAATATGAAAGCTCGTCTCGTTTGGCTTGTACTCTGCGGTATCTGGGGCTCGACCTGGCTATTCATCAAGCTGGGTCTGGCTGACCTGCCTCCATTCACCTTTGCGGGCATCAGGTTTGTAATTGCCTTCGCCATTATTTTCATTTTGATCCGCATTCGGCGTTTGCCACTGCCGCGAGCGCGTGCTGACTGGACGCTGTTAGCGGTTAGTGGAATTCTTTCATTCGGATTCAACTACGGTTTGGTTTTTTGGGGAGAGCAATACGTCACTTCCGGCCTTGCCTCTCTCTTGCAAGCAACGATTCCAGCCTTCGGCCTGGTCTTTGCGCACTTCCATTTGCCGGGTGAACGACTGAGCTGGTCCAGGATCGGAGGCGTAGTGCTCGGAGTGTGCGGCGTTGGCGTAGTGTTTTCGAATCAACTTGCCATCGCTGGTCGCCAGGCCGTGTTAGGTTGCGTCGCACTGGTTTTTGGCTCGATGTGCGCGGCCTATTCGAATGTGTTGGTGAAGACGTACGGAAAGAAGCTCGATCCGGCGATACTTGCGGGCGGGCAGATGGTTTTTGGTCTACTGCTGCTGCTGGGGGTGGGAATCCCGCTTGAAGGGAATCCATTGCTCTTTCACTGGACTCCGATGGCTTTAATCGCTCTGTGCTATCTGGCGATCGTTGGTTCTGTGATTGCGTTTTTACTTTACTACTGGCTGGTGCTGAATATCGAGGTTACCAAGTCGATGTTAACATCGCTGGTTACCCCGGTGGTGGCAGTGCTGCTGGGAATGATTGTTTTGAACGAAGAGATAGGCTGGCGCACCCTGATCGGCGGCGCCATGATCATGGCAGGAATCAGTTTCATCGTCCTGCGTAAAGCGACAAAAAAAGTTTTAGCCGCAGATGAAACGCAGATATCCGCAGATTAGAAAGGCTTTTTCTGATCTGCGTTTTCTGCGTTCATCTGCGGCTAAACCAAACCCCTGATCTGCGCCGCGAGATAAGCTTCGATGGCGAATTCGACGAGGGGTGCTTCGTCCGGCGAGTAATACTCCGACAAGCGGCGCAATTGACTGATCTGATCTGACAGTAACCAGAAGCCGCCGATGTCAGCGCCGAATTGATTGTGCACCGCGAGCTCGAGCGCGGTGCCGTGGACGACTCGCAAGTACTTCGCCGAAGCCTCGTCAATGTTGACTGTGCAATCGCTTAGCGCAAACCCGACAAATTCCACCTCACTCTCAGTTTCCGGTCGCTTATGCTGGGGCATATTTGCGAATTAATCCTCTGACGACGCCCTGGATCTGGATCCGTTCCGGCGTCTTGATGAAGATCGGCTTGTGTTGCGGGTTAGCCGGTTCGAGACGAATGAACTCAGGTTCACGATAAAACTTCTTCACCGTCGCGTAATTGCCGTCGATAAGTGCGACGACCATCTGCCCATTGTCGGCGGTCCTTTGTGACGCAACGATGATGATATCGCCATCCTGAATGTTTTCCTCGATCATGGAATCACCGCGCACGCGCAGGGCGAAAGTGCGGCCGCGTCCCTGCATGTCTTTCGGCACAGAGATAGTGTCGTGGGTAAGAATTGCTTCGATTGGCTGTCCGGCAGCTACGGTCCCCAGTAAAGGGATTTCACTGTCATCATCGTCACCCCCGCCTTTTTGTTGGACGATCTCAATCCCGCGGCTGACGTTCGGAGTACGTTTTATTAGTCCCTCACGCTCTAGGGCTACAAGGATGGCATGGACACTGGCAGACGAACTCATCTGAAATTGCCGCCCAATCTCTGCGATGGTGGGTGGTTCATGGTTCGATTCGATATAGCGTCGAATGAACTCATAAACTCTTCTTTGTTTGGCTGTGACGGGCATAACGTTCCCTCTTTACTTGTTCGAAAATAATTTTCGTTGACAACCGAAAATTCAACGAACATTCTCGAACATATGAGGCGCGGCGTCAAGTACTTTTTTCAGAGCCGAGCACGGTAGCGAGGGGGAGACCGCTGCCGCCTCGGTTCTGTCGTCGCGCCGTGGCTCTAGCCCGGTAATCGGTTTGTCCCTCATCGTCCGGATTTGAACAGTTTCTGGATTGGGCAGGTCGAACACCACCACCGGGCTAAAGTCACGGCGCGACTAAAGCTCTACTTGATTACCTTCGCGAGTTTTTTGAGGTCTTCAATGAAAAGTCGCGACTCGAGCTGGCGCGTCTCATCGTCGGGAGCGCGAAGAATTGAGGAGGGATGCACAGTAGCCATTATGTAGGGTGCAAGGGTTGAAGGAATGAATTCGCCGCGTTGTTTGGTCACTCGAAACTGCGGCCCGAGAAGAGCTTGGGCGGCTGTAGCACCGAGAGCAATAATGACGTCAGGTTTGACGACGGCGATCTCAGCCTCGAGCCAGGGACGACAAGCGTGAATTTCCCGGGAGTTGGGTTTCTTGTGGATCCGGCGTTTGCCGCGCGGTTCCCATTTGAAATGTTTGACAACATTGGTGACGTAGGTTTCTGTGCGGTCGATGCCGGCTGCTTCCAACGCGTTATCGAGGAAACGTCCGGCAGGTCCGACAAAAGGTTTGCCTGTCAGATCTTCTTCGTTACCTGGCTGCTCACCGACGAACATGACTTTTACGCGGCGGGAGCCTTCTCCAAAAACGGTTTGCGTGCCTTTTTCCCAGAGGTCGCACGCACGGCAATCGGCAGCGGCCTTTTTGAGTGATGAGAGGGTTGGGCGTGGCGGGATTAAACCCGCGGCCGAGCTGTCGGATTTAGGTTTTGGCATTGACTAATTCTCAGTGTTCAAGAATAGGTCCTACAGGACTTATGTCGCAAGAATACTGAGAGGATCTAACAATGAAAGCAGTGGTTTCAAAAGCAAAGCTTGAAGCTGATATTACCAGCCGGTTTGGCGACGTATTCAAGATCCATGAAAAGCCTGTGGTCGAAACTCTCTCCACAGGCATTCCGGAGATCGACGCTTTAACAGGCGGCTTGCCGCGAGGAGCTATCAGTGAAGTCTTTGGACCCGCATCGTCTGGTCGTACCAGCCTGATGTATTCAATGCTCGCTTATGCAACCACTCATGAAGAGACCTGTGCGCTGGTGGACACGAACGATCTGTTTGCCCCGACGGCCGCGGCGGCAGCCGGCATAGATTTCGATCGTTTGCTGTGGGTCCGTGGCGCCGGAAATCTGGAGCACGCTTTTAAGGCCACGGATCTCTTGTTACATGCAGGCGGGTTTGGCCTGGTGATCCTCGATATTGGCGATGTCGCGGCAAAGGATACACGCCGGATCATTTCCTCCTGGTGGTATCGCTTTCGCCATACGGTGGAAGATAGGCCAACGGTGATAGTGGTCATTTCAGAAGAAGCCTGTACCCGGTCATGTGCGGCACTAACTTTGGAGTTGAATGGAGCGGCGGAATGGTCACGAGCCAATGCCGAGCCGAGCGCGACGGCGCCGAATCGATTCATTGCCCCCAGGAACGTCTTGCCTATGCGAAAGCAAATTCCGGTAAACCGGCCGCCGGTTACTTACGCCAATCTTTTGCGTCTCAATACGATAAAAGTTAATCGCCAGCGCCCTCTCTTCCCCTCGCTAAATGAAAGCCTGTTCCGAGCCCATGTGGATCTTCGTTAATTTTCGTTAAATCTTCGAAAGCCGTGTTTGCCTGTATTCATGCCCAACAAATACCGGCCGATCTCTCCTTGCCGGAGTTTGCTTATAACTTTTCCCCCGTCGTGGAAGAGAACCGCACCGGCACGGTCGTCATCGACGTCGATGGTTGTGAATTGTTATTTGGCTCCGCCTATCAGCTCGCCAATGAAATATCTTTGCGAGCCAAAAAAGCCGGGCCCCAGGGTGGCGTGGAAAGCACAGTCAGTGTAGCCATCGCCGCCAATCCCGATGCTGCAATTCACGCTGCTACGCGCCTGCCAGGGATAACCTTCGTTTCGCCCGGCGAGGAACTGACCTGCCTCGGAGAGTTTCCTATCGACCACCTCAACTATTCGCTGGTCAAAGTCGAGAAAAAAGTTGCGGATGAAATACTGGAAACACTGAAGCTGTGGGGCATTCGCACCTTTGCTGATTTCGCTTCGCTTCCCGTCGCGGGTGTTTCCGAACGTCTCGGACAGGTGGGAGTAACACTGCAACAACTCGCCGCCGGCAAAACCGAGCGACACTTAAACGTCAAACAGCCCGCGCCCGTTTTTGCGTATTCGATTGAGCTCGAACACGCCATTACCGAACTCGAGCCACTCTCATTTGTTTTTGCGCCGCTCCTGCATCAACTCTGCGCCGCTTTGAATGCCCACGCGCTGGCTACGAACGAATTGTCCGTGGTGATGCAACTGGAAAATCAGGCCACGCATGAACGCAAGCTCACTCTGCCGCACCCAATGCGCGACCACAAAGTGTTTCTGAAATTATTGTTGCTCGATACGGAAATGCATCCGCCTCCAGCAGCCGTAAGATCAGTTTCAATTACTTGTGAGCCGGTGAAACCGCGCGTGTTGCAGAACGGATTGTTTGTGCCACTCGCTCCGGCGCCGGACAAACTTGAGCTCACGCTCGCCAGACTTGCGAAACTCGTGGGTGAAGAAAATATCGGCTCGCCGGCTTTGCTCGACACTCACCGTCCGGACGCTTTCAGTATGAATCGCTTCACACTGAAATCTGAGAATCGCAGAGATGGCAAAGGCGCAAAAAATCGGCAATCGGCAATCGGCAATCGGCAATCTTTAGGTTTCCGAATATTTCGTCCACCACTGCGCGCGGTAGTTCAAGCCGAGCAGGGTTGGCCCGCGCAGATCAGCGCCTGGGGTAAGCGGCGAAGTGTTTACGGAAAGGTGGTCAGTCTTGCTGGTCCATGGAGAACTACGGGTGATTGGTGGCGCGGCGATCGCTGGGCCAGAGACGAGTGGGACGTCATGCTCGAGCACTCGGGCCAGCAAGCGGTGTATCGCATTTATCGAGAGCTCAAAACAGAGGCCTGGTTTGTAGAAGGAAACTACGATTGAAGGCACAAATCACAAAATTTGGACAGGATTACAGGATTTGCAAGATTTACAGGATGTCTTGTTAATCCTGCGAATCCTGTAATCCTGTCACATGTCGTACGTTGAGCTACACGCGCGGTCGGCTTTTAGTTTTTTGGAAGGCGCTTCCGTGCCTGAAGAATTGATTGCTGCCGGCGTGGAGTTGGAGATGCCGGCAATGGCTTTGCTGGATCGCGATGGAGTGTATGGCGCGCCGCGGTTTCACCTCTCCGCAAAGAAGAATGACATCAAGGCCCACATCGGCGCCGAGATAAGCGTTCAAATCCCCAACACCAAAGGCCAACCCGGCATCTGTTCGATTCCGCTTCTAGTCCGCAACCGTACCGGTTATCAAAATCTCTGTCGTCTGATCACGCTGATGAAACTGCGTGTACCCAAACACGCAAAGCCGGGCGAGTGTGTGGTCACGTCTGAAGAGCTGGCGGCTCATGCCGCCGGTTTGATCTGTTTGACCGGCGGATTCGATGGACCAATTGCGCACGCGATAAACAGCAGGGGCGCCGAGGACGCGCAGAAGGGTGTCGAGTGGCTGCTTGAACTGTTTGGAAAAAAGAATGTGTATGCGGAATTGCAGCGCCATTTCGATCGTCAGGAGGAAGCTCGCAATCATTTAGTGATCGAACTTGCCCGGCGTAATCGTTTGCCTTTACTTGCTACGAACGGCGTCTGTTACGCGATACGCGCGCGCCGTGAAGTGTCTGACGTCTTCACCTGTATTCGCAATCACGTGCGACTGGAAACTGCCGGACGCCTGCTGGCGCAAAACTCGGAGCGATACCTGAAGGCAGGCGCGACGATGGAGAAGCTCTTTGCGGATCTGCCGGAAGCTATCGCGAATACGGCTGAGCTTTCCTCGCGACTGAAGTTCACGCTCGAAGATCTCGGTTACGAATTTCCCAAATATCCGGTGCCGCCGGGCGAAACCATGGCGTCTCTCCTGCGCAAGCTCACAGAAGCCGGCGCGCGCTCGCGTTATACAGGCTCGAGAGAAGCGCCTACTTACGAAAAGGCCCGCCCGCAACTCGAACGCGAGTTGAAATTAATCGAAAAGCTCAAGCTGGAAGGTTATTTCCTGATTGTTTGGGACATCGTTCAGTTTTGTCGCAAAGAAGGCATTCTGGTCCAGGGACGAGGCTCGGCGGCAAATAGCGCGGTCTGTTATTCGTTGGGAATCACGGCCGTGGATCCCATCGGCATGGATCTGTTGTTTGAACGATTTCTTTCTGAAGAACGAGGCGAATGGCCGGATATCGATCTCGATCTGCCGAGCGGAGATCAACGTGAGAAAGCAATTCAATACGTTTACGAGCGTTACGGAAAACTCGGAGCGGCCATGACCGCTAATGTCATCACTTATCGCGGGCGCTCCGCAGCGCGCGAGGTAGGCAAGGCATTGGATTTTGATGAAGAAACGCTTTCACGTCTGGCCGCACTCGTCCACACGTGGGAATGGAAAGACCCAAAAGATTCCAGCGAGCGGCAGTTTCGTGATGCGGGCCTGGACCTGAGCCATCCACGCATCAAGAAATTTTTCCAGCTTTATCAAATGGTCCAGGATCTGCCGCGCCACCTGGGCCAGCATTCAGGCGGCATGGTGATTTGTCAGGGGCAACTCGATTCCATTGTGCCGCTCGAGCCCGCGGCCATGCCGGGCCGCGTCGTGGTCCAATGGGACAAGGAAGATTGCGCGGATCTCGGACTGATCAAAGTGGATCTGTTGGGACTGGGCATGATGGCCGTCCTGGAAGATTCGATCAAGTTGATTCGCGATTCCTATGGTGAAGAAGTTGACCTGGCGCATCTGCCACAAAACGACCCGGCGGTTTATGAGGCACTGCAAAACGCCGACACGATTGGAATGTTTCAAGTCGAAAGCCGTGCCCAGATGTCGTGTTTACCGCGACTGCGGCCGGCGACTTTTTACGACATCGTGGTGCAGGTGGCCATCATCCGGCCCGGACCCATCGTGGGAAACATGGTCCATCCATACCTGACACGCCGGCAGGGCAGAGAACCGGTGACTTATGCTCATCCCTGCCTGGAACCAATCTTAAAGCGAACTCTCGGCGTGCCGCTGTTTCAAGAACAGCTATTGCGAATGGCGATGGTGTGCGCAGGGTTTTCCGGTGGCGAAGCGGAAGAGTTGCGCCGCGCGTTTGGTTTCAAACGCTCGGAAGCTCGCATGAAAGGGATTGAGGTAAAGCTGCGGCAGGGCCTGACACGAAATGGAATCACTGGAAAAACTCAGGAAGAGATTGTGCTGGCTATCAGTTCGTTCGCGCTTTACGGTTTTCCGGAATCACACGCCGCGAGTTTTGCCCTCATAGCTTATGCGAGTGCCTATCTGAAATGTAATTACC
>Ga0157375_10002830_pt1 | contig 15015 bp, 11 predicted proteins | sample M35metaG_FD_115311 | JGI IMG/M metagenome (GOLD analysis project Ga0157375, IMG submission 115311) | Miscanthus rhizosphere microbial communities from Kellogg Biological Station, Michigan, USA - M3-5 metaG | ecosystem: Host-associated > Plants > Roots > Rhizosphere > Soil | place: USA: Michigan...
GGCCGGTGCTTGAACTATCAGCTTCAGATACTGGGTGCCGAGATCGGCGGTCGCATGGAAGACACCGTCGATGGGCATCGACAGGCGCGACATTGCCGGCGTAATGGTCGTGCCAGCGTTAGGAGTGACGATCGTGCCTTCCAAATTGGAAGGGCTACTGCCAATCACGAGGCGCTCGGAGGCAGAGACCGCATATGGGTGGCTGCCCGTCAATTCGACATTGCTGGTCACCCGCAGGGTCTCGCCAGCCCTCACCGAGGGAATTTCCAGCGAATAGACGACTTTTTCGGCAGACGGTTCTAATTTTTTGGCGACGGGGATGCTGGAGAGCAGCTCTGAATTGGAGCCGGTGCCAAGCTCTCGGCTGATGATGGGGTGGGGTTCGGTGGCGCTCGCAGCCTCGACGCCCCATAGCAAGCTGAGGGAAGCCACAAGCAATGTCCACGCACAACACAGCACTCCACAGCGGTGTCCCCTGCAAACTTCAGACATTAACGATCCTCCCCGGCAATTCTGATTGCGGAATTGATCGTTACCCTCTCCGGTACGGGATCGGTTGTCAAGTCCTTGTCTGCAATACCCGTAGCATTGTTAACGTCAACTCAACACAGCCACGAAGCAAGCCGTGGACGACCCTCGCGATGCATTGAGCCGACGGAGAGATCGGCTTTCACATCCACAACCATCCGGCTACGCTCGCATCGCCGATCGACTGGTGGCAGGATCCGCACCAGAGTCGCTCCCGGTGCTACCAGCTTCAGTCGTTGACTCGACTCATGCTGGCGCTGCTGTCGTATGCGATCAGCTGGCTTCACGCGAGCCGATGCTAAGGTTTCGGTCCTTGGAGAGTTTCGACAGAAAATCTTTGGGTCTCTGCGATGCGTGAGGTTCCGGGCAGCCTGAGCGACAACCGCGCGCGGTTCGCATAGGTGCATCGTGCTTCCACACTGGGATACCGTGATCGAGCCGCTGCTGACCGCGCTCGACCGAGGCCCCATCGTCGAGATTGGTGCGGCGACCGGGGAAACCACGAGCAAGCTGATCGAACTTGCCTGCCGTCGCAACCTGGTCATTCACACCATCGACCCCGCACCAGACTTCAGCCCGTCCGAACTCGAACAGCGCTTCGGCCAACACTTCCACTTCCATCGCGGGCGCAGCCACGACGTGCTGGGTGACATCGGACTGCCCGCTGCAGCGATCATCGACGGAGACCACAACTGGTACACCGTGCACGGGGAGCTCACCTTGCTCGACGGACTTGCAACCGAGCAGAACGGTCCATTCCCGCTGGTGATGCTTCACGACGTCGAGTGGCCCTACGCGCGGCGTGACATGTACTACGAACCCGAGGCGATTCCGGAGCAGTGGCGTAAGCCCTGGGCGAAGCGGGGGTTTGTACGCGGCGAGCCGGGCCTGGCCGAGAACGGCGAGGGGACGAATGCCCAGTTCGCCAACGCCCTCGAGGAAGGCGGGCCGCGCAACGGCGTGCTAACCGCGGTCGAGGACTTCGTCGCAGAGCGCACGGAGCAGCTGGAGCTGCGAATCGTCCGCGGTGGGTGCGGCATCGGGGTCCTCGTCTCTCCCGGCCTGCTCGCCTCCTCCGAGCGCGTGCGCATGCGATGGGAAGAACTCTAACGCGCCGAGCGGGCGCCGAAATCACCGCAGGCAGAGATGTCCGGGCTAGGCACATCGCTAGGACCGCTGGTGGTCGTGACGTTCCTCCCAGAGCGGGTGCGTTGCCGACTCAGCACTCGGCCGCAGCAGCGGTCGCAGGTCATCCAAGGAAAAGAGCAAGTTGGCTGCCAAACCTTCGCCCTCGACTCTCTCGTAGAGGAAACCGAGTGCATTTTGATCCAGAAACCATGAGTGCTCCTCGCCGAGGCCATACAGCAAGTAATCCTCAAGCCATGTGGCCGCTGTAAGTGCCTCAGCCAGAACTGGAAACCCGTATGCGCCGCCTCGGAACTTCTGCCATGGGTCAATCGATATCGCCACCCGGCTTGACGTCAAACAAATTTTGTCAGTCGGAAGAGACCCGAACCACGGCCTCGGATCCCTAGCCAGATGGAAATCCATGTCTTGGACAAACACCGGCAATTCGACTTGTTCCATAACCTCACGCGCATAGAGAAAGCGCGCACAAGCCGAGAACGTCCGCGGCCTCGGACACCAGACGGGTGCCCCAACCGATGAAAAGGAGATATTTCGACTGAATCCAGACGTCGGATACCCACGGAACCGCCCAAGGGCGGAGCGAAGTCCAACCGCATCGTTCACAAGGCGAGAAGCGTTCTTCGGAGGCTCGGTAACTATGAAATGGAAAGCGAAGCCAAAGGGCCGCAGATATTCGGCCACAGACAACCAATAGGGAAAGTAAATCTCGAAAAACCGCCGATCGCAGCTCATCAAGACCAGAAAGCGAGTATCCGCAGGACATATCTGCCCGTATCTACACCAGCTATCGGCCAGCGAGGCGCGGCGCTCTGCTATGAGCACCTCATTGCGCTCCAATGCGGATCGATCAAGGTACGTTCTGGCGCCGAGCTCCCCCATGAAGACTCCGATGTATGCGTCGAGGCCGGGCTTCGAACGAACGAACATTCGCCTGGCTTCCGCACGGTCCCTGAGTCCATGCAGCTTGCCGAGGACTAACAAGGTGCTCATCAGCGTCTGATCGAAATCATCGAGCGACTCAACAGCGCCGATGAACTCATCAACGGCATTCGACAGTGCGCGGTGACCAAACCAAACTTCGTTCGTGTCGGCGATCAACGGTCGTATCAGTTCAGCCAGTGCCTGATAAAGCCGCAAATAGTTGAGCACCTCAACTACGTGATCCGTGCAGTCGGCTTCCCTAGATAGACGATATAGCTCATTGACATCGCCGAAACGAAACTCGCTTGTATCGTTGAATGGATTGAGTACCGTCGTATGAAGGATCAGCTGTCGCAATGCCTCCTTGATGTCGCGGTCGTCATCACTCTCCGACAGACGGACACCGAGAATCGCGCGTGGTAACCGCTCATCCACTCCCGAACACAAAGCGCGCTGCAGCTCCTGTACGGCACGAACGCCATGCGTTGCACTCGCTTGTAAGGGGCCACCGGAATTCATGCGTTGATTATCTGGTGCATGACCGCCTATGATCGCGAATCGATCGCCAGCACGCGCTTAGTGACCGCAGCCGCATCGTCCCTTGCTCCCTCCCGCCCCAACACCCGCGCCGCGGCGAGCAACGCCGAACCAGGGTCATCGCTCAGATCCGCAGCCGTCATGAACTGCTCGACCGCACACCGGGTGAGACCCTCCGCCTCGAATGCCAACCCGGTCGCCATCCGTGCATCGGTTGAGAGTGGATCGCGCAGCATCGCGGCGACTGCATTCACGAGGTCGGAGCCGCGGCCATTCCTCGCGCGACACGCACGGTCTGGATATGCCAGCGCAAACGCACGAGGGTCGTCAAACAGATCCGGAAGCGCGACCTCCTGCAACGCCCGCAGGGTCTCCGGGATCAGTATGCGATGACCGCCCGGAAAAGTGAGGCGCTCGCCGGTGGGGAAGCAGTAGTCCTCCACACCGGTCGGTGGGCATACATGGAGGAAGCTCCCGTTGTTCTTCAGTAACTGGTCCTGGACCACGTATGCCCCCTGGGGCTCATATAAAGAGCCCCCGGTCGTCTCGGTGCCCGGACACAGGTAGATACAGCGAGGCGACGCCTGCGCGGTGAGCAGCGAATGGAACGCGCTGCCGACCACTCCGGCTACGAAATCGCTCGCCTCGATCGCCGCGATCTGCTCGGCAAGGGAATGCCTCTCGGGGTGAAAAACAGAGACATGTTCGGCGAGTATCCACTCGATCAGGCATTCGTCGTAGGCGCAACGGCGCCGCGACATGCACGACCTGCTCAACCACAGGACGCCGCAGCGACGGACCGGCTCGATCTCCAGGTTACGTCGCACCTGCAGGTGAATCTCGCGTATCTCCGGCGCCACCCAGGCATCGACGCGCCAGGCGGGCTCCGGCACATACATTCGCTTGAAGCGGATCGCGCCATCCTTCGGCAGCTCGATCCGCCGCACACCGAAGGCGTCGAGCCATTCGTGGATCGCCCTGCCCCACGGCAACCCTGGAGTCACAACTGGCAGCCCCTCCAGCTCCGCGCCTCGCAGAACCGGCCAGAGCCGCCCCACCGACTCGACGGCGAAATGCCCGTAATGCGAAAACGTGACACCGGCCCAGACGACCGGCTCGTCGCACACCCGATCCGCCACCCGGTCAGGAGGCCGTCGCGGCGGCGGGCTTTTCCCCCTGACATGGAGGAGAGGTCCCGAGCCCCAGAAGCACACCGTGTCTTCGGCGAGCTCGCCGTTTCCCTCGTAGGCGCCCGGCAGAGACGCCACGGCAGTCAGATCGCGCGCCGGCGACAGTGCGAGGCTGCCCGGCCCGCGATGCTCGGTTGGCCGAACCCCTTCCATCGATCAGCCCCAGCCCGATCCGGCCCTAGCGGTAGATGCTTCCCTGCCAATTGATAAAGTGATTTCCCGTCTCCTTGTACGCGAGCTTGTTGCTGCCGGGGGTTATGACGTCGAGTATGTCCGCCCAGGCGACGATACGCACCCCGTCGAAGGCTCTGGCGAGCCGCTCATCGCCCCCGACTGCGACGCGTATTGCCTCCACCTGTCGAGCTACACCCTTCGGGTTTCCAGACAGACCGGAGCTACCTTCCGCCTTGCGCAGCCAGGCATCGAGTGAGCCTCGCTTGAACGCCCGCCAAAGCAGGTTGAGCACGAACGGGCCGGTGACAGCCGACACCTTCTCACTGACGCGGTTCTCGATGGCGGCGGTCGCGATTTCCATGGCGAGCTTGGGCAGAAGATGGCCTGGGTCCCTGAAGGCGAAGAGGTTGTTGTTGAGGGTCTCGGGCATGGCCATGCTTTCGATGAGAAAGCCATTGGCTTCGAGCAGCGGCGATATCGACCCGGCGCAATAGCAATCGGCGTCACAGTAGAAGCCGCCGAGAACGTGCACCGCGCAGTAACGGAAATAGTCAGCCTGCATCGCCGGCACGGCACACGCTTCGAACGCCGCCACCTCGCGAGCGCCGAGGTGCTTTTCGATGAACGCCTTCGCCGTCCCCTCGCTGAAGACCATCTGCTGCAGGTCGGGATTGTGCTCGCGCATCTGCGCGAAAAGAGTCTGCACATCGTCTGGAACGCTCTCGTCATTCCAGTACTGGATCAGCGGCATCGCCACGACTCTCACACCTCCGACGGCTTGCTCGCTATGAGCAGAAAGAAGTCGATCGTCTCGTGCACCACGCCGGACGGGCTCAGGCGAGTGAGCGCTTCGCTGAACTCGCGCTCGAAGTCCGCGCGTCTGTCGCCAAGGGTCCAGGGGATGCCGCCGGTGATCGAATACATGTAGCCGGCGACCCTGTCCACCGGCCAGGAGAACTCGGTGGGAAACTGCAGGTGCTCGACCTCGAAGCCCGCCGAAGTCAGGTAGTCGGCGTGCCACCTCTTCTTCGCGGGGTTGGGGTTCGAGGTCTCACTGGCGGGCTTCCCCCCAGGGGAGGCGCTGTCGAGGTATTTCACCAGGCACGCCCGGGCCACCTCGTGCCAATCCTTGCCGCCGCTCCAGATGTCGTCCCCCCCGCCTCCTGCGACTGCCAGCGAGCCGCCGCCCCTGAGCCCTCTGAAGGCCCGTTCTGAGAGCAACTCACGGTCCATCCAGTGAAATGCCGAGGCGCAGGTGATCAGGTCACAGCTTTCAGGAGCGATCTCGAGATCCTCCGCCTTGCCGATGTGCCACTCGATGTTCTCGATGCCCGCTTTTCGGGCGCTCTCTTCGGCGACCGCAATCCGGTCCGCCCCGACGTCGACCGCCCTGACGCCCTCGAAGTACCGGCTCAGCGGAAGGGTGAGCTCTCCGGTGCCGCATCCCCAGTCGATCAACAGATCGCCGTGATCGCCGACCGTGCGGAGCCGCAGCTCTTCGATCAGGTTCTGCGGGTAACGAGGCCTGTACTCAGCGTATATCTGCGCGTTGGTATCTGCCAAGGTCAGCCGTCTTTCCCACGAAGTACTCGATGATTACCATAAAGTTGATCCATGACGCGGAGAGACCGGCCGATCGTGATCTGCGGCGCAGCGAGGAGCGGCACCACCGCGCTCAGCGTCATGCTCAACCAGCATGCCGAAATCGGGATAGCCCGCGAGATCGAGCTGTACAAGCTCCCCTCGATCGTTCCACTGCTGGAGGAGACGGCCGCCCACCACGGCGACAGCTGGACGCAGGAGCGGCGCGACGAAGTGGTCAAGGCGATCTGGTTCTTCATCGGGCGCCCTGTCGGAACGGCCCGGCTGGAAGCGCGCCGCTGGGGCATGAAGACCCCCTGGTCCGAGTTCAATCGCGACCTGTGGGACCCTCTTGTCAGTCCGTTGTGGGTCTACGTATTGAGGCGGGGCGACAGAGTGTTCCAGTCCAATATGCGGCTCGGTTACGGCGAAACCGATAACCCCGCACGCATGGTTGAGAAATACAAGGAATCGGTGCGCCTGGGTGAAGCGATGGTGAAAGACGGCTCGGGACATATCTGCCAGATGGACCTGGCCGTCGACCCTGAGGGCCGCAACCGACTGGCCCGGGATCTATTCGATTTCCTCGAAGAGGACATCGATCCGGGTGTCGCGCGATTCGTCGAGGAGTGGCCCACCACGCATCCGGCGACCAACCCCACGAACGAGAACGGGCCCGCCGGATCAGTCAGCCTCCCCGACGAATGGCTGCAGCTGCTCGACTCCGACAGCGAGTACCGCGAGATCATGCTCGCGCACGGCTACTGACGACTACGTGAGAAAACGCAGCGGCATGTGAGTCCCGCCGGCAGCTGACGCGCTGTCCTTGGCCACTGCACCAGGCGACGTATCTATCAACGCTTTCGATCAGAACGAGTCCCGTGGGCCTCGCGCCAAAGATGAACTTGCTCAGGAGCAACGGTAATCCCGTAGACGATTGCCCCCAAGACAAACGTGATCAGATATGCGGTGCCCGTGCTGGCATGCGTGGCTCCAATGAGGACTCCGCCGATCGCTCCGAGCGTCAGGGCTACCGAAGCGTCTGATCGGACAAAACGTCTCATAGCTTGGATGATAGCTGAAGAAGCAGAGCGAGCACGTAGACCGCTGCTCCAAAGAGGAAGCCATGGGAACCAGCCTTGTTGACCAACCGATCACGCCGCTCGGGCGACACCTCAGCACTGAAGACCCCGACGAGCATGCTGAAGGCGCCCGACATCGCAAAGGGAAACCCCAAACCGATGCTTTCAGGCCAGGGGTTCCGAACGTGCGGCAAGATCGAGCCCGCTATGGACCAGAGGGCAACCGGGAACATGGCCCGACGCTGGCAGGTTCAAACGCACGTGTGGCGCGCTGAATGTAGAAAGAGTGTCGCTTCTTCGTGGCGTTTGGCCGGCAGGCTGCGGTGCCGCACCTGCCCGGATAGTCGGCCCTCGATGGCGACCTGCAATATCCGGATGCTCTGACCCGGTCACTTCGGCGGGCTCGTTGCGAGATCCGGGCCGGCCACCACCGGGGTGACGTCTGGAGATGGGGACGCCTGCGACAGATCCGGGAGCGCGTCGCGAAGCGTGCGCACCTCGAGCCATCTTTCGCTTTCGACCCGGTTGAGAAAAGCCGCAAACGCCTCGCGCATGGAGGGCTTCGGCCCGAAGACCTCGACATACCGATCCGAGTCGACCTTGCTGACGAAGCGGGCGTCGGGGGAGGGAGGGTCGTCGGGCATGCGGGTCCGCTTCTCGATGAACGAGAAGGAGTGCATCATGAACGTGGCAAAGGGGACACGGTGCGCGACCAGCGCGTCGAGCGCCCTCCCGAGCTGGTCGACGGACAGCCAGTCGATGTCCAGCTTGCGAGCCTCCAGGCCGCCGTTTCCGTTCGCGCGCAGGACCGTGGTCACGGGGACCTCGACCCGGCCGCTCCGCTCGCCGACGGCATTGACCGTCAGCTGCGTGTTGTGGTTGTTGGGGGAGGGGAAGAAGCAGGAGCTGTCGATTGCGATTCCGACCTCCTCCAGAGCGACGAAGGTGTCGTCGTTGACCGCGTAGCCGCCGCCGCGGAAGCTGGTCGGCGGCTCGCCCGTCCACTCGGCGATCAGGTCCGCGCCCCAGCGCAGCACGTCGACCTGAGCCGCCTTCGGGAGCCTGAACAGAGGGCGCCGGTAGAAGTCCAGCGACCCTGAGGGGTGGCAGTGCAGGCCGACCTCGTGCCCCCGCCCGGCGATATCGCGCACGACGCCCTCCACCACCCCGGCCGGCTGGCGGTCCCGCTCGTAGACGTTGACGAAGAAGGTGCCCCTCATCGCGTGGGCCTCGAGCGCGTCGAGGATGCCGTAGACGCCGAACTCGCGGCCGATGCCCTCGCCGGTCATCAGGATCGGGCGGTCGAAGTAGGAGTCCTCGACATCGACGGTGAGAAACAGCGTGGTCGGCTCGGCGGGGCCGGGCTCGGACTCGCTCGGGTGCAGCGGCGGGGCGATCTCCCCGACGGTGCGGGGAAGCTCGGTTGGGAGCTCTCCCGGCTCCAGCCGCAGGGCGGATGGGATCTCGGGGGTCAACTCGCGGAGGACCTCCGCCCGACCTCGGCCGGCGAGAAGCCGTGCGCCTGTCGCAACCTCATCAACAGGGTTCGTTCGGTGAGGTATCTGAGGTTCTCGTTTGCTTCTGCCGACGATTCGAGCCCGCCGTCGCGAGGCGAGCCGCCGAGGAGGAGGTGGCGGCGGATGGCGCGCAGGTCGGCCTGGCCGACGAGATCGAGCGATCGTGCGCCGAGGAGCACGAAGCGGCGGCTGCCGGCGGTGACGAAGTCGATCGACTCCGGCGGAGGAGCTGCTGGTGGTCCGTCACCGCTCGCGGCGGGGTCGACGAGGATGAGCGGGCTCCGCAGCTCGTCTCCCTTCTCCGACGCGGCCAGGACGATCGACCTCCAGTCCGGGCCACCGAGATAGACCATCGCCTGACGCCAGGCGGCCCACAGCAACCACTCGCGAGCGCCCTCCCGGTCGAGGTCTGCGGCGCCGAGCGCGATCCCGTGGAGCCGGCCGCCGAGCCACTCGCGATCGGCAGTGTCGGGGTCGAGCTCGGATGCGCGCTTGACCAAGAGGCGATTGCGGCCCGGTCCCAGCTGCTCGGCCGCGTCAGGGGGCAGGGGCTGCGCTGACTCGACGACGATCTGCCGACCCTCCTCCCCACGCTCCGCCAGGCTGAGCGCGTCGCCGCGGCGAAGGTCCTCGAACCGCGCATGGGCATCGCCGGCCGGTTCCACCGCCAGCTCGGCGGGCCGCCAGACGGAGACGTGCTCGCATCCCGGCTCCCCCGCACTCAGCCGCAGCTCCGCGGCGGCGAACTCGAGGCGAGCGCACTCCATCGCCACCGGCGTCGTCCCGCGCCAGATCCAGAGCTGCAACTCGGTTCCCGGGGTCGCCTGCGCCGGCGCTCTCGCACAGGCGGAGACCAGGCCGGCGCCGATCGGATCCGCGGGGGGCAGCTCGAATGCGAAGGTCGCTGTCCTCCCCCCCTCCTCGTCCCTCACCTCGCACCGCACCGCCTCGGGATCGCCCGAGAATGCGGCGCTGACCTGGGTATCGCCCTCTATCCGGACTGCGACCCCCTGCGGGCCGGCCGGCCCGTCGCCGGGGTCGGCGGCCCGGCGCCGCGCCTTCGCGATCGAGTTCCGCCCCTCGGAGGCGGCCTGGACGTCGATCTCGGCGAAGCCGGCCTCCGCGAGCAGGAGCCGCAGGACGGCCGGCGTGTAGGAGGCCGTCCGGGCCTCGTCCCCCCCGCCCAGGCCCACCGCCGCCACGTAGAGCGCCAGCCGCCCGCCCGGGGCGAGGAGCCGGTGCGCCTCACGCAGGACCTGGCGCAGGCAGATCGGCGAGACGTAGTCCAGCGCGTAGTGGCTGAACACGCCGTCGAAGGAGCCCGACGCCAGAAACGGCATCGGCAGGCTCAGGTCGTGGGCGACGATCGGCGCCTCGGGCGTGGAGTTGGCCGCGAAGTCAGGCCAGCGATCGACGCCGAGGACGCTCGAGCAGCCCTGCTCGAGCAGGGCCCGGAGGGCGAGGCCGGGCCCGCAGCCGAGGTCGAGGACGCGCTCGGCGCCCTTCAGCGAGGAGATCGCCGAGCCGTACCAGGCCGGCTCGCGGCCGGCGTAGAAGCGATTCAGGGCATCGCTCCGCTGGGAGACGTGCCAGGACTTCTCGTCGCCCGGGTCGTCGAAGATCGAGCCGCGCACCGGTGGGAAGCCGGCCGCCGGCCGGAGGGCGACGGGAAGCTGGGCCTTGGAGCCGAGCAGCGGAGGATTCACGTGATCGGGAGCGCCGGATCGGGAATAGACCCCTATGTTCCCAGACGGGACGGGCGCGGCTCCTTTGCCGTGCGCCTTGCGATGTCAAGGCAGAGGATGACAGCCGGGAAGCGCAGTGGGCACGGGGGGCGACGTTCGAGAGAATGGTGCCAATACGTCGATAATTGAGCTAATTGAAGGTCAAATTAGCTCAATTATGGCATCCGAACATGCGCGCATCGCCTCGATTACCGCCTCCAACGCAATCGAGGGCGTGATCGTGGGAAGCGCGCGCGGGGCGAATCGCCGATGGCGCACGTCGCTATCGCAATCGCAACGAGCGCGAGTTCGCCGGCTACAGGGACGCAACAGACATGCTCATGCGCCTCGACTCATACGAGCAGTTGAGCATTCCCTTCGTCCTGCACCTGCACCGGCTGCTCTTCGACCACACCGATGGCCACGGCGGCCACCTGAAGGCCGACCAGAACCTGATCGTCTCCTACGAGAGCGGACGGCGGGAGGTCGTCTTCACCCCTCCCCCTCCCGAGGAGATCGAGTTCCTCCTCGGCGAGTTGCTGGCTCGCTACGAGGCCGCCAAGCGCGAGGGCCGGACGCACCCGCTGCTCCTGATCGGCGCGTTGATCCTGGCTTCCTCGCCATCCACCCGGTCGCCGACGGCAACGGCCGTTTGGCCCGGCTCCTCACCACTCACGAGCTGCTCTCCCAGGGGTATGGCGTGGCGCGCTACGTGAGCGTCGAGCAACGCATCTTCGAGTCGAAGAACAGCTATTACGCGAGCCTCTACGAGTCCCAGCGAAACTGGCACGAAGGCAAGCACGACATCTGGCCGTGGGTCTCCTACCTCGCCCGCATCCTCGCCGGCGCCTACGACGACTTCGAGCAGCGAATGGCCGGAGCGGGCGAGGAAAGCGACAGCAAGCAGGCAAGGGTTCGCGCTTACGTCCTGGATCAAGCGCCCACCGTCTTCCGGCGGCGCGACATCGAGCGCGCCCTCCCCGGCATCAGCCGCGCGACGATACGACTCGTTTTCAACGACCTGCGCGACGCCGGGAAGATCAGAGCCGAAGGCTCGGGGCCCGTTGGCACAAGCCCTGAGCTGAGACCCTCATGTTCCCAGAAGGGACGGCGCGGTCCGAACGGTAGTCTCCCCCTCCGATGCCGGTCTGCAACATCTGCGGGGGGCGGGAGTTCGTGCCGGGCCCGAACGGGCGCCTTGCCGGGTCGGGGGCGCCGCCGCGGTGCGGGGACTGCGGCTCGCTGGAGCGGCAGCGCTCGCTGCGCGCGTTCCTCTCGCGCCTGCCTGCGGAGATGCTCTGCTGGCGGCGGGCGATCCAGTTCGCGCCCGACGGATCGCTGGACCCGGCGTGGTTCCGGAGCTTCGAGACCTCGACCTACGAAGGGGAGAACAGCATCGACCTGCAGGAGATCGACCGGCCGGACGACTCCTACGACTTCATCAGCCTCAGCATGGTGCTCGAGTTCGTCCCCGACGACAGGCGGGCCTTCGGCGAGCTGGTGCGGGTGGGCTCGGACTCGTGCATCGTCCACACCTCGCCCGGGTCGGTGCTGAACGCGCCGGTGTCCACCCACCACGAGCGGCCGCACGGGTCCTTCGGCCGCCATCACTATTACGGGAACGACCTCGACGAGTGGTTCGAAACCGCGCGGCGCGGCCTCACGACGGTGCCGGTCCGCGCCGTGGACCCCGTCACCGGCACGCCCGACGACGTTCGCTTCTTCTGTCGAAGCGAGGCCGACGGCGACGCCCTGCGCGTCGCGCGCGTCTCCTAGCCGGATCGATGCCCAGACGGGAACGACTGACGGCAGGCTGGACCGAGACCGATGGATTTCGCCTCCGACGTTGTCTCCCTCGGGGCCAAGCGTAAACCCAGCGCAAGCGCGTATCCCGCCAACCAAAGGCGGAGGCCTACCAATCCCACCAGACCGTGTAGGTCTCCCGCAACCGCGGTTTTGCCACCCGTACCTCTATCCGCTGCCTACCGTCGGGACTTCCCTCGACCGGCAGGGTCGAGCGCTTGTGGTCTGGATCTGAACTGCACCTCAGCCACGCCCCTGACGGTGGCCGATCGGCGGGAAAGCGGACCGTGATCGCCATCACTTGCGTCGGCAACACGATCTCGGTCGCCACCCACTCCGACTCAGCCGGGAACATGTTCTTCATCTGCCGCGTGATCACGTAGGTGTCCGTGTCGCCGCGCTTCTTGGTCTCGCGCAGTGAGATCACGATGTTCTTCTTGCCGGCGGCTCCATAGGTGTCCACCCAGACTCCCGGCGAGCACTGATAGTCAGCGAGCACGTCCCCGTCTCCCCAGGCGTAGTCCCTGATCGCGAAGACCCCGTTCTGCAGGAAGCGGAGCCTCCGCGTCCTCCTCAGCACGGCCTTGGCTCCGCTTGCATCATGGATATCCCACTCGGACTCGTCGCTGATCGCCTCATATAGACCACCGAAGCGATCGCGCAGGAGCAACGCATAGACGCCCAGGACGCCGAAGGAGACAAGCAACGCCGCCAATACGACCGCCCCGGCCAGCGGGTTCGCCACGAGGGCCAAAGCGGCAAGCCCTATGCTGACAACAGCGAGAGCAAAGGAGGCGACCGGACTGCGGGCGACCGTGAGGACCGCCTCGCTCGCACCCTGCACGAGCGGCCATTCATCTGGCCTCATCGCCTGGCCCCATCCGCCGGCGCAGATGCGATCCCCACCCGCGAATCGGGGCTACCGCCAGGGCTTGCTAACCGCCGCCGGCTCCGCCGCCAAGCATTCTCAGCAGATCGTTCATCGTCAGCAACCATAGCACTGGTCCTCCTGTCCAAAACCCCCTTGCCTCCCTCCTGCATAGCGATTCGCCCCGGGCCATTCGAGCAACGAGCCTAAACCTACGTGTGGCGTCTTGTCTGACCTGAGATCCACGAGAGACTCAATCGATGCCGGCGAAGCGGCGGATGTCCGGCAGGTCGACGGGGCGCAGGAGGCGGTACTCGGAGTCCTCGCGGGCCAGGACCTCGAAGCCGGCGCGCATCAGCGCGAGCAGGCGGGTCGTCGGGGTCGCCAGGGGCGACCCGTCCTTGAGCGGCAGGGTCAGCTCGCAGCCCGGCTGGGTCGACTCGTAGAGCCTGCTTGCCATGTGGGGACGACCGAGCAGCCCCTCCTCGCTCTCCCGGTCCGCCGCGGCGCCTCCCCGAGGAGCCAGCTCCAGCTCCACCGCCCCGGTCCGCAGCTCGAGCGGATCGAGCCACTCGAGCTTCTCCGCAAAACGATCGAGCGCAGCCAGCTCGCGGGCTTCGCGGGGCAGGCGCCGCTCGCCGAGCACCTCGAAGCCGTTGCGCTCGAGCCAGCGGCGAAAGGTGGGCGCGTCCCAGGGAATGCCGTCCGGCTCCCCGGCCCCCGCCTCGGCGGCCACCGCGCGCAGGTCCGCTGCGGGGAAGAGCAGCTCCGCCAGTGGAGGCAGCGCGCCCCGCCGCTCGGCTGGCATGACGCCGAGGGTGCGTAGGCGCAGGCGCAGCGGCTGTCCCGGCTGCAGCTCCGCCGCAACCGCATCGAGCCGGCCGCGGAAGCCGGCCGTCCCGCCGCGCTCCAACCCGGAGACCCAGCCGGGCGCGGGGTCCTGGCGCGGAATCGAGCAGGGAGGCTGCTCGGCCACCAGGCGCGAGAGGAGGCCGCGGCTGAACACCCGCGTCCCGGTCGCCGACGCGATCCCCCGCGGCCGGTCCAGAAGCGCGATCGAGTCGACCGGGGGAAAGCGCTCCGCCGGCCAGTGCCGGCCGATCATTCCCGCGACCTCGCCGTAGGTGACGCAGCGCGCGTCGGGCCGGTCGGCGACTCGCCGCAGGATCGTGGCGACATGGGCGACCAGCCCCTCGTCGACCTCCTTGCCGAAGGTGCGCGTCGCGCTCAGCGGGCTGCGCAGCATCCGCTCGGCCGTATCGGCGGGAAGCCCGGAGCGCAGGCGGGCTTCAAAGGCCGCGATCGCGTCGCGCTCCCGGCTCTCACGGCAGCGGAGGAGCTGGAAGGAGTGCGAGACGAGGGTCGCGACGGCGGGCGGGCCCCCCGGCGTCCCCGGCAGCGTGGACACGGGGTCGCCGAGGCCGAAGCTCGGCGCCAGCGCTCGCGTTTCCCAGGCGTCCGGCCGGTCGCTTAGCAGCACGAAGGTCGGCGGGATCTCGAGCACCCCGCCGACGCGGAAGGGCTGGGTGCGGGTGCGCATCCAGTCGGCGACGCGGGAGTTGAAGTAGGGCTGGACCGAGGAGTCGATCCCGATGCCGAACTCCTCGAGCACGGGAAAGTGGGCATCCGAGATGCGATAGGCGCCGGCCCGGTAGGCGACCGGCGGGCGGCCGACGCTGCGCTCGAACACGCCCACGCCGAGCTCGAGCACGTGCCGGAAGACGTCCTGCGGTTGCATGCCCCCACCCCTGAGCTCCGCGGCGACGCTTTCCGCGACCGGGTCGGCCGACCATTCGAGGTGCTCGGGATGGATGTGCAGCTCGACCTCGTGCCCGCGCCCGACGATCGCCTCGACCGTCCGCTCCAGCGCCCGCCGGCCGTGCTCGTACTCCATCAGCACGTCGACGAAGAAGGTGCCGCGAAAGCCGAAGTGCTCGAGCA
>Ga0157375_10002837_pt1 | contig 15004 bp, 16 predicted proteins | sample M35metaG_FD_115311 | JGI IMG/M metagenome (GOLD analysis project Ga0157375, IMG submission 115311) | Miscanthus rhizosphere microbial communities from Kellogg Biological Station, Michigan, USA - M3-5 metaG | ecosystem: Host-associated > Plants > Roots > Rhizosphere > Soil | place: USA: Michigan...
AACCACCCATGCTATATCCTGCAACATCAGCACTATCAACTTTTAAAAAATTCATTACTCCTTCCACATCACTTGCCAGGGTTGCAATGTCTAATTTTCTGTCTGAAAACGGGGTATGCCCATGTCCCTGCATTTCAATAGCAATTACTTTTCTTGTTTTTGACAATTCAGGTATTAATTGCCCCCAATTCATCTCAATGGTATAAAATGCGCCATGCAGTAAAACGATGGGCTTACCCTCGCCATATACTTCATAATAAACCTTAATGCCATTAACAGGCGCATAGCCACTGGCGGCAGGCTTAAGCTGTTGCCCGTTTGATTGTAACGCTGTAAAGGCAATAATTGCAATTAGCAGTATTAATTTAAGAGGATTGCTTGTTTTGAATAAAGTTTTCATATCGCTGTTAGATTTAATTTGAATTTTATTGACAAAACAAAGATCAAAAGCATTTCAGGATTTAACAATGTATAAAATCGACATTATGACGGGTGAATTGCGACAAAATATTGATTGCAAGCGAGAGACTTACAACGGTTTAGGTTCAAGCGAGACGCTTGAACCGGCGGGGAGGCACAGTGATAGAGCCTATAGGGAATTGAAGAGTTATTTGTAATTGCTAAGCATAGAATAAATTAAGTAAAAGCCTTTAGCGTAGGCTAAAAGCTTTTCTTTTTTAACAAAGACATGGGGTATTGTAAGCGGGACGCTTGTAGAGCATACAAAATTACGAGTTGCCTTGCCTGTCATACTAGCCCTGGATAAGGGGGAATACTATAAACCAGCCTGTATTCGGGTTTTATTAAACAATTGAATTTGATAACTAAATGTAGTTGGTTTGGCATAAACCAGGTATTGCTCCAGTGGCTTCGGGCCACAACCCCAAGACCCTACGCCCAATGTTTTGTGGCTGACAACAAGCACCGTACCTTTACTCTTTGGTAAATCTATCTTATATTCAACCGGTTCCATTTCTTCATCGCTGTATGGAAGCGCTGATACTTGCATTAAAGATGAATCTGCTTTAACCGACAATGTTAATCCCTTTTCAGAAGTAAGATTAGCCCAGCGGACATCCTCGTGGTTCCCGCATTCCATCGGTTTTTCGTACCCGGTCATCTGCTCGTCCACGCGGCTGAAATAATGCGCAATATCAGATCCTTGCTTCCTGTCGGCATAATTTTCCATCGGCCCGCGACCCAGGTAGTCGAAGCGGTCGAGCCCTTTGTTCAAAAACATGCGGACTCCAATCCGGGCCAGCACGAGTTTCGGATCACTGAAGCTTACTTCATTTTTAGCATTGATTGTACCATTCGCATAAACGGTATATGCGACATGATGATGGATGCTAAAGCCTTGTTTGCCGGTACCTTTTAATTCTGCTGCGATTTCTACGACGCCAGCTGAAGTCTGATTATACTTCAATCCTTCTACAGTCCAGCTTAATTCTCTTAAACCATTTCGTTCCCAATCATCATATGCCCACATGTCGTCCTTCTGGTGGGGAGCTCTCCAGAGGTGCACCGCAGGGCCTCCATTTTCCCTGATCAAGTTTCCCCGCCGGTTCAAGGGTCTCGCTTGAGCCGGCGGCGGAACAATATGCCAGTGTAGCGCATTGGGCAGGCTGATGAGCCTTTAAAAGCTACAAACTGTTTCGACAGTTTGCATGTCGCAGGTACTTGCTCATGCAATCTAAAAAATCGGTAAAGAAATAAATTTTTATTGATAATCAATAAATTTATTATATTTGTCAATAATAAATCAAATGGAAATGAAAACATTAGGAAACAAATCATTGTCAAAAATGCTGCTCACGGTTATACAAGTAGTATGGTGGTTAGAGTGGATTGTCGCGATTGCTATCATTGCGGCAGTAGTCACTATTCCTTTGACAAAAAGGAATGTCAATTTCGACACGCCGGTTACATTCACGAGAGTTACTCTTAAAATGGTGGAAAGTGCCGGAACAAATCTTCAGGCTGGCCGATTAAACGTCACAGCTGGTAACTTCTCGTTTCAGGTATTCTCCAGCCTAGGTAATTCGTTGATTATGGTCTTAATAGTCGCAGTTGCATTTTTCTTTTTTATTTCGGTCACTCATCAGTTAAAGCTGATTTTCGAAAGCTTTACAAAACATGAACCTTTCGTCGAGTTGAATATTACACGGATTAGGAAGATCGGCTTCATTCTGATTTGTTATTTGCCGGCACGTTTTATCTATGAGATAGCTCTAAAACTTTATTTAACCGAACATTTTAGATGGGCAAATGATATTAGTTTAACGTATAGCTTCAATCTAAGCGCCCTGCTTATTGGACTAACATTGATTGTTGTTGCGGAAATTTTTAAACTAGGTAATACACTGGAAAATGAACAAAAGCTAACAATTTAATATGGCAATAATAGTTAACCTCGACGTCATGATGGCCAAGCGCAAAATGTCGTTAAATACGCTGTCCGAACTTGTGGGCATTACCCTGTCAAATTTATCCATCTTAAAACAAGGCAAGGCCAAAGCGATTCGCTTCAGTACACTCGAAGTTATCTGCAGCGTACTCGACTGCCAGCCAGGTGATATACTGGAATATCAGCCGGAAAAATCAAATTCAACTGAACAAATTCACTCTGAAATATAATGAAAAAGAAGCTTTTAATTATATGTCAGCTTGGCATGATGAGCGCTGAAAGGGTTTCAGCGCAAAAAAATTACAGTCTGTTGTTAGATAAATATATGCAAGTGCAAGTAAACGTAAATGATTTCAGCGGCGCTGTGCTTGTTGCTAAAAAAGGGCTTATTATTTATAAAAAAGCGTTTGGTTATGCAGACCGTGAATGGAAAGTGCCAAATAGCGTCGACACTAAATTCGAGATTTGCTCGCTCACTAAGCAATTCACTGCAGCAGCCGTCCTCCAATTGGCGGAGCATCATAAACTCAATTTAAATGATAAGCTGACCACGTACTTCCCGGGGTATCCGAAAGGCGACAGTGTGACGGTTCATATGCTACTCAATCAAACTTCCGGGATCGCTGACTATAGCGGTCTCCCACAATTTGACGCCCTGCACACGCTTTCGTTATCAAAAGATTCGGTTATAGGGCTGTTCAAAAACCAGCCTTACAAGTTTTCACCCGGTACAAAGTGGGATTACAGCAACTCTAATTATTTTTTGCTCGGTTGTATCATTGAAAAAGTGACCAAGCAGCCATATGATGTTTATTTACATAACAACGTGATCGTCAAAGCAGGATTAAAAAATACAACGGTGAATAGCCCAGATTCAGTCTTGTTATACCGAGCCAAGGGTTATTCAAAGACAGAAACAGGCGGCTGGAGAAATGCGGAGCAGTATTCAATCGGATTAGTCTATAGCGCCGGCGCGGTTATTTCTACAGTGAGCGATCTTTACACCTGGCAAAATCAATTGTTAGGGGGTAAGATTATTTCATCTGAGATGTTGAAAAAAATGACCTTGCCCTATCTGAAAAATTATGGATATGGGTTGTATATTGATTCGGTCGAACATCATAAGCGAATTTCACATACCGGGGCCGCCCCGGGATTTACATCATTTTTATGTACATTTCCGGTGGATGGGATTTCAATAATCGTATTATCAAATAACTTCAGCAATTCAGCTCCTATCGGCAATGCGGTGGCTGATATACTTTTTGACCGCCCGATTGAATTCCCGCATAAGATAATAGAAAGACCGATAGACACAGCTATACTGAACCGTTATTCCGGACATTACCAGCTGTTCCAATCGGCGGGCACACTGAATTTTGAGTTGCTCAACCAGAATGGCAAGCTATACTTGAAGCCTCAAGGAAGCAGTGATTTCAAAATGGAGCTTAAACCGGAATCAGAAACATGGTTCTTTTTCGCCCGGGATCACGATCAGGAAATTGAATTTATATTAAGTCCAAACGGAAGCATTTCGAAGGGCTATTTTATTAACAAAGGAGCAAGATTTGAAATAAAAAGAAGCGATTGATTACGTTATTTATAATAAAACAGGCCTCGCATTGAGGCAACATGATTAAACAAGATATTAATCCCGCCCGTCCAAGCGTGTCGCCTGGATGGGATAACGAAAGTCTATTAGAAAAATGAAGCCTGGCCCCATTCCCGGATTAATTTAAACGGAATGCTTAAGCGGGCTACGACACTATAGGCGGCAGATTGCTACCCAATCAGGTATTACTTTGGGATTGAATATTATTAAATTGCCTACCGTCACCGCGGTGTCTCTCAATGGGCACCGGCTATTCAGATCAACAATCATAAAAGTGGTGACACTAATTTTAGTTAGTTCGAGTTCTGTTCGAGCTACGGATTCATTCATTAAAGAAACTGTAATACTAACTGCTTCCATTCCTCTTCCAAAGATATGTCCGGGCGGATTTTCTGTGCTTTGCTATACCAATAATCGGCGTTCCACATGTCCCCTTCTTTACGGTGCAGGTATGCATGTACCGATGCCGATTCTTTATCTTTTAAATGATCAACCTTGGCATGCGCCTGATGCCAATCGCCTTTACCATCATACCAAAGGCTTTTTAACTGTACAGAAAGCCCTTTAACGGGCTGCTCTGAATTCAATGATTCTTTAAATTCAACCAAAGTTTTCATTGGGGACTATGTTTTTCGAAAATTAGCATTAAAACCTGATTTGCCTTGAAGCATTATCATAAAAATTACGAGTAGCCTTTGCGCTTTGCCTTGCTCATCATACGCTAGACGAGATGAAGCGGGGGGTGAAAAATATTAAGATTTGCATTTTGGCATTGCGCTGCATGATGATAAATATGCTGAATATTTTCGGTATTGCAAGCGGATTATTGTAAGCGGGACGCCTACAAGGGTTTGGGCTCAAGCGGCATGCTTGAACCGGTGGGAGCAGATTTAGATATTGCTTAAACGCCTTCCTAATCTGTTATTACTGTCGACGGCTTCCTATTCAACCTAAACAACACCAGCATCACCACAACCGATAGCCCTATAAACACCAAATAGCTATAGCTCAGGTTAAGTTGATCTTTAGCGGGAATGCCAGCTACTACCAGGTAGGTAAGCAGCGAGAGGATGACATAAACCATACCGCCGGTAAATCCGCCAGACATGGCCGCGTTTTTAGGGAACCGGCCTAAACAATAGGTGAAATAATTATTATAAGTAAACCCGGCGCCTACATGTATCACAAAAGCAAAAAACATCATTATATAAACATTGCTCACAAATTTTGCGGTGACGATCATTAAAACAACCATTAAGAGCTGCAGCAAAATATTAACGAATAGCTTGCTAAAAAACGGCCGGCTGATCAGTGCCTTACCAATAAAGCCGCCGACCATCCAGGCCAGCCCCAGGATGAGCGAGCAATAACCCGCAACAACCGGCGTAAATTTAAAGTGATGCTCGATAATAAATGGACCGGTCATGTTATACATGATCACCATGGAATAAGCAAAGCTCAGCATCAGGATACCAAGGCTGAACGTGGTTTCTTTGATCATTTCAGCGTACACAGCAGCTATCTTTTTCAAATGAAATTGTGTGCGGTAGCGGATAGTTTCGCCGCTATATAAAACCTCCAGTACTGCTATAACCGATGCCATGGCTGCCAGGAAATAAAAGTTTGATTGCCAGCCGAACGTATTTTGAAAATACCCACCTAAAAAGGGCGCTACTATTGGTCCGGCAGACCAAATGATAGTAAACATGCTGAGGTAATGTTTTAACTGCGGACCTTCATATACGTCCACAAAATAAGCCCGTTTAGCTATTACTATCATAGCTACCGTAATGCCATGGATGATGCGCATGGCATAGATCACATAAATATTGTGGGTAACGGCAATGACTATACTTGCCAGGATAAACACAAACAAGGCTCCCAAGCTGAACTTGTATCGCCCGTAGGAATCTAAAACGCTCCCCAAAAACAATTGAGAGGTGCCGTAGCTGATCAGGAACAGCGTGAGGGTTAATTGTACCTGTATGCTGCTGATGTTCATGTCAGCCCCCATATTGGGTAAAGAAGGAATATAAATGTCAGTAGCGAACCCCGACAGCGGCAACAAAGCAAACGCCAAAATGGTTGAAACCCGCTGATTTTTGAGTTGTGATGATGTTATAGCAGATGTTGGTAGCATGTGCGGCAAAGTTAACAATAGCCGAAATGGGGATTGTTTGCTGGAAGTAATAAAGAAAAGAGCTTTCCATGACAGAACGACAAATTTCCCGCACAAAAAAAGCCTTCAGCTTTACGCTAAAGGCTTTTTATATATAATTTTAGGGGTAGTTGGAGTTGAACCTCCGACACAGGATTTAGTATTCCAGGGAAGAAGGCTGGAAAGAAAATTCCTTAATGAAGCTATCGGCGTAGGTTTCGTGAAACAGCATACCTGCTCCTATGTGGGGTGTGAAACCGGATCTGAACCCGATCCTCAATTGCATAGGAAACGCAGCTTTCTGAAGCAGTACGACTTGATCTGTGGGGAATAATATTTCGCCCGTCAGCAATATGAATTCTGCAGAATGGTTCGCTTTTAAAAAGTGTATGTATTCAATGAGGTCGCCACAGAACTCTTTTAGTACTTTCTTTGCTGTAGCATGGGTATTATACATATGACTTAATTCGCCGGCATTTAGCATCGATATTCCGCTTTCCTCAAAGTATCTTTTCAAAAACCAGGAGGTTGACAATCTTCTGCTTATCAGAAACACCTCGTTATTGAGGTCATTTAAATCGGTAATGGATGATTCGTGTTTAATAGATGATGTAAGTTCAGCGCCTATCTCTATCCCGATTAGACTTTTATTCTCCAGGTCGCGCCAGGATACAAGCGCTCCGCGCAGAAAACAGACAGAATTAGAAAACACGCTGACATTTTCAACCGGGATCGCAAGAATTGCGGCCAGCAATCCCGTCAAACCCTCCTTACTGAAACCTGGTTGCCATCTTTGATCTGAATCTGTAGTTGCCATTAATGAACCCGGCATAGATACTGCACAGAAATCTATTTCGATGTTCGTTTCGACCATTAGGGACTTAATCATGTCTGCCCAATTGTTAATCGCAATTTCCTTTGATGCTTTTCGTGCATTTGACATGCATCTGTAGGTGCCCTGAATTAGTTTTTTCTCCTGCAAGTCAAAAACGCAAACTGAAAAGTGAGCAGCAGAAATTCTAATGGTTAGTAGTTTTTCTTTCGTTTCCATATCATCTTCTCAAAAAAGCGTTCCAGATCTCACCTGGAACGCGTTAATTAACTAATCTGACCAATCTCGTGATCATTTTTTCGTTCCGCTGGCACTGGACCGCAATACGGTACCAGTATCCACCCATAAATTTTTAGTTGTTTATTTAGTGTTTATTTAACAATTATAAAAAAATATTTTGTGACTTCCAAATTAAATTTGAATCAAATAGATGATTTTTTATCGTTGCAACATCATTTTAAGTGTTCTATGTACACGTAACTATATGGGGCTTGGCTAATACTAGAGTTGGGGGCTGTTAACATGAACTAACTCACAGCATTATGGATGAATTGACGGAATTGAAATTTGAGAGAAATGGCCCCCAATTTGGATAAATTCGAACCCAGATATTCGCCCTATGTTCAAAGTTGAATATTATGCGCCGGTAAAGCTGAAAGATATGGTGGCGGTATCTTGCCACTATTGGTTAAAATGTAATATGCTAATTTACAAACGGTTATGTTTTTAAAAAAGCATTCGCTGCCAGTAAAATAAAAAAGCCCTCAGAAAAATCTGAAGGCTTTTTGTGGTATCAGCTGGAATCGAACCAGCGACACAAGGATTTTCAGTCCTTTGCTCTACCAACTGAGCTATGATACCAACCCGTTGGGGCTGCAAATGTAGTGTGTTTTTTTGTTTATGAAAACTTTTTTTGAAAAAAGTGGGTATTGAGGATTTTAAACCGATCAACTTAATCTAACTATTCAACTCAATCAACTCTCACCCTTTGACTTTTCAACTTAAAAATTAACTTTGAGAAAATTTACTATGCAAGCATAATGATTGGACAGGTCATTTTTATCATCATCCTGGCGGCTGCTATTTATCTTTTTAGTAAAAATGCAGGTAAGATCAGGCGGAATATTCTGCTTGGCCGCGATACCGACCGCTCGGATAATCCCGCTGAAAGATGGAAGACGATGGCCAAGATTGCCCTTGGTCAAACCAAAATGACCAAACGCCCGCTTGCTGCTGTGATGCACTTCTTTATTTATGTAGGCTTTATCATTATCAACATCGAGGTGCTGGAGATACTGATCGATGGGGTGTTCGGTTCGCACCGCATATTTTCTGCACCGTTGGGCGGTTTGTACAATTTACTGATCGGCGGATTTGAGTTTTTGGCTGTACTGGTGCTGGTAGCCTGTGTTACTTTTCTTGTACGCAGGAATATCGGCCATCTAAGGCGCTTCAGCGGGGTTGAGATGACCTCGTGGCCCAGATCGGATGCCAACTATATCCTGATCATCGAAATATTGCTAATGACAGCATTTCTGGCGATGAATACTGCCGATCATAAACTGCAATTGTTGAACTTTGGCCATTACATTAAAGCAGAAAGTTTCCCCGTGAGTAATTTGATCGGTCCGTTATTACCCGGTAGTGCTACGTCACTTGAAATGATAGAACGTGGTTGCTGGTGGTTCCATATCATCGGTATATTGGCCTTCCTGAATTATCTGCCATATTCCAAGCACTTCCATATTTTGCTGGCGTTCCCGAATACTTATTATTCAAATCTCAATCCGAAAGGAAAATTCACCAATATGGCATCTGTTACCAACGAGGTGAAGGCCATGCTCGACCCCTCATTCGTCCCTGAAAATACTGGTGAGCCAGCGCGTTTTGGGGCAAAAGATGTAACTGACCTAACCTGGAAAAACCTGATGGAAGCCTATACCTGTACGGAATGCGGCAGGTGTACATCGGTTTGCCCGGCCAATCTAACAGGCAAGCTGTTATCGCCCCGCAAAATTATGATGGACACCCGCGACCGGATTACCGAGGTAGGTAATAACATGGATAAGAACGGGAAAGATTTTAAAGACGATAAGTCGCTGCTGGATAATTATATTACCCGAGAAGAACTTTGGGCCTGTACCACCTGCAATGCCTGTGTGGAAGCCTGCCCGGTGAATATCAATCCACTGGAAATCATTACCGAAATGCGCCGTTATATTGTGATGGAAGAATCACAGGCGCCTGCCAGCCTTAACAATATGTTTGGCAACGTAGAAAACAACGGAGCGCCGTGGAAGTATAGCCAGGCGGATAGGTTTAATTGGAAGGATTAATAGTCATTCGTCACTGGTCATCAGTCATTAGTAAAAATAGTGACCAATGACCAATGACTAATGACCCATGACAAAATATGGAAGTAAAAGTATTAACCATGGCCGAAATGGCTGCCGCCGGTAAAGAACCAGAGATATTGTTTTGGGTAGGATGTGCCGGCAGCTTTGATGAGCGTGCACAGCGAATTACCCGCGATATCTGCAAAATACTGAATCATGTAGGAATCAGCTTTGCGGTATTGGGTACAGAAGAAGCTTGCACCGGTGACCCGGCCAAACGCGCAGGCAACGAGTTTCTGTTCCAGATGCAGGCGATGATGAACATTCAGGTGCTGAATGGTTATAATATCAAAAAGATAGTAACAGGTTGTCCGCATTGTTTTAATATCATCAAAAATGAATACCCTGGCTTAGGTGGGAGTTATGAAGTGATTCATCATACACAGCTGATCCAACAATTAATAGACAAAGGCAAACTAAAAGCAGAAGGTGGTGAAAGCTTTAAAGGCAAACGCATCACCTATCATGATCCTTGCTATTTGGGCAGGGGTAATGATGTATATGAGGCACCGCGCAAAGCGCTGGAGGTTCTGGATGCCGATCTGGTTGAAATGAAACGTTGCCGCTCAAATGGCCTGTGCTGTGGGGCAGGAGGGGCTCAGATGTTCAAGGAGCCCGAAAAGGGGACTAAAGACATCAATGTAGAACGTATGGAAGATGTTTTGGAAAGTAAAGCTACAATTGTCGCTGCAGCCTGTCCGTTTTGTATGACCATGTTGCGCGATGGGGTAAAGCATACTGAAAAGGAGCAGGAAATACAGGTGCTGGATATTGCAGAGATTACTGCTAGGGCAAATGGGTTATAATTTTTTTTCCTTCAGAAATTCAATGGCATCATTCAAACTGTCTAGTCGTTCAGGCGTCATATCCTTTACTGGGATACTCAAAACAGTTGTCATTGAATCGATGTTGCCTTTCGGATCGTCGTAAGTTTGGACGATAATATCGTCGTTCAGGGTCTTAAATTGCAGCTGACCTGTGGTCGTATTTCCGAGGTAATTTACGCTGTCCAGTTTGGTCAGGTGGAACGAAAAATACTCCTGCCTGCCATGTTGATAAGTTTTTCTTAAATGGATAAAATGCTGCGGGGTGACCTCAAATTCCCATTTCTTTAATTTGGTGTCGGTAGATGCATCAAAGGTTTGTAAAAGGCATTTATTACTCCAGTCGAGCCACTCTTTTTCGCCCATTTTATACGTAAAAGCGCAGCAAAAAGCTACCGGGACTATTATTACCAGGATTTTAGCTTTAGTAAGAATTGATTTTACCATGACAACATTTTGTATTACTAAAGTTAAGAAATTCGATATTTTTGTAAATGCGATTTTCTGAACAATCAAGAGTGTGGATATACCAATCGGATAGGGAACTATACGATGATGAGGTAAAACAGTTACATGAAATTTTAAACAATTTTGCCTCTGAGTGGACCGCGCACAACAATCAGCTTAAAGCCAAAGCCGAGATACGGTATAACCGCTTTTTAATACTGATTGTTGATGAAAGCCAGGCCGGCGCCAGCGGTTGTTCTATCGATAAATCGGTCAACTTCATCAAAAGACTGGAACAAGAATTCGGCATCAGTCTTTTGGATCGTTTCAATTTAGCTTACCGCGAAGGAGAAAAGGTGCTTTCCGCTCCCCGCGATGAGTTTGAAGATTTGCTGAGATCAGGCAAGATCAATTCCAATACCATCGTATATAACAACCTGGTGCAAAGCCTGGAGCAACTGGAAACCAAATGGGAAGTGCCATTTAAAGATAGCTGGCACAACCAATTATTTGGAAACCTTGTTACCGACTAATCCAAAGATCAATTTATTTTATCGAATCGGGTTGGTTTTTCATTTGGTGATTCAATAAGGAAATACCGTTTACTCGTTTCTTCTTTGAAAACAATATCCATTTTTTCGTTCTCATAAATAAAGAAACCGTCTTTGGTAAAAGGCACTAGCTGGAGTGGTATGTTGCCGTCTTTAAGAAACAGGGCACTTTTGTCTACATAAAACATCAGTTTACTATCCGGGTTGCCGGCAATCTGATAAGTGCCCGTATATTTGCTAAGCTCGCTTGCAGCTACCACAATTGGTTTATGCTGACTGCAATAGAAAAATTTGATAGCATTTTGCATTACCTGTGCCAAAGCTGCGCCGTGGGCCGCGTTGGGAGTAATGCCGGTTAGCAGATCGAAATCTTTGAAATTTTGCTTATCGACGTAAGTCTTGAAATCATTAATGTGTTTTACATTATCATGCTCATATGACCCTACTCCTAAAAATACTTTAGTATTTAAATCTTTATGCGTTGCAAAATATTTCTTCGCCTCGATCATCAGATCATTTCCTGCATTACCAGGGGCACCAATACCGATCATATTAAACAGCCCCGGATGCTCAAATAGCACGTAAGTGGTAAACATGCCGCCAAGCGAATAGCCATACAATGTTTTATTGTCAGTCACCCGGTATTGTTTTTCGATAAAATGCATAACTTCTGTTTGAATAAAATCCAGGAATTTCGGTCCGCCTTTTCCCGGATCAAGATCCCTTGACCGTTTATTGGGTCTGTTGCCATATCCTATACCAACAATCAGCGGTTCGGTAGTGATGCTATAATCTTGTCGGAGCATGTTAAAACAATTCATGGCCACGGTCATGTTCCAGTCGCCATCGATCATATAAAGTACCGGGTATTTGGTTTTCGAGGTATCATACCCTGGCGGGAAATGGATGTATATGGTAAAATCGTCACCAATGGTTTTCGATGTAAAATCCCATTGTACGATCTCTTTCTCAACATAAGGTGTTGCGGAAGTACTCTTTGGCTGACTGAAAGCGACAGAATAACTAATGAAGGCGATAAGCAAAGTAACAGGTAAAGATTTTTTCATAGGGGACAGTTGATATCTAACAGACGCGGGATTAGCTAAAAAGGTGACAAACAAAATTGAGTATTAAAATAGCATTTGATACTGATAATTAAATAGAATTCCATTAATTTTATTCACCATGGGACAATTTGACGACCGCATAGACGCTTATATCGCCAAGTCGGCTGATTTTGCTAAGCCAATTTTAATTCATATCCGTGATGTGGTGCATCGTGCATCACCTTTAATCAATGAAACTGTTAAATGGGGAATGCCCTTTTTTGACTACAAAGGACCGGTTTGTATGATGGCCGCATTTAAGCAGCATTGCGGGTTCGGTTTCTGGAAAGCATCCAGGTTGAATGACCCGGAAGGCTTGCTTCAGGGGAGCGACGCCGAAGCGGCCGCCGGCAGTTTCGGTCGTATTGAAAGCATGCATGACCTGCCTTCTGATGAAGCCCTGATCGGTTTCATTCACCAAATGATAGCGATCAACGAAAGCGGCGTGAAAGAAGTCAAAAAGCCATCAGCTTCCAAAGCAGAGATACCGATGCCTGATGATTTTGATAAACTGCTCAGGGATAATCTAGCCGCGATGGGCAACTACGAAAAGTTCAGCCCCTCAGGCAAACGCGAATACCTGGAATGGTTTGTTGAAGCCAAAACAGAGGCCACCCGCGAAAAACGGATGCAGCAGGCTTTGGAATGGATAGCCGAGGGGAAGACGAGAAATTGGAAGTATAAATAACTATTGCTAGTTCCTTTGCTGTTGCAAAACCAGATTGTAAACGGTACGCACATTTTGAATCAATTCTAATGCAGGAGCTTTTTTGTTACCTGGCCAAGCGCCCCGGTAGAAACTAAAAGGATTGGTTTGGTCAGAATCAAGTTTGATTGTTCCGCTGCCATCGGTTTTCTCATCAATACTTAAATTGAATAATGTTTTAATGTTAAACGATTCGATAGTCGTGTTAAACACCCCGGATTTGATTATCACACGTTGATTGGTTATACCATAAATGGTCTTGTCTCTATTCAATTTATCATAAAAGAATCTGCCAACAGTAATGTAAAGTCCTGCGCATACAAAAGGAATACCCCATAACTTAAAGAAAAATGGAGCGTTAGTGCTTAGAACTGATGTCTCGCAAAAAATTGCGAAGCCGCACCAAAGAATACTAAATGGAATAAAGAAAACGTCACTTAATCGAAATAAAATACCTTTTTTTGGCCTGCCTGTCCAAAGTAATTTTTCATCTGCTAATAGTTCCCGTTGTAATTCGCTTTGCGCTTCGAAGTCATTTGTGATAAACATTGTGATATTGTTTGGTTCAAGTAATTATATAAAACTCAAAAATCCAACGGTCCTAACCTCCTCATATTTTTCCGTATCAGATATTGGCGATGTCTCACGTAGTCACTCGGGTTGGTAGGCGACCATTTCAGCGGATCGGGGAAGATAGAAGCAATGGCGGCGGATTGGTAAGTATTCAGGTCACTGGCTGATTTATGGTAATAGTTCTGCGCCGCGGCCTCAACACCATAAATACCGTCACCCATTTCTATTTCGTTTAGGTACATTTCCATAATGCGTTTTTTGCTCCAGAACAATTCTATCAATATGGTAAAATAAGCTTCAAAGCCTTTGCGCACATAGGAGCGCCCCGGCCACAGGAAAATATTTTTGGCGGTTTGCTGCGATATGGTGCTTCCGCCTATCAATTTATGACTGTGCGAATTTTTATCAATTGCCTTCTCCATCGCTTTAAAGTCGAACCCGAAATGGTCCAGGAATTTCTGGTCTTCAGCAGCAACGGCGGCGCGTTTCATCGGATCGGAGATATCATCAAAGTCGATCCATTTTTTGTCAATCTTCCAGTCTTTTCCATCTGCCTTGCGCTCAAACCCGCGACTAACCATTAGCCAGGTAACCGGAGGGTTAACAAAACGGTACAGCAATACCCATAAAATACTAATCGAAAAGAAAAGTATAAGGGCAAGTTTAAGGATACGTAGGATAAGCTTCAGGATGCCGCCGCGTTTCATGTTTCGAAAATATCGTTTTGATTTCGGATTTTTCGCCTGTTGTTTATTTTTTAAGGTACTCAAGGAGGATTTCGCCGTTTCGAATGTTCGATTAGAATTTATTATTATGCCGTTATACTGATATTAAATAAAAAAGGTGCTTAGTTTACACTAAACACCTCTAATTTTTAATTCCGGATTCAGATTTCCGAAATCAACTTACTCCGCTACTACTTCAAACGGAACTTTAACTTTCACTTCTTTGTGCAGGTTAAGGTTTGCGGTGTACTCACCAACAAACTTAGGTTCTGCATCAAAAGTGATACGGCGACGGTCAACTTCAAAGCCTTCTTTTTTCAAAGCGTCAGCAATCTGAATAGTGTTGATCGCACCAAATATTTTACCGGTTTCGCCAGCTTTTGCACCGATGGTCAGTTTTACACCTTCCAGTTTAGCTGCAATTGCATCAGCGTCTTTGCGGATCTTTTCTTGTTTGAATTGCGCCTGTTTCAGGTTTTCAGCTAAAACCTTGCGGGCAGATTCGGTTGCCAGTGTAGCAAATCCCTGAGGGATAAGATAGTTACGGCCATAACCTGGTTTTACCTTTACGATTTCGTCTTTCTCACCGAGGTTCTTTACGTCTTGTTTTAAAATAACTTCCATTGTTTAAACCTCCTGATTATTTTAAAGAATCTGTTACATAAGG
>Ga0157375_10002838_pt1 | contig 14999 bp, 9 predicted proteins | sample M35metaG_FD_115311 | JGI IMG/M metagenome (GOLD analysis project Ga0157375, IMG submission 115311) | Miscanthus rhizosphere microbial communities from Kellogg Biological Station, Michigan, USA - M3-5 metaG | ecosystem: Host-associated > Plants > Roots > Rhizosphere > Soil | place: USA: Michigan...
ACGTGCGGGCGACAGAGCAGCACTGGAGAAATTAATCAAAGCCAACCTTCGTTTCGTGGTTTCAGTATCTAAACAGTACCAAAATCAAGGTCTTTCTTTACCCGATTTGATCAATGAAGGTAATTTAGGATTGATGAAGGCGGCAAAAAGGTATGATGAAACAAGAGGTTTCAAATTTATCTCTTACGCAGTTTGGTGGATCCGTCAATCAATTTTACAGGCATTGGCCGAGCAGTCAAGAATTGTAAGATTACCGTTGAATAAAATCGGTTCTATCAACAAAATTAACAAAGCATACGCTCACTTAGAGCAAGAAAACGAAAGACCACCTTCTCCGGAAGAATTGGCTGAAGTTCTTGATATGAGCGAGGAAGATATCAAAGAATCTATGAAAAACTCCGGAAGACACCTGTCCATGGATGCGCCTTTGGTAGAAGGTGAAGATTCTAATCTTTATGATGTATTACGTTCAGGAGAATCACCAAGCCCTGATAAAGATTTGATGCTTGAATCTCTGCAAATCGAGATCGAAAGAGCATTGAATACTTTGACTCCAAGAGAGGCAGATTTGGTAAGATTATACTTCGGACTGAACGGTAAACACCCGATGACTCTTGAAGAAATCGGTGAAACTTTCGATCTTACAAGAGAGAGAGTTCGTCAGATCAAAGAAAAAGCGATTAAGAGACTAAAACATAATACCAGAAGCAAGATCCTTAAATCTTATTTAGGTAAATAATTTTTAGCTAAACAATTTTATTAAGCGGAGTTTGATTTTTCAAGTTCCGCTTTTTTGTAACAATTTTCATGGTATCTTCAACTAATTGAAAAAAAAATAAAATTACCATAAACTTTGTTATTCAGAACGAAGCGCAGCAGAGTGAAGAATCTCTACAATAAATTTAATTAACCATTAAGATTTTATTTAAGTTATTAAGAATATTAAGAGACTTCTCCTATCGTCGAAATGACATCAAAACTTAAACAAACTATGAAGAAAATACTTTTAGCCTCTACTCTAACATTATTGCTAATTTCATGTGGAGAGACAAAACCTAAAACAAATGAAATTGTAGAAAAAGCAGCAGAAAATACAGAATCTAGCTTTCCTATAAAAAGATTAAGTAAAACTCAAGATATTTTAGATGGCATTTATTCTGAACAAATTAAAAACAATGAAGAGTTGAAAAAATTAGATGAAAAGGTTATAGCTATACAAGAAGACAGTCGCAAAATGGCAGACATTTATAAAGATATAATTAGTAATTCTGAAGATTATTATAAAATAGCGAAGAACGGAGCTAAAATAATTAGAGATTCAGCGTTAAAAAAAGAAATTCTTAATCTTGTAAAAAATAGTTCTGAAAAATTTAGTGTAAAAAAGAAAAAATTAGAAGAATTAACAAGGCAAGTTAATTATAATCATTATAGAATTTACGAGTTTTATGATGCATTTAAAATCAGAAAAACCCTTCCCGAAATCGAAAAATATCAAAACGCGCATCCTTTGAAAACAGATAGTTTAAATAATTTCATCAATAAACAAAACCAGTTGTTGAATGAATTGAAAAATTTAAAATAATAATTTCAATCTCAATAATCGGAGCTGGGTGGAAATGTGATTAAAAAAATCCTTCAAAATTTTTGAAATCTTGAAGGATTAGTTATTAAGTGTAAATAATTTATTAATAAGTCAAAGTAACTCCGGCTCCCCAGCCCATTTCGTTATCATAATTTCCGGAAACTGATAGCCATTTTTGTAAAATATATCGTAATCCTGATGAGAATTCTCCGTCAGAATTAACTGTAAAATTTCCTCTTAATCTTCTGGAAATCGGAATATCTTCCCGACTTAACTCCAATAAAACTTTCCCGTTTTGGTCAACACTTGCATCCGCCGTGATCAGCATAGGCAAAAGATATTGAGCTCCGACGATAAATACCGCTTTGTTTTTTGAGGCTTTTTGTTGTCCAAACAAGGTTTTCTTTCCGTGAAAATCCTCGCCCATTTCTTCTGCCATTTGCCTTTCCATAATTTCATGATTTTTTTGAACTCTGAAACCTGCGTAAGGTAGTGCCCATTGGAATTTTCCTAAAAATCTTCCAACTTTAAAATTTCCTTCAAAATGGTTAAAATCCCAGTTTGAATGAAACTCATTCAGATTTGCCCATCTCGGACCGAACATTGTCATCGTTTCTGCATGTATTCTATTGCTTGCAATATCCAGCATAGCCATTGAGCTTATCATTCTGTTATCTTTCAAAAAGTCCTTCCAGGCCAGTTTTCTATTTGGAAGTTGCGGATTCGGTTTTGAGTTTTCATAACTAAAAATCCTTCCCATTCCCGCCATCATGTGATACAAAATATGACAGTGGAAAAACCAGTCACCGTCTTGGTTTGCAACGAATTCGATTGTATTGGTTTCCATCGGCATAATGTCGACCACATTTTTCAATGGTGAATATTCACCTTTTGAATTGATCAATCTAAAATCATGACCATGAAGGTGCATAGGATGGCGCATCATCGAATTATTATACATTTTGATTCTCAGAATCTCACCTTTTTTGACTAGAATTTTATCTGTTTCCGTAACGGTTTTATTGTCTAATGTCCACAGATAATGATTCATATTTCCTTCCAGCCTAAAATTTAGTTCACGTACATTTTCAGAAGCAAGAATTGTTTTTTCAGGAGATTTTAAAATATTGTAAGACAGTCTTTTAATTGATTTTTCATCCTTCATTTCCATTCCTGAGTGATTAGAATGCCCCTCTTCTTTAGATTTAATTCCCATCATTTCATTGATATGCTTTGCTGTAATTTTCCGTTGACTTTCAGGAAGTTCGGGATACATCACTTCATTCATATCCATCATTTGATTTCCCATTGTCATGTTCATCGGCTTCATATTTCCACTCATTTCCATCATTCCGTTCATCATTTTCATGCCTTCAAACAACTTTAATCTCGGTAAATTGGGAGCTTCAATTTTCTCTCCCGAACCCAACCAAAGCGAAGCATGGCCAATCCTGTCTTCGGAAGTCGCACGAAACTCAAAACTTTTGTTCTCAGGAATTGTCACTTCAATATCATACGTTTCGGAAACTCCGACGATCAGACGATCAACTTCAACAGGAACCACGTCATTTCCATCATTGGCAATGACTTTTATTTTTCCACCTCCGAAATTCAGCCAGAAATAAGTGGAAGAACCGCCGTTTGCAACTCTCAACCGAACTTTATCTCCAGCTTTTAAATTAGAATAATCCGAGCTTGGCAATCCGTTGATGAGAAATTTATCGTAATACACATCGCTTACATCCATAGCTTCCATTCTTTTCCATTCATTCAGGGTTTTTGTCCCAAAATTTCCAGATTTTATTGCTTCCCAATAACTTTGAACCGCATTTTTCTTGATCGCATACCAATCCGTATTTGCCATATGAAGTCTTCTCGCAATCTGCATCGGATCTTCATCACTCCAATCTCCCAGTAGCACAAGAATTTCTTTGGTATAATTCACTTTGGGATCACCTTCTCTTTTGTTGAAAACCAAAATTCCATTCATACCAATTTGTTCCTGCAAACCTTCATGAGAATGATACCAATAGGTTCCATTTTGAGAAACTTTAAATTTATACAAATGTGTTTCTCCTGGTTGTACGGGCTTTGTTGTCAAATAAGGAACTCCATCATGTTCGTTGGGTAAAATCACACCATGCCAGTGAAAACCTGTATTCTCTTTGAGCATATTGTGAAGGTAAATTTCTGCCGTATCACCTTCTGTAAAATATAAAGTCGGAGCCTGTAATTTTCCGTTTACAGCAATTGCTCTGCGGTTTTTTCCTGTAAAATTTACAATCGTGTCTTTTACATATAAATCGTAGCGCACGGTCTTTCCTCCAAAACTTACTTTCCCATTTTCTGAGTTTCTTTTTAATATAAAAGTCTGAGATTCAGTTTTAGGTTCAGATTGAGGTTCAACATTATCAATTTCAACTAAATCCATTCCGCATTTCGGGCATTTTCCGGGTTTGTCTGAAGTGACTTCTGAATGCATCGGGCAAGTGTATCTTTGAGATTGAGATTTAGGCTGAGATAAAGTTTGAGTTTTAGAATTTAAATCAATTTTAGAACGATTTATTTTATCAATTTCATTCCCCTTTTTTATCTTTTTAATATCAAATTTCTTCTCAATCCTAACCTTAGCATTAATTTTATTTTTAGTTTCTGGTTTTATTTCTGTTTTCGACGGTAGCTTTGTTTGCGGTTTTGCAATAACTTTTGGTTTTACGACAACCGTTTTTTTCACTAACGTCATTCCGCATTTTGGGCAGTCTCCAGGTTTTGAAGAAATGATTTCCCGATCCATAGGACACGTGAAAAATGTTTTTGTGACTTGTGAAAAACTGAAAACAGAGAACAAAAGCATCAGAAATACTATTACTTTTTTCATAATATTTCGAACTTTTTAAGACTGTATAGTTCAAGTTTAATATTAAAGTTAATTTTAGCTTAAACTATACAACTTATTATATTTAAATTAAATATGAAAATTAATTAATCTCTGACTTCACATTTCCACAAGAAAGCATTGAGCTTCCGTAGTAAGGATTTACGATTTTCTTTTCGTCACTTAACCAGCTTCCGTCTGCCATAGGACAATACTGAACGTAGATTGGATTTTCTGAAACTTTAAATTCTTTCGCTAAAGCAATCATATTGTCTGAAAGATTCATGAAAGTTTCTCTCTGCGTATTGATTGTTCTAGCCTCTGAAATCACTGTTGCATCCTTTCTAAGGATATTTAGATTTCCTTCTGAAAGTTGTTTAACATCAATTGTAGAAGCCGTTTTGATAAATTCTGTAGCTGCTTTTGATGTTTTATCAGCATCGTCTGAAGCCAAAGCAGATTTTATCGCAATATAATTTTGATACAGTTTCGTAACCTGTGCGTCTTTTTTAGATTGTGCTGAAATTGAAAAGATTGAGAATAAAGAGAATACTGCTGTAATGATATATTTTTTCATTGTTTTAAATTTTAGAATTAATTTTTAGATAGAATTAAATAGGTTGCATAAGCGACAAGTCATATCGTTCGTAATGATTTAAAAATCAAACGACTGACAAATTCTAAATTCTAAAATTACAATGATTTATAAATAAGGGAACCCACCGATTTTCTGGCGGCCCATTGATCTGAATTTGAGTAAATTTTGTAGCTGAAAAAGATTTGTCAATAAAGAAAAACTCATGGATTTCAATTTCTGAAATCTGTTTTAAAATATTAATGGTAAGAAAGTCAGATTTTTGAGAATCATCGACTTTGACAATCTTAATCTCCGTTTTACAGCAGTCTTTTTTTGTTTTAATACCGCATTTACTGCAAATATCGTCTGTTTTTTGACTTACCGAGGTCAATTTATCCATGCAATAATGAACGCTAAAAACCGCTCCGGAAGAAAACCCGAAGTAGAAAATAGAGAACAGTATGGCAAGAATCTTTTTCATTGAAGCAAAGTTAGGAATATCTTTGAAACTGATGTTATAGAATTTTGTATTGATGTTATAAAATTTGGAAAATAAAAAACTCCTGAGATTTCAGGAGCTTTTATTTTATTGTCGATTTTTATCTCTCAAAGATTTTAAACTAAATCCTAAGCCCAAAACCTAATTATTTAATCTTAAACTCTAATTTCACATTAAAGAAACGCCCCGTTAAACGAACCGGAACCGGATACATTAGGCTTGAATTATAATCTGTAATCCACTGATTGGCAACGGTATTATTGATATTAAATGCATTGAAAACCTGTACACCCAAAATCAATTCATCAAAATTCCCCCAGAAACCATAAGTTTTTTTGTTGTCTTTTCTATCGATAAATACTTTTGAAAGACCTAAATCAACTCTTTTGTATGAAGGCAACGTCTTTTGATACTGATAAGGATCTGTGAAAACAGGTGCTCCGTTTGGTAATCCCATCGCATAAGTCAGCGTTAAATTGACCCTCATAGAAGGAAATTTAGGCATATAATCCTGATAGAACATCGCAAATCTGAACCTTTGATCAGTTGGTCTCGGAATATTTCCTCTTCCGTCAATATTTTCAAAAACTCTTGCATAACTTGCAGACAACCAAGAATCTACACCTGGAACAAATTCCCCGAACAATCTTGCATCAATTCCATATGCGTATCCTGAAGCATTATTTTGTCCGGAATAACGGATTCTTACATTATCCATATAATATGGAATCAAGTTATCCATTTTTTTATAATAAGCTTCTGTTGTTAACTTAAACGGTCTGTCATACATAAAAAATTCGTAGTCGTTCGCTAAAATTAACTGCAAAGAACGCTGAGATTTTATATTTGAATTAAAATTACCATCTAAATCTTTGATTTCCTTATAAAAAGGTGATTGATAATAAACCCCTCCGGAAACTCTAAACAACATATCATATTCCCAATCCGGTTTTATGGCAAACTGAAATCTTGGTGAGAAAATTGTTTCTTTGTTGAAGCTCCAGTTAGCAACTCTTGCTCCCACATTGACAAAAACCTTGCTTGCACCCCAGAAAAACTTCTGAGAATATTGTGCATATGCAGAAAGTCTCGTTGGCTCGATGTGATTATTCCCTGAAATTCTATACAACAGATCAAGATCACCCGGATCACCAAATCTTGGATCATCAATCGGTCTTGGAAGGCTGTAGCCCGAAGAATCCACCAACTTCCATTCATTGGTAAGGTCTTTTAAATTTTCTTTTTCAAATTTAAATCCTACTTCAATATCTGTATTGACATTTGGAGAAAAACGTGTTTTGAACTGTGCTCCGTACGTTCTTACAAATAAATCATTTCTCGCGTGCTCGATCTGCCCTCCTACATCATAAGACGTAATGGGATCTCCGCTTACAGGATCAAATGTCTGAAGCTCGTAGCTTGACGCGATTGAATAATATTCTTTTTCTCTGTTTTGATAGGAAAAACTATCAAGTGTAAATCTCCATTTATCCGATGGTTTATAGTTCATCGAGAACGTTCCCATCATATTTTTATACATATCTTCTTCACGACCTCCGTACCCGATGTTTACTGTAATCGGCTGCTGAAGGCTTCCAAAGGTCACACTTCTTGCCTTAGGAATCATCTCATAGTCATTTTTAGAATAATATCCTATGAATGATAGTGAGAATTTCGGACTGATATGATAATTAAGGTACGTCTGAAAATCCCAATAAGTCGGGTTAAAATCCGTATCTTCTTTTAATGTATTAAGAACAAGGTTTGTATTTCTGTATCTTCCTGAAAATAAAGCCGTTAATTTTTTATTTTTCGAAGCTAAACCTGTCGTTAATCTTCCTCCGATCAAACTTGCCTCTCCCGAAAGTTCAAATTTTTCAGGCTCACGGTAGTAAATATTCAATGCTGAAGACATTTTATCTCCGTATCTTGCTTCAAATCCCCCCGCAGAGAAGTTAACGGTAGAAACCATGTCCGGATTGATGATACTCATCCCCTCCTGCTGAGAATTTCTGATCAGAAAAGGTCTGTAAATCTCAATATCATTAATATAGATAAGGTTTTCGTCATAGTTTCCACCACGAACCATATATTGTGAAGAAAGCTCTGTATTTGAGTTTACGTAAGGTAAGGTTTTAATAATTCCTTCAATACCTCCGGAAATACTCGCTACATTCTGAGCGTCTTTTGCTGAAATTTTTACAGCAGTAATGTCGTTTGTTCGTCCTGTGACTTTTTTCTGGAAAACGACTTCCTCAATATCGGTTACTTTTGTTGCCGTATCTCTCTTTTTTGATTGTGAGAATACTAGCATGGGAACCATAAGGCTTAGTGGTAAAACTATTTTTTTCAAAAGAAATGGTTTAAGAATTTCTAAAATTAATGTTTTTTTAACAATTACAAAATGGATTCTCTAATTCTTGTTAATTTTTGTAATAAATCTTCTAATAAATCTAGCCTTAGCATATTGGCGCCGTCAGACAAAGCGGTTTCCGGTGTAGGATGAGTTTCGATAAAAATCCCGTCTGCTCCTACTGCAATTCCTGCTTTTGCGACCGTTTCAATCAGATCCGGTCTTCCTCCCGTAACTCCCGAACTTTGATTTGGCTGTTGTAAAGAATGCGTAACATCCAGAATTACAGGCGCATATTGTCTCATCGTAGGAATTCCTCTGTAATCGACAATTAGATCTGTATATCCGAAAGAATTTCCTCTTTCAATAATGGCAACTTTTTGATTATCAGAATCTGTAATTTTCTGAACGGCAAATTTCATCGATTCCGGAGAAAGGAATTGTCCTTTTTTTAATGAAACACATTTTCCTGTTTTTGCAGCAGCTACCAAAAGGTCTGTCTGACGCACTAAAAACGCAGGAATCTGCAGAACATCAACATATTGTGCAGCCAAAGCAGCGTGTTCATTCTCGTGAATATCAGTTGTTGTCGGAACATTGAAAGTTTCTCCGACTTTTTTAAGGATTTCCAAAGATTTTTCTTCACCGATTGTCGTAAACGAGTCTACTCTGCTTCTGTTTGCTTTTTTAAAGCTTCCTTTGAAAATATAGGGAATATTATATTTATTGGTAAGTTCGATTACTTTTTCAGCAATTCTTAATGCCATATCTTCGCCTTCAATAATACAAGGTCCTGCAATAAGAAAAAAATTTTTTGAATCTTTGTGATGAATATTATCTAAATATTGAATCATTATATTTTAATTAAAAAGTTCAGTAAAAATACTTATAAAGTTTCAGAATCGGAAATTATTTTGGGGCAATAAATTGTATAAAATAATCGTTGTAAACCTTAGACGCTTCGACTCCGCTCAGCATGACATCTCTAATACTAGATTTAATTATATTGTCATGCTGAGCGGAGTCGAAGCATCTGTTTATTCGATAAAGATTTTTTAATTCATCTTTTTCAGAATCTTTTCAAAAGTATTAATATTTCTGCTTGTAAACTGGTCTTTCAAGCTTTTTTTACCTAAAATTTTTCCAAAAGTAGAATCTAATGTATTTCCTTTTGAAACTTGCCAATAGAAAATATTATTAACGATTTCGCCTTTTTCATTTTCGGATTTTAATGCATTTTCAAATTCTTTCATTAAAACCTTTTCTATCCCATCATTACCCACGAAAGAATAAATATGAAGCTCATCATTTTTTTCAAAAGGATTCCCTTTCCAGAAATTTTCTGTTTCTTCCTGAGATTTTACGAATAAAAAAGCTTCGTAAGAAAAATAATCAGACATTGCTTTTTCAAGAATTTGTTTCAATTCATCGGCGTTTTTTTTAGACGAAAAAACAATATTTCCGGAAGCCAGAATCGAAGATACATTTTCCATTCCTGAATCTTTGAAAACCTGGCAAACATCCGCCATTTTCATGTTGGTTCCTTTTACGTTGACACCGCGGAGAAATGCACAATACTTCATAGTTAGGGTTTAGGGTTTAGGGTTTAGGGTTTAGCAAAATTAATTTCTAATTTCTAATCTTTTCATACAAATTATAATCTGTCCCGGAAGGCTTTAAAATATAGATTTTCTCTAAGATTTTATTGTCGCTTTTTAAGTGATCCTTCACACGGAATTCTTTTAATAATTTATAATGAGTTTTATAATATTCTGCATCTTTTCCTTCAAATAAATTGTTGTAAGAAAGCAGATACTTTGGTTTTCTGTTTTTAACCGTGTTGATCCAGTAATTTTTTCTGTCTTTTATAATTTCAGTCTGAATCTGCTTGTCGACCAATCCAACTTCATCAATCGATTTTAAGCCTGAAAAATAAGGAACATAGCCCGCTGGCTCGAGCAAAATCCATTGATTTTTATCTTTTTCGTATGTGTTTAAAAATAAACCGATAGTTCTTCTGTAATTCCATTCTCCGTTTCCTGTTGCAATGGAATGAATAGTTTGAAAAGCCAACATCGGAACTATATAAAATACTACCAATGATCCCAACCATAGATCTCTTTTTACTTTTTGCTCTAAAACAAAGATCAAAACAGGTACAAAAAGTAAAATTTGCGGAACCCAGTAATACCAGTCGAACAAGCTTTTTTGGGATAAAAAGATCAATTGTTTTACCCATCCGAAAATGAAAATCATCCAAAGAAAATAATTTCTTTTTTCCTTTTGTCTGATTAAATAAATAAAACAAAGCAATTCAAAAATCAAGATAATAATCGTAAACGGATTAAAATCCCCCGGCAATTTCAGCATTCCCCAGAAGTTTCCGTAATTCAACACAAAATACTGAATATTCTGAGCGAATGTAAAATGATGATCGTAAAGAAGTTTTTTAGCTATAATCGTATTATTCACGAGTTCTCCAAAATAAAACCAGTTGAAGGCTACTGAAACGGAAATCCCTAAAATCCCACCCAAAATGTAGCTCCAACGTATTTTTTTAGTCCAAATAATATCAACCAAAAAGACAATTCCTAAGAATATTACAGTATCAATTCTCGTAAATAAAATTAAAATCGGCAATACAATTAAAACCCATTTTTTCTCTTTCTTAAAACCATAATACAAAAGAACCATTTCCAGTAAGAAAAGAATTCCGTATTCCATTCCGAGAATAGAAATTTTTATAGCAGGAGGTAAAATTCCTATTAAAAATATAAAGATCGCTTTATGCCAAGGATTTTTTAAAACCAAATGAGCAAGCAGCAAACTTCCAATTGTAAAAAGTATAGAATTAAAAATTAAGAGAGGTTCAATAAAATTTTCTTTTCCAAAAATCAGATTAAACAGATACGAAACAAAAACGTACAAATGTGTTGTAGATGCAGAGATCTTTGTGTTTCCGTTGAAGCCGATAACTCCGTAGTCCATGAGGTTTTGGGCTACTCTCCAGGTGATGAACGCATCCTCCTGAATATAATGAGTTAACAAAAAAAGAAGTTTAAAGATTACTGTAAAAGCTACAGCATACATTGGGATTTTAAAATTTTTCGTTTCAGCCATCATGCCTTTTTATGTTGGCACAAATATAATCTTAAAATTTAGGATTCCCAATAATAAAAAAACGGAACCGAAGTTCCGTTTTCAATTATAATTGTTTATTGTGTTGCTTTGATAATCGCCGTGGTAATCTGATTTTCTTTTTCCTTAGAGTACGTGGAATCAAAAGGTTCCATAATATCAAATAAATATTGGTAGAATGGCGTGATCTTCTGTACGTTTTCAGATTCCTTCATGGCTTTTTCTTTTCCCATCTGCTGAAGATCTTTCACAAAAGCATTGAATTTCTTATCAATTGGCTCGATCGATTGTACGAGATAAGCATATGCCTTATCTTTTTGTCCGATCTTTTCATAAGCATCTGTAACTGCGGAAACTACTAACGAATATTCCATCGGTTTTGTTCTCATCTGTCTTCTCAGATAACTTTGATCTGCGTAGCTTAAACTTAAATAATAATCATATTCTTCAAAAATTCCTTTTTTAAGAACTTCTGCCAGTTTAAGACCTTTTTCCTCTTGTCCGGCAACGATATATCCGTAAACCATTGAACTTAAAGAACGTGGATCATTAAATTTCTCAGCAGGAATTTCTTTTGCCGCCAAATCCAGTAATTCTACCGCTTTTGCTTTTTGTCCTGTTAATGATAATGCCGCTGCAGCTCTACTTGCAGAACTTCTGTAGCTGATAATGTTTGAAGTAGCCGTTTCATCGAAATGAGAATGTAAGTCTTTAAAATTACCCCATCTGAAGTTTTTCACTACACTATATAAAGAATTGGCGTCTACTCTTCCCATTTCACCATCCGGAGTTTGTGGAGAATGAACAGGAATTAATCTATAACTAAATCCGTCAAACTGAAGATATTCATCAAGATAGAAAATATTCTCGCTGTCATACACACCTCCAGAAGAGAAATTGATCGGACGTTTCCAGTCAAAATTAGCCAAAATATCAAACATCATTAAGTTGTTCTTATATAATGTATTTGATTTATAATTAATCATAATCTGGTTTACCGTATTCGGAAGATCTGCCTGACTGATGATTCCTGCTCTTAATGCGTTATCTTTTTTGACAGGTAAAATAAACTTGTTTACAGGTAAGAAATTGTATTTCTCATATCTTTCTTCCCCGAAAATCATTTTTAAAATCTCATCTTTTTGAGGAGATTTCATTTTGATAAAGTTCATGGCATCTTTCAACGTCATTGAATCCTGAACCAAATATTTTTTGAACACCTGCATTTCAGTTTCCGGCGCTCCCTGCTCTTTCATAGAAGCAAAAATACCTTCCCAGTCTTCTTTTTTCATTAAATAGATCTGGTCGTTGACACCGTCTCTGTAATCTTCATGAGTCAGTTGACTTGGAATCGGGTTGGCATTGTACGTTTTTCTTTTCACCTGATCTATATTCCAAGGAGTCGATAAAAGGGTAAAATTCACCACTTTTACATCATCCCTGAATCTTTCAGTCTCCTGAATTGCCCAAACCGGATACGTATCATTATCACCATAAACGAATAAAATATCTTCTTTCGGCAACGATTTTAACACGGAATAAGCGTAATCATAAGCCGTATACCTGTTGCTTCTGTCGTGTACATTATAGTTTTGAAAGCCCATCATGAAAGGAACTCCCAACAATACAACTCCTGCAGCAATATTTGCCACATTTGATTTTACTTTTGCCTGAATGAACCAAAGAATTGCACCGGCTCCGAGACCGATCCAGATTGCAAATGCGTAGAAGGAACCTACCATTGCGTAATCTCTTTCTCTAGGCTCAAAGGGTTTTACTCCTGTATAGAAAACAATTCCGACACTTGTTAAAACAAATAAAGATAACAAAGCATAGAATCTTCCGAAGTCTTTATTTAATTGGAAAAAGAATCCGATTAATCCTAATAATAAAGGTAAAAAGAAGAATTTAACCGTACTTTCATTTTTAAATTTCGCAGGCATTTTTTCCTGATTTCCCCATAAAGCGTCATCAATAAAAGAAATCCCTGAAATCCAGTTTCCTTTTGTGCTTTCCATGTTTCCTTCAAGATCGTTCTGTCTTCCTACGAAGTTCCACATCAGATATCTTACAAAGTAATATCCGTTTTGGAAAGTAATGAAATAATCCATATTCTGAGAAAACGACGGCTTTTGAACATTGATTAAATTATAAGGTTTTACTTTTAAATAATCTGCTGCTGTAATTGATTTATCTTCGTATTTTCCTCTCAACTCATCATAAATCTGTTTTGCCTGAGGATTATCTGCGATATCTTCGTTACTGTCATTAAATTTAAAATCAGGAGCTCCGTACATGGAAATGTAGTTTGCCATTACATCTTTATCTTCACTGAACATTCTCGGCATTACACCTACCTGAGATTTACTGAAAATATAGTTGAATCTGTCACCCGTTTTTCTGTAGGTTCCTGTTTTTTCGTCTTTTTCGTAAATATCACCTGTTTTCTCAGTTTTGTAGCTTCCGTCGTCATTTTTTTCGATTCCGTTGGCATCAAGGAAAGCGGTATAGTTTTGACCGTAGATTGTAGGCCAGTCGCCGTATTGTACCCTGTTGTAATAATCCAACATTCCGATTGCGTTGTCCGGATCATTAAGGTTCATTGGCGCATTTGCATTTGCTCTGATCGGAATTACCATCCAACAAGAGAAACCGATGATCATATAAACAACTGACAAAGCAGCCGTCTGATAAATATTCTTTTTTGCTCTTCTGGCATATTTAATAATGAAATAACAAACCGCTACCATTAAAATAAATGCTACAATAGTTCCTGAGTGGAAAGGAAGTCCTAAACCGTTTACAAAGAAAATTTCCAGTCTTCCGAACATGGTCATGATCAAAGGGAAAATGATTTTGAAAACGATAATTAAAACTCCAAGAGTCAATAAATTAGCCCAAATGAAATTTTTCCATGTAAACTTATAATTTCTGGCATAATATACTAAACAAACCGCAGGAATCGCCAACATACACATCATGTGAACCCCTACAGAAAGTCCTAAAATGAAGAAAATCAAAATGATCCATCTTTCGCTGTCTGTAGCTGTATATTCGTTTTCCCATTTGGTGATCAACCAGACTAAAAGCGCAATAAACATCGACGCCATCGAATAAACCTCTCCTTCTACCGCCGAAAACCAAAAAGTATCTGAAAAGGTGAAACACAAAGCTCCCACCACTCCGGCAAATAAAATTGAAATTTCCTGATGCTTGGTAACGTCTTCAAAATCTTTGTTTAAAAGTCTTCTCACAAAATGTGTGATCGTCCAAAACAAAAATAGAATTGTAAATGCGCTGAACAATGCAGACATCGCATTGATCACAATAGAATAATTTTCACCTTTTCCTAAAGCAAAAATAGCGGCCACTGCCCCTACAATCTGGAATAATGCAGCTCCCGGAGCGTGCGTTACCTCTAATTTTACTGCTGAAGAAATATACTCACCACAGTCCCAAAAACTAAAATTGGGCTCTATTGTTGATAAGTACGTGAAAAATGCAATGACGAAAATAACCCATCCCAAGACGGTATTCCATTGCTTAAAAGTCCAATTTTTCATAGTATTAAATCAATTACGCGAAAATAAGGTTTTTCGATCATTTTATATTGTTTTTAACAAAATTTAAAGATTTGGCTTACTTTTTGAAAACTTTCAGACCTGAGATTGCAAAAAAAAATAAATTTTTTATCTATTCAGTGCTTAGAAATCAAACAAAAGTTTAGTAATTATTTATTTTTTTGTATTTTTGCGGTCAGATTTTTATTGAAAAATAACAAATAATGAGTAATGTTTACGATAATATCCTTGGCCTAATAGGAAATACTCCTATGGTGAAGCTAAATACTGTAACGAAAGATATTCCTGCAACTGTTTATGCCAAGTTAGAATCATATAATCCTGGACATTCCACTAAAGATAGAATCGCACTTCATATTATAGAAAACGCTGAGAAAAAAGGTTTATTAAAGGA
>Ga0157375_10002839_pt1 | contig 14999 bp, 12 predicted proteins | sample M35metaG_FD_115311 | JGI IMG/M metagenome (GOLD analysis project Ga0157375, IMG submission 115311) | Miscanthus rhizosphere microbial communities from Kellogg Biological Station, Michigan, USA - M3-5 metaG | ecosystem: Host-associated > Plants > Roots > Rhizosphere > Soil | place: USA: Michigan...
ACCGGCGAGATCTTGTTTACGCCCTCTGGCGCTGTCACTGGGAGGATGGCAGCGTTGCGATCCACGCCGGCATAGGAAAGCCAGGACTTTGCGGATGACACCAGTCGTCCGGGATTATCCAAACCTTTTCTCTGCGCCAGCACCCCCACAATGGGCGGATCTTCTACGAATAGGAACGACGGCAGCAATGGCTCTTCGCGAACTTCGTCCGGATGAACGAATTGTGGAATCGAAAATAACTCTATGGCGCCGGCTTGCGAATAGGCCAGTGCACAGTTGGTGGTGCCCAGGTCAATACCGATGACGGGACGGATCTCAGGAAGGTTGCTCAAATGATGTTCTCGGCCTTGTCGGCTCGGATGGATGAAGCTGTGAGCGTCCTACTCGTAAAATTCCGGCGCAATCTTACGCTTGATACCGGTGGTGTAATCGTGCTGGATCCATAACTGGGCGTTGTTCTTCTTGACGAACTCCTCGATCATGGCCCGGCTCTTGGCGGTCTGTTCCTTGTCGGAATCGAAGGGTGGGATGCGCTTGTAGGTGATCTCTTCGGGATAGTGATACAGGTCGCCCGACAGCAAAACGGGTCCGGTCTTGGCCAGCTTCAAGAAGAGTGACTGATGACCGGGGGTGTGGCCGGGCGTAAACTTGATCACCACGGTGCCATCGCCGAACACGTCGTGATCCTCGCCCTTGAGCAGCAGCGTTTTGCTTTTGTCCAGACCCGTGAAGTAGTCCGGATTGCCGACGGCTCCCAATTTCCCCTTCGTGTCCGCGCGGGGCGCAAAGATCAGGTCGCGGTCGCCTTGCTGCACGATCCAGGTGGAACCGGCAAATAAGTTGGCGTTGGCCACGTGATCCCCGTGATAGTGCGATAGCGCCAGGTACGTGATGTCGGCAGGGGTGTAGCCGATGGCTGCGAGCTGGGGCAGCAGCGGACGATCCACGGTGAACGCGCCCGCGGTCTGCGGCGCGACGCCGCTCTTGAAGGCGCTATCGGGGATCTCACCGGTGTCCCACATCATGGTGCCGCGCGGATGGATGATCAGGAAACAGGGCGTGACCATGTTGGAGGTGGCCAGCTCGCCCGGCTTGAACCCCATCGAGTCTCCGTTAGCCACCGTGATCTTCCCGCAATCGAGGACATACAGCCGCAGCGACTTGGGCGGCGTGGGCTTACGGGTTTGCGCTTGGGCGGAAGTCACGGCCGCGATGCCGATCAATGCCGCAGTGGCAAGGACAAGATTCATGATTCTGTGGATCATGTTGGAAGCATATCATCCCGTTAGCAAGGAGCCCGGTCAACGCAGGTAGGCAATCAGCGGCGTCAGCGTCAGGGGACTTGCAATTGTGGACAGGAATACCGCGCTGGTGACGAATTCCGGATCCAGTTCGAACTCCAGCGCGAGAATCGTGGTCACTACCGCCACCGGCATGGAAGAAAGGATCACCGCGGATTGCCGGGCTGCTCCCGTGATCCCTAAAAGTCCAGAGAGGCCCAACGCGACCAAGGGCGCCACCAGCAGCGAAATTCCCACCGCCAGAATTACGATGCCAGGCCGGGCCGGCCAGACGGCACGCTCGAGCTGCATTCCCAGGACGAGAATCATTACGGGAAGCGCGGCATCACTCAATAGATCGATCGGACGCATGATCGCTTCGGGCACGGGGTGGCCCAGGGCACGCACAACCAGTGCCAGCGCGAGTCCGTAGAGCGAAGGCATTTTCCAAACCTTTTCCAGCGCGCCGGCAATTTTCCGGTGATGGCTTCCGGCAAAGAACGCTCCCGCCACATAAGTCATAACGGATCCGGTGAGGAAGAAGATGGTCGCGTAGGTGAGGGCCTCGGGTCCAAAGGCGAATCTCACTACCGGCAGACCATAGTTTCCTCCGTTCGAAAACATGACCACCATCAGGAACGCGCGCAACGATTTGCCGTCCAGGCGCAGTCCTTTCGCCGCGACGTAACCCACCAGCCCCATGGCGCCCATGATCAGCACGGCCAACACGATGAGGCGCACTACGTTTGGTCCGGAAGCGCTGGAGCCGATGAGCAAGCGAAATGCCAGGCACGGCAAAAGGGAGTAAAAGACCACACGCGACAGCATCTTCACGTCGACCTTGGCATAGCGCGCCAGAAGAAAACCGGCGCCGGCGATGGCGAAGATTGGCAGAATATCGGAAACGAGAATCGAAACGAGCAGGCCCATGGCTGGGACTCACCGCGCCGACGGAGCGGAGAGATCTTTGGCGGGTAACATTCAGTACAGTATAGTCATGCCATACAACATCTTACTTATGGGGGCGTCCTACGGATCGCTCCTCGCTTCCAAAATGCTGTTTGGCGGCCACACGATTCATCTGGTCTGCCTGCCGGCGGAAGCCGATCTGATCAACGCCGAGGGCTTTCGCGTGCGCTTGCCGATAAAAGGGCGCAAGGATCCGGTTGTGCTGGATTCGCGCAAACTGCCCGGCAAGGTGACCGCTGGACCGGCGGCCGGCATCAACCCCAAGGATTACGACCTGGTCGGTTTGTGCATGATGGAGCCACAATATCGCGCGGCGGGCGTGCGCGAATTGCTCGACGCAGTGGCGAAGTCGCGCGTACCCTGCATGTCGATCATGAACATGCCGCCGCTGCCCTACATCCGGCGCATCCCTGGCCTGGACCACGACGCTTTGAAGCCGGCCTACACAGATGCCACGGTGTGGGAGAATTTCGATCCCAAATGCATCACGCTCAACAGCCCAGACCCGCAAGCGATCCGTCCGCCGGACGAGCCGGTCAACGTTCTGATGGTGACGCTGCCGACCAACTTCAAAGTCGCGAGATTCGACGATGACAAATCCACCGCGATTCTTCGCCAGCTCGAGAAAGACATCGAAGGCGCACGCTTCGACACACCCGAGGGCCCGGTCGAGTTACCGGTGAAGCTGAAGGTGCACGAGTCTATTTTCGTGCCGCTGGCGAAATGGGCGATGCTGCTGTCCGGCAACTATCGCTGCATCACTCCGGACGGCATTCGCACGGCGCAGGAAGCAGTACACAGTGATCTAGAGACCTCGCGCTCCGTCTATGAGTTCGTCAACGGTTTGTGCGTGAAGCTCGGCGCCAACCCTGGCGATCTTGTGCCATTTGAGAAATACGCGGCTGCCGCGCAATCGCTGGTTCGTCCGGCTTCGGCGGCGCGCGCGCTCAACAACGGAGCGTTGTATATCGAACGCCCCGACATGCTGGTGCAGTTGATCGCCAAGCAGAAGGGGCTGAGTCACCCGGTGATCGACGGCATTGTGGCGCTGGTCAACTCGCGACTCGACGCCAATCGCAAAAAGGCAGCGTCCTAGAGCAGCAGCGCATCAATTCGATGCGCGTGAACAATTTCTTCTGTCGGGGACCAGGCGAAAACCGTGAACCGGCCATCCTGCGACGCGACCAGCGCTATAGCGTCGCGCTGGTCGTGGACAAACTGCGCGGCCGATAAGTGGCGGGTGCCTCCGAACTGTGCCGGCTCGGCAATCACCGGGCTCCCGCCTTCTATAGGTTCCGTTACGGTGACCTGCGCCACTTGCGGCGAGCCTTTGCGGCGGACGATCTTCGCGCCGAACGCCAGCAACTCATAATCTGCGTTGATCAGCGTCGCGCCGTCAACGGCTGTCAAACCAGCAATTTCATCCACGACGCGGGCCAGTGCATCCTCCCACCGCCGGCTTTGCTTTTTGGCGTCATCTTTTCGCATCAGATCCGCAAGTCTGGAGAACGCGGGAACAACCGAATAAGTGATGGGCTGCAGGATAGATTCGGTCCAGGCATCCGAAGCCGCCGGCACCACCAGCAGCAGGCCGCCACGGCCGTGCATTCGGATAGAAACCGCAAGCTGTAACAAAACGTTCACCGCCGAGCCGGTGGCGAACTGCGATTGCAGGGAAGTGAGCATCGAAGAATGAGCGGGGCTGATGGCCGCTTGCGGATCGATGATCTTGATCTCGTCCCCTTGGAGCACGGCGATATTTATGAACTTTCCGGAATCCTCTGAAGGGCTCTGCTTCACCACCAGCAAACCAGGAAGAATCACTTCCAGGACCAGACACAGTGCGGGAAGACTGCGGGTGATCCCCCAGACGCGCAACTCGTCCTGTTGCGGCCAAACGCCGAGATGAAGGCCGGCTCTGTCTACCGCCGCGGCGAGTTTGGTCAGGTCCTTGGGTGCCAATGAGAGCGGGGTGGCAAAGGCCACGGCATCGTTCGATTGCCCCGGTGCCACGAACGCAAGAGAAATACGCGGGATGTAGCCTTCCTCCCGGCGCAGGCTGGTCCAGAAAGCCGCATCGATCAGCGCCGCGAGAGTCGCCGGGTCAGGCAGCGTTGCGGTGCGCTCGGCGGAGTGTTGCGCCGAAGCGGCATGAGCCGCAAGATGGCGATGAATACGATCGGCAGCCAGCTGTGCGGCGGCATAGGTCGGCGTTAAGGCCATCCATCTAATTCTAGTTTGGGTCCTAGGGCATACTGCGCAAAATTACTCCACCGGCCGGCGGATGCTTGCCAGGCGAGGGCGCAGCACACGGTTCCACCACATAATCGCGCCGGTTACAAACATTGCCGCCGGGGCCAGTCCGAAGACCGCCCAAATCGCTTTGGTCGTCTGGTCGCAGAGCCCGGGACCGGCGCAAGGAATTCCTATGCCGTTGATGCGGCCGAAATGCAAGTAAGCGAGCCAATAAACCAGTTTGTCGACGATACGTAGCCCGGCATTGGCGGCAGTGGGCGGCTCCAACCAGTCGGCGAGATCCTGAAATGTGTCGGGAAAAACGAGATAGGCGCCGCTAAGGCCGAACACCACTGTAAATCCAAGGGTCCAAAAGCCGATCACGCTGTGCAAGCGCCAATTGAAGAGCTTCCAGCCCACGCCGCGAGACAGCGTCAGGCTGCGACGCCATTTCTTGATGCCCGGCCACCAGATCACCAGACCCGTCACAGCCACCACGAGCCAGGCGATTGCGCCCACGCCGTTCACTTCCCGGCCGGTTCGTCCGGCCATCAGATTGTCGTGCAGATCCAGCAGCTCTGACACGAGCAAGTAACCGCGTGAGACCGTATTGCCAAGATCGCTGCCACTCCGCGGATCGAACGCGCGCGTCTTGATCTGATTGCCCCGCCGCAGCCCGATGTTGACCGCCAGATCGAGATTCGGCGCGCGGGAGATTTTCACAACCTGGTAGCCCGGATACAACTGTGTGGCGGCCGCCGTAAGCTGGTCGTCGGTCAAGCGCGGTCCTGAACCCGTCGAAAGGATTGGTTCAGTCGTCGCTGCTCGGTACAGCTCGTTCCGATAGACCAACACCCCGCCGGTCACGCTCATCAAGAAGATGTACAGCCCGAGGGCGATGCCGCTCCATAAGTGAACCTGAAAAAGCGCCTTTCGGAGCCACACCTTCTGCGGGTGCCGCACCCAGCGATGCCAGACGGTCAGATGCTTGCTCCCGCTCATCAGGGATCAGGCTATAACACACGGTCGATGCCGTCAACGTTTGGGCCTTGAGACGCTGCCTCTAGTGGAAGCTATAGGTAAAGCCGACACTGGCGACGCGGCGGGTGTAGGGGTCACGGTCGGCCGTAACGCGGTCGAGAGAAGACGTAGTCCGGCCAACCTCGATTAAGGCGCGGAAATTGTCGGTCGGATGCCAAGCCAAGCGAGCGGACACCTGGATCGGATTTTCTAACGGCGTGCCCGGTTCCATCTGCCAGCCGCCTGCTACTTCCACCCAGTAGTCCAGAGAGCGAGTAAGCCGGCCTGCCACTTGCGCCAGTGCCAGATGAGACTGGAATGTTGCGGGACTGTAGAAGTCCAGCGTGGTGCCGTCATGCCACATCAGGTTGGAACGAAATCCTAGCCGAAGCTTCAGGCGGGACTGCGAATGGATCAGGAACAGCGCCTCTAAGTCGGTTCGTTTCCGGATGACGCCATCTGAAAAATCGTAGTGGGCATAGCGCGCTTGCAGTTGTGCGAACGTACTGGGCGCGAACGTGACATCCCCGGAGGCGAAGGTCGCGGTCACGTGATTTTGGGTCGCCTGGAACGCATCCATTGCGATGGTCCCTCCACCCGCCGTCATTCTGGCCGAATCGCTGAGCACAAAAGCGAATCCGCCATCACCGATGATTTTATGCGTCGAGCCGATCCCGTAATTTACGTCGCTTGCGGAGGCGTAGCCGCGTACGTGCCGGCTCAGCACGCCGCTCCAGCCCAGGTCATATCGGCGCCAGAACAACGATTCGCCTTGCCACAGCTCGCGATAAAGATAGCCGGTGCGAAGCTCGTGCGCCGGGCTAAGATGAACGGCGGCCTCGCCGCTCCAGGTTTTATCTATCAGTCCGTCGCTGTCTGAGATGTAACGGAAGTTGGGTGCGATGGATGCACCGTATTCGAGCTCGATCTGGTTCACCAGTTGCTTGGTCGCGGAATTATTGGGGAAGTCTGCGTCCAGGCGCCGCACCGTATTCGCAGCCGTATCCGGATCACCACCCCAGCGGGCCGCATAGACGCGGTCTTCCAGAATCTCTCGATCGTTTTCGAGGGAAGTGGGAATTCCATCCAGCACCTGTTGCGCCTCGAGATGACGGCTCATCCAGTTCAGCACGCGGATCTTCGCCTTAAGAAGGTCGGGATCGTTGGGCAGATCGTGAAGACCTGCTTCGGAGGTACGAAGAGCCTCAGAAAGCTTGTTCTGGTCTCCCAGACAGTAAACTATGCCTGCCCGGGCACTTCCCGATGCAGGATACAGATCGCGAGCCACTTCGTAGGCAGTCTGGGCTTCCTTGGGCTGGCCTAGCCAACGCAAGGCCAAGGCGCGGCGCAGCAGGACCGGTTCAGAGGTATCGCCGCGGTTGACCAACTGGTTCAGCATCTCCAGTGCGGCTTGCGTATCGCCACCGAATAGATAGCTCCGGGCATATTCGCGGAGCGCCCAGTCAGGCTGTTCCCGTTCAAGCGCCACGATCTGGTGAATGACCTGCGCGGCCTCTTTATAATGTTCGCCCCAGCCCAGGATCACGGCATAGTCGCGCAAAATGGGCACGTTATTCGGAGCCATCGGAATGGCTTGCTGAAACAGTTTCAACGCGTCTTCTGTTTTTCCGGCCCGCGCCTGCTGGACGGCTTCCTCGGCCAAAGCCGCAGCCTGCCGTGTGGAGTCCGCGGTACCGGAAGACACTTGAGCGCGCAGAATACTCGCGCCACCGATTGCGATCAGCGCGCAACAGGCGGAGCACCTGACGATTTTAGAGATGTTTCGCATGACCGTGTTGGATGTGCCATCGTGTGGGCGCCATCAGGTTGATGCGCTTCAAGAGCCCCCGGGTTGTGTAGACGAAGGCGGTGGTTGCCAGAAGGACCCAGTAGAAACTCGGATAGAGGATGCTAGCCCCGAAATGCCGTTTGATTCCGGGATCGTATTTCGCGTCGATCCAGGTACCGCAGGCCAGCTGAAGCAGACAAAATGTGAACAAAAGCATGCCCCACAGATTGGGGACCGGCGATCCACCCTTGGGGGGATATCCGAGCGAATAACAAACGATCCAGAAAACCGTAACGGAGAGAAATGTCAGCGACCAAAGATAAGACAGAGCACTCTCTATATACAGCGGGAACATCCGCCGCAAGCGACGGTCCTGAAAGATGGATCCGTGCTGCCGGAGGATCTGGCCCAGGCCCAGAGCCCAGCGTTTCCTCTGGCTCCACCACACGCCCACCGTATCGGGCACGATCATCCACACCAGGGCCCGGCCTTCATAGCGGACATCGTAAAAACGTCTTTGCAACTTCCAAGTCAGATCGATGTCTTCGGTGGCCATGCCTGGTGTATAAAGACCCACGTCAATCACCGCGGACTTCCGGAACATCCCAACCACACCGGAGATGCACATCACGCGCCCCCAGATGCGCTGGGCTCGCCGCATCAGTCCGATGACGGAACTGAATTCCACGGCCTGCAAACGTGTAAGCAGATTGGTCACATTGCTGACCCGGGGATTCCCCGCCACCGCCGCGACCCGCGGATAACGGAAATGGGGCACCATCACGCGCAGCAGTTGCGGATCAGGCACTGCGTCCGCATCCATAACCAGCAGCAGTTCGCCCTTGGCGCAAGGAATAGCATCGTTCAACGCCATGGCCTTGCCTTCGTTGGTGATCTTATTCAACAACCGCACGCGGGGATCGCTGAGAAACGGCCGCACCTTTGCGGCGGTTCCATCGGGCGAGCCATCGTTAATCACAATCACTTCAAAGTTCGGATAGTCCAGCTTCAGCAGACCCTCGATGGACCTGCTGATAACTTCTTCTTCACAGTAGGCCGGCAGCAGAACGGTAACGAGAGGGAGCTGGTCGTCGGAAACGGGAGACTCTGGTTCTCTCAAATCGCGTCGGACATAGTACACGAACGCCGTCGCCATCCAAATCAAACTGGTGATCACCGGATACAGTCCGTAAAATCCAATGGCGATTTTGTAGCTGGTCCAGTTGTTGATCGCATCGAGGATGGGGTGAAGCTGCGCAAGCTCGTTCATCGGAGCGCTCCAGACTTGTCCGCCAGATCTTCTACTCCCTCGGCGCCCGCAGGCTGACTCGCCACCGTGATCGCGCGCCCCCGTGAGCCAGCGGATTCATTCAGAGGCAAATACTGCTTGACCCCGTTCGTGATTCTGATCTCGATCTCCTGCTCCGCCATGAGATTGGAACGGATTTCTACAGGCAGTCCTAAATAATCGTGCGAAGGAAAAATCGTGATGTTTTCCGTCGCCCGGCGGCGGTTCCTTCGTCGTGCAAGGGAAATATTGTGGCCGACCCAGATCGCCACCGTTATGCCATAGACCCCCCCGAGGCCTAGCAATAGTCCCAGGGAGGCTGCCACGTCTTGTAAGCGGGTTTGTTGAAACACACGAATCCATAGGCCCACGAAGCCGAGCCAGAGCACAGTCAGGAATACGTTCGCGAGGGTATGGCGTGGACGTGAGATAAAGCAGCTCCTGTTTTTCATTTCGACAGTTCTAAGGTGATCCTTTAGGTCTATTTCCTAAATGCACGAGCCATGGCACAATGCTCACAGAGTGATCCCTAAAAGCCGGCTTATTACGCTCTTTTGCGCAACTCTGTTTCTGAATGCTGGAACGCAGGCCGCTGAGTTGCAGCTCATGCCCGTCCCTGCGTCGGCGGTGACTCATTCGGGAGACTTGCCGATCGACGCCACCTTTAGAGTGAAGTTGCAAGGACCGTCCAACCCACGGATGCAGGCGGCCTCGCAGCGATTTTTGAGCCGGCTTGGCAGAATCGCCGGAATCAGTTTCGATCAGACCACCGCGGCCAAGATCGACGGAGAGCGCGCCACTCTTCTGATCGAGTGGCAGGAAAACTCATCTGCTGTGCCGCGCGCGGGCGAGGACGAATCCTACGTGCTCGAAGTGGATCCTACGCACGCGCGTTTGCGCGCACCAACTTCCATCGGAATTTTGCGCGGACTCGAAACGCTTCTGCAGACCGTGCGCACGGATCGGAGCCGGACCACGATTCCGGCGATTTTGATCCGCGACCAGCCACGATTTCCATGGCGTGGACTGTTACTCGATTGTTCCCGCCACTTCTTTCCCGTGGAAGCTATCAAGCGCACGCTGGATGGAATGGCGGCGTTCAAGTATAACGTGCTGCACTGGCATCTCAGCGACGACCAAGGCTTCCGCATGGAGTCCAAGCTCTTTCCCAAGCTGCATGGATCGGGTTCGGATGGTCTCTTTTATACCCAGGACCAGATTCGCGACATAATTTCGTTTGCGGCCGACCGCGGGATTCGCGTGGTTCCGGAGTTTGACATGCCGGGTCACGCCGGCAGTTGGTTTGTGGGCTATCCGGAGCTGGCATCAGGTCCAGGGCCATATGCGATTCAGCGTCACGTCGGTTTATTCGAACCGGTGATGGATCCGTCCCGGTCCGAGGTGTACGCGTTCCTGGATGGCTTGATCGGCGAGATCGTGGGGTTATTCCCCGATTCCTACATCCATATCGGCGGCGACGAAGTGGATTCGGCCCAATGGAAGCGCAGCCCGTCCATTCAGGCTTTCATGCAGGCTCAAGGCATCGCCAATACTCAGGGATTGCAGGAATACTTCAATCGCCGCGTTGCTCAAATTCTCTCGCGGCATGGGAAGACAATGATCGGGTGGGATGAGATTCTGGGAGCGAATCTACCGCCGGACTCCGTCGTGCAATCCTGGCGTGGCTTCAGTGCCCTGGCGCAGACGGTCCGTTCCGGACACTCCGGCCTTCTCTCCTTCGGTTACTATCTGGATCAGCTCCAGTCGGCAGCCGAGCACTACCTGATCGATCCTTTAGACGGAGAAGTGGCGGTCGTCTCACCGGCGGAACGCGCCCGAATTCTCGGAGGCGAAGCTTGTCTTTGGACAGAGTACGTGTCTCCCGATAACCTGGATCTCCGGCTGTGGCCCCGCGCGGCCGCCATCGCAGAACGTCTCTGGTCGCCGCAACAGATCCGCGACGTAGATTCGATGTATACACGGCTGGCCGCCGTCGGCCGCCACCTGCGCTCTGTCGAGATCGACCCGGAAATGGAGCGGCGACAGTTGTTGGAGCACATGACGGACTCTTCCGCTGTTGAACCGCTGCGGATCCTGCTCGAAAGTTTCCGGCCGACTCGTGCCGCAAATCGGCCGACCGTTGATGAAATCGATCCGGCCGCCAACCGGCTGAGGGACGCCGCCGATCCTGATGGCGAGGCCCCTCGGCGGCTGGCGTTCTGGATCTCTCATTGGAGCGAGCATCGCCAGGAAATCAAGACGCAACTGGCTCGCTGGCGTGACAACTCTATCGCCGTGAAACTGATCCTGGAGCATCATCCGAGCCTGATGGAGGCGATTCCACTCACGGACCGCGTGCGGGAATTGTCGACAGCTTCGCTCGAAGCAATGGACTATCTCGATCAGCGTCACACGCCTTCACGGGCCTGGATCACGCGGCAGCGCCAGTTGTTGGAGCGGACCAGCGTGCCGCGGGCAGACCTGACGGTGATACTCGTGGACACTCTGCGAACGCTCATAGGAATCACCACTGCCACCCGCTGACCGAGAATCGCCCGACGCCACGCTGAAGGCGATGGATCTCCACTCGGGTTATACTTTGGGTGGAGTGTTGTCCCCCGCAAAGTCCTGGATCCCCCGGCTGCTTCTTGCCACCTTGGCGGGAGGCGGGTTCAGCCTCGCGGCCACCGTTCCGGAAATCCACGAACTACCCAGCCAGCTGGGCGCCCCCGCAGTGTCCGGCTGGGTGCTGGCGGATCTCAACGGCGACAAGAATGCCGACCTCGCCACCGCCCGGTCCGCCGGCCACAATGCCAATGGGTACGCCCAGGAAGTCCGCATCTCACTAGGCGCTTTCGAGCAGACCACCTTCCGTTTCCTGAGCCCTGGCGCGACTGTCGAACTGAGCAGCCGCGACCTGGATGGGGATCATGATCGCGATCTGGTCATCCTGGAACCTGTGTCCAGAGAGCCTATCGGAGTCTGGATTAACGATGGCGCGGGCCTCTTTCATGAAGGGAATCTGGCGGATTTCGAGGCTCAATTGGGCCACGGAAGATCGCCCAACAGCCTCCTGCCGCCACGGCCGCATCTCTCTCTGCTGGCCATCTCGGACGAGCGCACGCAGCTCGCTGCCCCCGCGGATTCCGCTCGTGCTGCCGATCGTTTCTTAGAATTACTGGCGCCCCGGAGCCAACTCCCGCGCCAGGAGCTATCCCAGTCCAATTTCCGTCCTCGCGCCCCGCCCTCCCAGTTCTAATCCAGGCAGATACATCGTCACGTTCTCTTTAGAGGTTTCGCATATTCGCGTGACCAAAAAGAGCGTTGTGTAGCCTGCTCTGGTTCTCATCCCCCTATAGCAACAAGATTTAGAGATTTTCGCGGCGCTCGAACGCCGCGACAGGAGGATCATGAAGCGCAGTCTGGTGGTAGTAGCGGTCCTGGCGCATGGCCTGTATGGCCAGAGTACGGTCTTGAGCTGGGAGCAGATCAAGAGTCGTTTCCTGGCGCAGAACCCCAGTGTGTTGGCCGGCCAGATCAATATCGAGGAATCCAAGGCCAACGAAATCACGGCGGGTTTGCGGCCCAATCCTCAGTTCAACCTCAGTCAAGATGGACTTCAATTGGCTCCCTCCGCGGGCGTATGGCGCCCGTTGACCGGCATTGTCTTCACCCCCGGCGTCAGCCAGTTGATCGAGCGCCAGAACAAACGCGAGCGGCGTTCCGATAGCGCCCGGCTGGCCACCTCTGGCGCTACCAGCGATCAGGAAGACCTCCAGCGCAGCCTGCTATTTTCTGTGCGTACTGCGTTCCTGAACACTTTGCAGGCCAAGGCGCTGGTGGATCTGACGCAAACCAGCCTTCAATCCTACGACCAGGCGATTGAGGCGAATCGCACCCGCTTTCAGGCCGGCGATATTTCCGAACTGGATTTCCAGCGCGTCGAAATCCAGCGCGTCCAATTTGAGAGCGACCTGGCCAGCGCGCAAGTCAATCTCCGCACGGCGAAGATTCAGCTTCTAGCGCTTCTCAACGACCGTACGCCGGTCGACGGCTTCGATATCGCAGGCGACTTCGCATACAGAGAGTCCATCATTCAGCTGCCCGAGTTGCGCCAAGCGGCCGCGGCCAATCGCCCCGACCTGCGGTCCGCCGAAACCGCCATCGAGAAGGCCAAAGCCGATAATCGCCTGGCAATCGCCAACGGCACGGCTGATCCCGTGGTCGCGGGCTGGTACTCGCGCAATCCGTCCTTCAACAACCCATTTGACAGTAATACCCTCGGCGCGAGCATCTCGATTCCCATTCGCATTTTCGACAAAAACCAGGGTGAGAAAGCCCGAACGGCCCTGGAAATCACCCGCACGTCGCACTTGCGGGACGCGCTGTTAACGGGAATTTATCGGGACGTCGACTCGGCTTACGCGACTGTGGAAAGCGTGCGCACGCTGCTGCGGCCGTACCGGGACAAATACCTGCAGGAGTCGGCCGACATCCGCGACAAGGTTTCGTTTTCTTACGGTCAAGGCAACGCCACGGTGCTGGAGTTTCTGGATGCGCAAAAGTCCTACCGGGACACGCAGGTGACCTACGTCGGTCTGGTAGGCAGTTATTGGTCGGCTTTAGCCCAGCTTAGTTTAGCGGTGGGCCAGGAGGTGAATCCATGAAGGCGAATTTGATACTTGCGGGCTCCCTGTTAACAGGGTCCGCGTTTCTGATGATGATGACGGGGTGCTCGCATGAGGCCGTTAAAGCCTCGAACATAGAGCCTGCGTCGACCGTGGAATCGGTGGCCGACCGTAACGTGGTCAGCGTCACGAGTCCGGAGCGCTTCTCTTTGGCGCAGGCCGCCGCGCGGCGCGAATCCGACCAGATTTTGGCGAACGGCGTGGTGGCCGCCGATGTGAGCCGGACCTACCCCGTAAATTCGCTTTCTTCGGGTCGCGTGGTCGACATCCGGGCCCGCTTGGGAGACGACGTGCAGAAAGGGCAACTTCTGCTCACCATGACCAGCCCGGACATGGCGCAGGCGATCTCGGACTTGGAAAAGTTCAGGGCAAATGAAGCCTTGACCAAGACCCAACTGGATCGCGCTCAGGTCCTCAGTTCTCATGGGGTGCTGGCGCAAAAGGACCTGGAGGTCGCGCAGGATGCCTATAACAAGGCCAGGATCGACACGCGGACTGCGGAGGAGCACATCCGTATCCTCGGAGGAGACGCGGCGCAGCCGTCGTCGCAGATAGAAATCCATGCGCCCGTCGCGGGAACCATAATCGAGCAGAACGTGACATCCGCGGCCGGCATAAAATCGCTGGACAATGCGCCCAGCCTGTTCACCATTGCGGATCTATCCAATGTCTGGGTGCTGTGTGACGTATTCGAGAACGACCTGGCGCGTGTTCGGGTAGGCGACCGGGCGGAAATCGAGCTGAACGCGTATCCCGATCGCCGGCTCACAGGCCGGGTTGCGAATATCTCCAAACTGCTCGACCCCAATACGCGGGCCGCGAAAGTGCGCATCGAGCTAAGTAATGAGGCCGGAATTCTGCGTCCCAACATGTTCGCCATGGTGCATTTCGTCTCGCAGGGGACGCAAACCCGCACCGTTGTTCCGTCCACCGCCGTGTTGCGTCTTCAGGATCGCGACTGGGTCTACGTCAAGCTGAACGACAAACAGTTTCGGAAAACTGAAGTGCAGGCCGGTGCGGTGAATCCCGACAAAACCCAGCAGGTTCTGAGCGGTCTGCACACTGGGGACCAGGTGGTGTCCGATGCGCTGATGTTCGACCGGGAAGTGCAGAAGAGTACCGAACAGTGATCCAAAAATCCGTCGAATTCGCGCTTCGCAATCGATTCCTGGTGCTGTGCGCCGGAATTATCTTGCTGATTTGGGGAGCGATCTCCTTCAAGAATCTGCCGGTGGAGGCGTATCCCGACGTGGCCAACAACTACGTGCAGGTGATCACGCAATGGCCCGGGCGTGCGGCCGAGGAAGTGGAACAGCAAGTTACGATTCCCATCGAAGTGCAGATGAACGGACTGCCGCAACTGGTATCACTCCGCTCCTGGTCGCTGGCGGGACTCTCCAGCATCAACCTCACGTTCGACGATGGGTCGAATAACGATCTGAATCGCCAGAAAGTTCTCGAAAAGCTTTCCCAGGTCAATCTGCCCAATGGGCTCCAACCGACGCTGGGCGCCGACTTCAGTCCGGTGGGCCAGATCTATTTCTTCACCCTTTCCAGCACCAATCCGAACTACGACGTGATGGAACTGAAGACGCTCCAGGACTGGGTGATCGTCAAGCAATTGAAGTCCGTGCCGGACGTGGTTGATGTTTCGGTCTTCGGCGGAGCTACCCGCGAGTACCAGGTGCAGGTGGACCCCAACAAGCTGATTTCCTATGGGCTCAATATTG
>Ga0157375_10002840_pt1 | contig 14998 bp, 10 predicted proteins | sample M35metaG_FD_115311 | JGI IMG/M metagenome (GOLD analysis project Ga0157375, IMG submission 115311) | Miscanthus rhizosphere microbial communities from Kellogg Biological Station, Michigan, USA - M3-5 metaG | ecosystem: Host-associated > Plants > Roots > Rhizosphere > Soil | place: USA: Michigan...
GAACCAGGGCGCGTGGTACCAGATCCAGCACCATCTGGATCGCTGCCTGCAACCCGGCAACACGCTGCGCTATGCGGGCCGCGTGCGTTCGCCCGCGCCGGCGTGCGGACACCTCTCCACGCACCAGGCCGAGCAGGCGAAGCTCGTCGGCGATGCGCTGGCCGGCATGGCGATCGACGATGGCTCGGCGGAATGACGCATTGAAATCCACACCCATTCAAGCAGCAACGATCAAGGATCAACCATGAGCATCGAAGTCAAAGTCCCGGTTCTGCCGGAATCCGTTTCCGACGCGACCATCGCGGCCTGGCACAAGAAGCCCGGCGACGCGGTCAAGCGCGACGAAAACCTCGTCGACCTCGAGACCGACAAGGTCGTGCTCGAAGTGCCGGCGCCCGTCGATGGCGTGCTCAAGGAAATCAAGTTCGAGGTCGGCAGCACCGTCACAAGTTCGCAATTGCTGGCGATCATTGAAGAAGGTGCTGCTGCGGCGGCCGCTCCTGCGCCCGCAAAGGCCGCGCCAGCCGCTGCGGCGCCATCCGCACCTGCACCTGCAAAAGCAGCCGCACCTGCCGCAAAGGCAGCCGACACATCCGCACTCTCGCCGGGCGGACGCTTCACCGCCGAACAGAACAAGATCGATCCAGCGAATGTCGCCGGCACCGGCCGCGGCAACCAGGTCACCAAGGAAGACCTCGTCAACTACATGCGCTCCGGCGGCGCGGCGCAACCCGTTGCTCCAGCAGCGAAGGCGCCGGTGGCTTCCGCTCCGAACATGCCTGCCGGCGCGCGCCCCGAAGAGCGCGTCCCGATGACGCGCATGCGCGCGAAGATCGCCGAGCGCCTGATGCAGTCGAAGAACTCCATCGCGATGCTGACCTCGTTCAACGAGGTCAACCTCAAGGCCGTGATGGACATGCGCAAGTCGCAGGGCGAGATGTTCGAAAAGGCGAACGGCGTCAAGCTCGGCTTCATGAGCTTCTTCGTCAAGGCCGCCGCGAATGCGCTGCAGCGCCATCCGGTCGTCAATGCATCGGTCGACGGCAACGACGTGATCTATCACGGTTACGCCGACATCTCGGTCGCGGTCTCGACCGACAAGGGCCTCGTCACGCCGGTGCTGCGCAACGCCGAATCGATGTCCTTCGCCGATATCGAGAAAGCCATCGGCAATTACGCGAAAGCCGCGCGCGAAGGCGGTTTGAAGCTCGAAGACCTGCAGGGCGGCACCTTCACGATCACCAACGGCGGCACGTTCGGCTCGCTGTTCTCGACACCGATCGTGAACCCACCGCAATCGGCGATCCTCGGCATGCACGCGATCAAGGAACGCGCGATCGTCGAGAACGGCCAGGTCGTCGCCGCGCCGATGATGTACATCGCGATCAGCTACGACCACCGCATCATCGACGGCAAGGACGCGGTGCTGTTCCTCGTCGATATCAAGAACCAGCTCGAGAATCCGCACCGGATGCTGCTGGGTCTGTAATCGAGATCGTTCGTTGCGCGAAGAATCACAACAAGGATCAACGATGAGTGCTGCCTCAACAAACGAAGCCTTCGATGTCATCGTCATCGGCGCCGGCCCGGCCGGTTATGTCGCGGCGATCCGCTGTGCGCAGCTCGGGCTGAAGACCGCCTGCATCGACGACGCGCTCGGCAAGGACGGCAAGCCCGCGCTCGGCGGCACGTGTTTGCGCGTCGGCTGCATTCCGTCGAAGGCGCTGCTCGATTCCTCGCGCCAGTTCCACAACCTGCAGCATGGTTTCGCCGTGCACGGCATCACCGCGAACAACGCGGCGATCGACGTCGGCATCATGGTCGGCCGCAAGGACAAGATCGTGAAGCAGTTCACCGGCGGCATCGCGATGCTGTTCAAGGCGAACAAGGTCACGGCATACGCGGGCTTCGCGACCCTGCATCCGAATCGCGTCGTGAAGGTCAAGTCCGCCGACGGCAAGGAAACCGAGCTCAGCGCGACCAACGTGATCCTCGCGCCGGGATCGGTCCCGATCGAACTGCCATTCGCGAAGTTCGATGGCAAGACCATCGTCGACAACGCGGGTGCACTCGATTTCGAAACCGTTCCAAAGCGCCTCGGCGTGATCGGCGCCGGCGTGATCGGGCTCGAACTCGGCAGCGTGTGGCGGCGGCTCGGCAGTGAGGTCACGATCCTCGAAGCGCTGCCGGATTTCCTCGGCGCCGCCGATCCCGACATCGCCAAGGTCGCGTTCAAGGAACTGACCAAGCAGGGCCTCGACATCCACTTGAATGCGAAGGTCAGCAAGGCCGAGGTCAAGGGCAACGAGGTCATGCTGACCTACACCGACAAGGACGGCGAGAAGACCATTACGGTCGACAAGCTGCTGGTGTCCGTCGGCCGTCGCGCCGCGACGAAGGGCGTTCTTGCCGAAGGCACCGGCGTGCAACTCGATGACCGCGGCCGCATCCAGGTCGACGAGCATTGCCACACCGGCGTTGATGGCGTGTGGGCGGTCGGCGATTGCGTGCGCGGCCCGATGCTCGCGCACAAGGGCAGCGAGGAAGGCATCGCGGTCGCCGAACTGATCGCCGGCCTGCCCGGCCACGTCGATCTCAACACCGTGCCGTGGGTGATCTACACCGAGCCGGAGATCGCGTGGGTCGGCAAGACCGAAGCCGAACTCAAGGCCGACGGCATCCCGTACAAGACCGGCAGTTTCCCGTTCGCCGCGATCGGCCGCGCAGTCGCGATGAATGAACCCGCCGGCATGGTCAAGCTCATCGCGCATGCGGAAACGGATCGCCTGCTCGGCGCGCACATGGTCGGCGTCAGCGTCTCCGAACTGATCCACGAAGCGGTCGTCACGATGGAGTTCAAGGGTGCCGCCGACGACCTCGCGCGCATTTGCCATGCGCATCCGACGCTGTCGGAAGCCGTGCACGAGGCAGCGCTTGCGGTGGACAAGCGGGCGATCCACAAGGCGAATTGAGCGGATGGGAATGTCTGCCCGGCTCGGACAATTGGGGCGGGCAAACCACACGCCATGACGGCCAAGATCCGTGCACAGCGTCGCAGGTAGGCATCCCTGCGTGACCTTCCGGCTAGCACATCCGTGCGCTGGCGTTCGGCGCATGCTCCCTGCCCCTCGGCACAGCCGCCGGGCGTTCTTCGCGGCTCGATCTGCCACTGGCAGGTCGATAACGCCACTCATCATCCGGCCCGTCGGCACAGCCGCCGGGCGTTCTTCGCGGCTCGATCTGCCACTGGCAGATCGATAGCGCCACTCATCATCCGGCCCGTCGGCACAGCCGCCGGGCGTTCTTCGCGGCTCGATCTGCCACTGGCAGATCGATAGCGCCACTCATCACCCCCTGCCATTGGTCACATTGGCCCGCCCAGCCCCAGCGCTTATCATCACAAGGTTAAGCCGAAAACGTCCGCCCCATCCCCCTTGCCCCGACCCGAGGATTCCCTCTGATGTCACGCTCCAGTGCCCTTCCCAGCCTGCTGACGATCGCGATTGCCGCCAGCCTCACGCTTTCCGCGGGCGCCTTCGCCGCCGACGCCAAGTCCGCCGACAAGCCGGCAGCGCAGGCCGCGGCCGCGCCGTTCACCGCGGCCAATCCGTTCTACGCGCCGAGCAAGCTGCAATACCAGACGCCCGCGTTCGACAAGATCAAGGACAGCGACTACACGCCCGCGCTCGAGGAAGGCATGCGCCAGCAGCGCAAGGAAATGGCCGCGATCGCGAACAACCCGAAGCCGCCGACCTTCGACAACACCATCGTCGCGATGGAGCGTTCGGGCCAGTTGCTGACGCGCGTCTCGAAGGTGTTTTTCAACCTCAGCCAGTCCAACACCAACGACACGATCCAGAAGATCGAAGAGGACATGGCGCCGAAGCTGTCGCAGCACCAGGACGCGATCACCCTCGATCCGAAGCTGTTCGCGCGCGTGAAGGCCGTCTACGACCAGCGCGCGACGCTCAAGCTCGATCCGGAATCCAACCACCTGGTCGAGCGTTACTACGACATGTTCGTGCGCGCGGGCGCGCAACTGAGTGATGCCGACAAGACCCAGATCAAGGTGCTGAACGAGCGCCTCGCGACGCTGTCCACCGAGTTCGGCAAGAACGTGCTCGCATCGACGGCGGCCGGCGCGGTCGTGGTCGACAAGAAGTCCGACCTGGACGGCATGTCGGACGAGGACATCGCCGCGGCCGCGGAAGCCGCGAAGGCCCGCAAGCTCGATGGCAAGTGGCTGCTCACCCTGCAGAACCACACGACGCAGCCGCAACTGGCTTCGCTGACGAACCGCGCGTTGCGCGAGAAGATCATGAAGGCATCGCTCGCGCGCAGCGACACCGATGGCCCGAACGACAACCGCGCGATCATTTCCGAAATGGCGCAGCTGCGCGCGCAACGCGCGAAGCTGCTGGGTTACCCGAACTTCGCCGCCTACACGCTCGAAGACCAGATGGCGAAGACTCCCGAAGCCGCGAACGACCTGATGAAGCGCGTCGCCGCTGCCGCCGTGGTCAACGCGAAGGCCGAGGCCGCGAAGATCCAGGTGCTCATCAACGAGCAGGCCGCCCAAAAGCATGCGATGGGCTTCAAGCTGCAGCCTTGGGACTGGGATTTCTACGCCGGGCAGGTGCGCAAGGCCGAGTACGACCTCGACGAGGCCCAGATCAAGCCCTACTTCGAACTCGACCGCGTGTTGAAGGATGGCGTGTTCTTCGCGGCGGGCCAGCTCTACGGCCTGACCTTCAAGCCGCGCACCGACTTGCCGGTCTACAACCCCGACGTGAAGGTCTTCGAGGTGTTCGACGAGCACGGCAAGTCGATCGCCCTGTTCTACTTCGACTACTTCGCGCGCGACAACAAGCATGGTGGCGCGTGGATGGATTCGTTCGTCGACCAGAGCGACCTGATGCACCAGCGCCCGGTGATCGTCAACGTGGCGAACTTCACCAAGCCCGCCCCCGGCCAGCCCGCGCTGATCTCGTTCGACGACGTGACCACGATGTTCCACGAGTTCGGCCACGGCCTGCACGGCCTGTCGTCGAACGTGAAGTACCCGCTGTTCTCCGGCGCTTCGACGCCGCGCGACTTCGTCGAATTCCCGTCGCAGTTCAACGAGAACTGGGCGCTCGATCCGAAGGTATTCGCGAACTACGCCAAGCACTACAAGACTAGCGCGCCGATGCCGGCCGACCTGGTCGCGAAGATCAAGAAGTCGGGCACCTTCAACCAGGGCTACGAGACCACCGAGTACGTCGCCGCTGCTCTGCTCGACATGGCCTGGCACGAGCTGCCCGCCGATGCGCCGCGCCAGGATGCGGACAAGTTCGAAGCGGATGCGTTGAAAAAATACGGCGTCGCGGTCGATGAAGTACCGGTGCGTTATCGCAGCACCTACTTCCAGCACATCTGGAGCGGCGGCTACGCGGCCGGCTACTACGCCTACCTGTGGACGGCAGTGCTCGCGCAGGATGCGTTCGCATGGTTCACCGAACACGGCGGCCTGACCCGCGAAAATGGCGAGCACTACCGCGACACCGTGCTCTCGCGCGGCGGCACCAAGGATGCGCACCAGCTCTACCTCGACTTCCGCGGCAAGGAGCCGAGTGTCGAGCCGTACCTGGAGAAGAAGGGCCTGAAGCCGGTCGACGCGGCTGCACCCGCAAAGCAGTAAGTTTCGCGCAAGTGCGAGTACGAACAGGCAGCTTCGGCCGCCTGTTCTTTTTCCAGCGCGGCGAGAATCCGCGCGTGATCGCGACGACGCGCACGGCTATGCTTGGCCATCGCATTCATCGACAGGTGTCGCATGGCCATCCCCGCCCATTTCCGCGCGTTCCGCATCCACAGCGACAACCGCGTGCATCGCGCGGGCATCGAGGACGTGGCGCTCGACGATCTCTCGCCCGGCGAGGTCGTCATCAAGACCGCGTATTCGTCGGTCAACTACAAGGACGCGCTCGCTGGCACTGGCGAAGGCAAGATCCTGCGGCAGTTTCCGCTGGTCGGCGGCATCGATGTCGCCGGCCATGTGGTCGCATCGACCGACCTGAAGTTCCGCGAAGGCGATGCCGTGTTGTGCACCGGCAGCGGACTGTCGGAAACCCGCGACGGCGGCTATTCGGAATACGCGCGGCTCGAAGCCGCGACCACGATCGCGCTGCCGAAAGGTCTCGACCTGCGCGAAGCGATGATCCTCGGCACGGCGGGTTTCACCGCGGCACTCGCGTTGCTGCGCATGGAACAGAACAACCAGGCGCCGGACATGGGGCCGATCATCGTGACCGGGGCGACCGGCGGCGTCGGCATGCTCGCGATCGACATCCTCACGCGCGCCGGATATGCCGCGCATGCGATCACCGGCAAGGTCGAGCACGCCAATGTCCTCACCGCGCTTGGCGCGCAGAAGGTGATCGCGCGCAAGGAACTCCAGCTCGGAAAGCGACCGCTCGAAAACGCGCTGTGGGCCGGCGCGATCGACAATGTCGGCGACGAAATGCTCGCCGGCCTGACGCGCGTGATCCAGCCTTACGGAAACATCGCGTGTTGCGGACTCGCCGGCGGTGCCGCGTTGAACACGACCGTCATGCCGATGATCATCCGCGGCGTCTCGCTGCTCGGCATCGCCTCCGCGGGCACGCCGCGCGTTCAGCGCGAGCAGGTCTGGGAGCGCCTCGCCGGGCCATGGAAGCCCGCGCAGCTCGACACGATCTGCACGCGCACGGTCGGCCTCGACGAGCTGGCGGCCGTCTTCCCCGGAATGCTGGCTGGTGGCTCGTTCGGAAGGACGTTGGTGAAGTTCTGACCACCGCCCGGCGGGCCGACGAATGGGCGGCTTTGCCGATGGACAAGCGCCAGCGCACGACTACAATGGCTCACCGGTACCCGAGAGGCTCGCATGGCACGCATCCTGATCGTTGATGATTCCCCGTCGCAGCTGATGGGCATGAAGCGGATCGTCGAGGCACTCGGCCATACGGTCTTCACCGCCGAGGATGGTGCGGCCGGCGTGGCGGCGGCGAAGAAACACATCCCCGACCTGGTCCTGATGGACGTGGTGATGCCCAACCTCAACGGGTTCCAGGCGACGCGCCAGATCTCGAAGGAACCCACCACCGCGCACGTGCCGGTGATCCTCGTGACCACCAAGGACCAGGACACCGATCGCGTCTGGGGCATGCGCCAGGGCGCGAAGGCCTACATCACCAAGCCGTTCAACGAGGAACAGCTGGCCGAGGCGATCAAGGCGCAATTGGGCGACGGCTGAGTTTCTCCGCGTTTGCTTCTTGGGCGCGCAATAGCGCGCGCAAACCTGCGCTCACCCGTGCCGCGGATCGAACGCGAACGCCGCGGCCATCTTGCGATAGAACTCCTTCTCTTCGTCGGTCGTCGCCTTTGGCGTGCGCACCTCGACTTCGACGATCTGGTCGCCCGCGGCCGGCTTGCCCGGCAAGCCGCGTCCGCGCAACCGCAGCTTGCGGCCACTGTCGCTGTTTGGCGGAATCTTCAGCTCGACCGCGCCGCCGAGCGTCGGCACGCTGACCGTCGCCCCGAGCGCGGCTTCCCACGGCGCCAGCGGCAACGTGTAGAGGATGTTCGCGCCGTCGACTTCGAATTGCGCGTGCGGCCGATAGTCCACCTCGAGCAACAGGTCGCCGGCGCGCCCGCGCCCGGGACGGCCCTGCCCCGCGAGCCGGATCACCTGGCCTGGACGCACGCCGGCGGGAATCCGCACGTCGAGCACGCGGTCCTCGATCTGGATGCGATGGCTGTCGCCGGTCAGGACCGTTTCCAGCGGAACCAGGATCTTCGCTCGTATATCGCCGCCGGTCGCGGCCTGCTGGGGTCCACCGCCCGGACGCTGCGCGCGCGCGCGGCCGCCGAACAGCGATTCGAAGAAATCGCTGAAACCGCCGTTGCCGTCCTCGCCAAAATCGAAATTGTATTCGCCACCGCCCGGGCCGCCGTAGGCCTGTCCGAAATCCGGCGGCGGCCGGAACTCCTCGCCCGGCCGGTAGCCGCGCGTGCGCAACTGGTCGTAGGCCGCGCGCTTCTTCGCATCGCGCAGCACTTCGTAGGCTTCGTTGACCGACTTGAACTGTTCCTCTGCGCCGGTTTCCTTGCTGACGTCCGGATGATATTTGCGCGCGAGACGTCGATACGAGGCCTTGATCTCGGCCTCGCCCGCGCCTGGCTCGACGCCGAGGATCTTGTAGTAATCCTTGAATTCCATGCTGATCCCTTCGTGCAACAAGACGGCCCGCGGCAGTCGCGCCGCAGGCCGTCATGGTGCCTTATTGCAACTGCTTGATGCTTCTTTTGCTCTCAAGCACCGGCTCAGCTCAATCCGCTCAGCTCACCTGGATCCGGCGCGGCGTGGTCTCGGGCTTCTTCGGGATGCTGATCTCCAGCACGCCATTCTTGCCGGTCGCGGCGATACCTTCCGGATTGGCGCTGTCCGGCAGCGCGAAGCGGCGGTAGAACGTGCCGTGCGCGCGCTCGATCCGCGAATAGCGGTCGGCGTCGCTGCCGTTTTCGGCCGCACGCTCGCCCTTGAGTGTCAGGATCCCCTTGTCCATGTGGATCTCGATGTCCTTCGGCTCCACGCCGGGAATATCGGCATAGATCGCGAAGCGATCCGCTTCCTCCTTGATGTCCACGCGCGGCGTCCACTGGCTGGTGACCACGTTGGACTGGTCGGCGCCGTCCTCGCCGAAGAATTTGTCGAAAACCTGCTTCATCTCGTCGGTGAATCCGACGGAACTCCACGGGCGCAGGCCCTGGGCATAACGATTTGTGTTCATGCGTCGTCTCCTTTCGGTGTCGTCGATGGCGGCAACGCCGCCGTAATTCCCAGCTAGGGATTCCGCGCGCGGGTTTCAAGGGTTTGGCCAAGGCCGTTCGTGGCGAGCCTGTCGAATTGAGCGGCTGCCGGGGCCTTGCCACCCGTTCATCCCCGCGCGCTAGACTGTCGGTCCCCCACGCAGGAAGCACCTCCAATGACCATCCAAGTCGGCGACAACATCCCCCACGCAATCCTCAATGTCCTCAAGGACGGCGTGCAGCCCGTCAGCACCGAAGACGTCTTTGCCGGCAAGAAAGTCGTCATGTTCTCGGTGCCCGGCGCGTTCACCCCGACCTGCTCCGCCAAGCACCTGCCCGGCTTCATCCAGCACCTCGATGAATTCAAGGCCAAGGGCATCGACGTCGCCTGCATGGCGGTCAACGACGCGTTCGTGATGGACGCCTGGGCAAAGCACCAGCACGTTCCCGAAGATGGCCTCGCAATGCTTGCCGATGGCAACGGCGAGCTGACCCACGCGCTGGGCCTGGAAATGGACGGCACCGCGTTCGGACTCGGCAAGCGCTCGAAGCGCTTTGCGTTGTATGCCGAGGACGGCGTCGTGAAACAGCTGTTCATCGAAGCGCCGGGCGAGTTCAAGGTGTCGAGCGCCGAGCACGTGCTGTCCGCGCTGAACTGATCGCGCCATTCCCACCCATCTCCCCTTGCGGGAGATGGGCCTGGGGAGATCGGTGAATCGCAGCACGCCCTCCGCAAATCCACAGCAACCGAGGACGAAACGATGAGCAAGAAGCCCGCCGTCAGCACCAGCGCCAAGCCGGCCAAATCCGCTGAAAATGCTCAACCATTCCTCACCGACGTGAAAACCCTGCGCGCACGCGCGCGCAAGCACATCGACCAGGGCGCGGTGACGCCCGGCTATGCGGGCGATCGCGAGACCGTCCTCAAACTGTTGAACGACGCGCTCGCCACCGAGATCGTCTGCGTGCTGCGCTATCGCTACCACTACTTCGTCGCGAGCGGCATCCATGCCGACGCCGTGGCCGCCGAGTTCCTCGTACATTCCAACGAGGAACAGGGCCACGCCGACCTCATCGCCACCCGCATCGTGCAACTCAACGGCGACCCGAACATGGATCCGGCGGGCCTCACCGCGCGCAGCCACGCCGAATACGTCAAGGGCGCCAACCTGCGCGACATGATCAAGGAAAACCTGATCGCCGAACGCATAGCGATCGACAGCTACAAGGAAATGATCGCCTACATCGGCGACAAGGACACCACCACCAAGCGCATGCTCGAGGGCATCCTGGCGATGGAAGAGGAACATGCCGATGACCTCAGCAGCATGCTGGAAGGGGGTTAGTCGCAGCGCTTGCGAGCTGCCAGTGGCAGCTCGCGCTGCGACTAACGCGCGTAGCAGGATGCGGAGCGCCGGGCGATCTGGTGAGGCCGGGATGAGCCGATGCGCTTGCGAGGCACTGCCTCGCGCATCGGCGAATGCCCGGAGCATGGATGCGTAGGGCTGGGCGATTTGGAGAGGCCGGGATCGGCCGAAACAGATCGAGTTGGATCACACCTCAGCAAGCAACGAAGCGACAAGTCGAGTGCAACCCCGCGAAACACTCGCTTGTCACCCCGCGCACAGCGAGGGATCTGCTTCTTCTGGGTCCTTTTCCAAGATCAAGAGCGTTCCGTCCGCTAAAGCGGACGGGTTCATCTTTCTTGCTTGTCCAAGAAAGACGGAACCAGAAAGAAGGACACCCCGGGCTCCGCGCCCTGCGTGCATCCATGCACTCCGGGTTCGCGTGCGACGACGGGATTTTTCGACGGCACCTCCGTGTGCCGACGAAAAACGATGCACATCCTGTGCATCGCCCTGCGGGTCTCTCCGCCGTCACCCGCCGCTACGCAGGGGCCCCGAGCAGCAGCGGGCATCCTGCCCGCGTGGGACTAGAGCAATGCGATAGCGGCTTGATCCCGCAAAGGAAATTGCCTTGACGCTCCATAGGAATCCGCCGACCATTCGGTGCAACACCTAGCTTCCCTGGTTTACTTGCAGTTGGGCGCGAAATCCAGTCATGACAATCTCGTTCGCAAAGAGGCTGCTACTCATTTGCTTTTTGTTAGTTGCATCATGCGCATCAAACTCGCGCACTCCTTCCGGTTGGGAGCAAATTTCATTTCGGGGTAGAGTTGTCGCGTTTAAGGACAACGCAGTTGGAGTACGCGACTCTGGTACAGGCGGGAGTCACTGGTACGACTCCGCTCAGCTTACGCCTAGTGGTTCGTTCTCAAATGGCTGCAAGTCCTTTTCCATATTTTTCCAAAAAAGACTCTCGATTGATGGAAGAGATGTTCGCGTCGGGGATGTGTTGTCATTCAGAGCTTACTTATTTGCCCCGACACGGGACTCCAAGGAAGGATGTCACGCGTTTCTTGACAACTTGAAAGACCTTGAGAATAGCCCGAGCGCCTGACGTTTGTTCCGGCGGACGTGATGGTTTGATCAGTGTCGTGGGCTGCCTGACGTATTACCCCAAGGGTCAGCGCCAATTGCTTACCGCAACACCCGAAACCCCACCTGCGTCCAAGCCCCCGTTTCCGCCATCGCCGTCACCGTCTGCACTCCCGTATCCGGATACTCGTGTACGAACGACCGCCCGCCCATCGTCTCGCCCTGCAGCCTCCCGTTGACCATCCACATCACGCGCCCCGCCGCGCCCAGCGCTCGCAATGAAAGTCGCACCGGCGTCGGGCTGTTCGGGGCGCGCGCGACCGTGGCGCGATCGGCGACGCCTTCGATCTGCAGCGATGCGGTCGCGTCGAGGCCGTCGGGTTCGCAATCCTTCGCGAGCGGCGGGATCGCCGAGCGCTGGCGTTCGGCCGATGACAACCACGGCGATGCCAGCGCTGGCCAGCGTGCGATCGCGACATCACGCGCGACGTGCGGTTTCGTGCAAGTCGCGCTCAGGCGCTCGCCGGTCGTCGCATCCACGTGCAGCGGCAATAGTCCCGCGCTCCAAAGGCGCGCGCGGCGCTCGGCCATGGTCGGCGGAATACCTTTGTTGAGCGTCCACGCCTGCATCTTGCGTGCGCACAATTCCGGATGCGCGGGCTCGAACGCGACACCGAGCGGCCAGCAGACATCGGTGCTCGCGACGCTCGATGGCGGCGGTTTCGCGATGGCATCGGATGCATCGCGCGGCAGGCTGTCGATGACTTCGAAGAACAGCGGCAACGCGGTGATCGCGCCGAATTGCCCTGGCAACGGCGTGCCGTCGGGCCGGCCGACCCACACGCCGACCGTGTAGCGCTGCGTGCCGCCGACCGCCCACGCATCGCGGAATCCGTAGCTCGTGCCGGTCTTCCACGCGACGCGCGGGCCGGATCCCGGGTCAAACGTGTCCGCGCGATAACCGGGGCGCGGATTCGCATCGAGGATCGTCTTGACGATCCACGCCGCGCCCGGCGACAGCAGCATGCGATCGACATGCGGCGCATCGGGGCGAAGGCGCACGCGGCCGGCGATGCCGTCGCGATGCAACGCGGTGTACGCGCCGACGAGATCCTCCAGCGTCACGCCATCGCCGCCGAGGATCATCGACAGGTTCGGTTGCGCGCCGCGCGGCAGTTTCAGCACGACGCCCGCGTTCGCGAGCCGTGCGGCGAAACGCGCTGGATCGACGCGATCGAGCAGGTCGACCGCGGGAACGTTCAGCGACAAACGCAATGCTTCCGCCGCACCGACCGGCCCGTTGAACGTGGTGTCGAAATTGCCGGGCCGGTAATCGCCGAACGATTGCGGCGCATCGACGAGCAGGCTTTCGGAATGGATCAGGCCATCGTCGAGCGCAAGTCCGTACAGGAATGGCTTGAGCGTGGAACCCGGCGAACGCCACGCGCGGACCATGTCGACGTGGCCGAGCCGCGGGATGTCGCCGAATGCGACCGAACCGACATACGCGCGCGCTTCCGAGGTCGCGTTGTCCACCACCAGCAGCGCGGCCGACGTGCGTTCGGGAAGACGCGAGAAATACGCGGTCACGCGCGCTTCGAGCGTTCGTTGCAGGTCGGAGTCGATGGTGGTGGCGATGCGCGACACGCGCGGCGTCTGCTCGCGCAGGCGTTCGGCGAGCAGCGCCGCAGACATCGGTTGCTGCAGGCGCCGCGTGATTACCGACTCCACGCGCGCATCGGCGACTTCCGCGCGCGTCCATTCGTGCAGGTCGGCCATGCGCTTGAGCAGCTTGTCGCGCGCCGCGCGCGCTGTCTCCGCGTGACGGTCGGGACGCAGTTTGCTTGGAGTCTGCGGCAACACCGCGAGCAACGCAGCCTCGGCATGCGAGAGCTGGTGCGAAGGCTTGCCCAGATAGGCCCAGCTCGCGGCTTCGACGCCCTCGATGGTGCCGCCGAACGGCGCGTGGTTGAGGTAGAGCGTGAGGATGTCGCGCTTGCTCAAGTGCGCTTCGAGTTGCAGCGCGCGCAGGATCTGCTTGAGTTTCGCGCCGATGCCGCGATCGTTCGCGGCGGACGGATCGATGATGCGCGCGACCTGCATGGTGATCGTCGAGCCACCGGACACCACGTGGCGATTGCGCACCCACTGTGCGGCTGCGCGCGCCAGCGCAAACGGATTGACGCCCGGATGCCGGTAGAACCAGCGGTCCTCGTAAGTCACGAGCGCCTGCATGTAGAGCGGCGACACCTGGTCGGGCGTGACCGGATAGCGCCAGATGCCTTCGTGGTTCGCGAACGCGCGCAGCGGCGTGCCATCGCGGGCGACCACGATGACGCTCGCGTCGCCGGCATCGGGCAGTGGCAACGGATACACGCGGTCGAGGATGAAGGCGATGGCCAGCAGGACGACCAGCGTCCAGCCGAGGCGCTTGAGCCAGCGGCGCAGATTTTCGTATCGCGTGCGTGCGATGGGTACTCGTGATGTCGGAAATTCGGACATGGAAATTGACGTCATTCCAGCGGAAGCGGGAATGACGAACCTAGATCAGCTCACCATTCACCATTCAGGATTCCCGGCTCTCACGGCTGCACAACCTTGATCGACGCCGGCTCGGACTTGCCGATGCCGCGGATCTCGGGGCGGTACATGTCCTGCACCAGCGGCGGCGGGACGCCGTAGATGCCAGGCGTGACCGCGCGCACCAGGTAGAACACGTGCGCGGTGCCGCCCTTGTCGAGCGACAGCGCGGCGACGTAGCGGTCGTCGCGGAACTCCTCATGCTTCACCTCGGCGGCCGAACTGCGCTCGGTCAGGGTGATGCCATCGACGACGATCTCGGCCCATTGCTTCGCGTCACCGAGGTTGAAGTTCTCGATCTCGACGCCCGCCGGCAGTAGGTCGACGATCAATGCATCCGGCACTTTCTCGCGCGATTCGATCTTGAGGCCGACGATCAACGCATCGCCTTCCTTGAGCAAGCCGCCCTTCCATTCCTTGCCGTCGGTCGTGTAGTAAGTGCGCTCGATGCTGATGCGCTTGTCGTCGGGGGCTGGCGCCGAACTCGGCACGCCGGCGACGTCGATCAATCCATACAGCGGTGGTTTGCCGACCGGATTGAAGCGCACGCCCTGGCGCAGCGCGGCCGCGTCGAAGCCACGACTCCAGATGTTCTCCGGCGCGATGGTCTCCGTATTTCCGCCGATCGACAGGGTTCCCGCGACGCGCGCGTCCGAATCGGCGATGAGCGCCTTTCCGAGCGCCGCCAGTGCGATCTGCTCCTGCGTGCTGAGCCAGCGCCAACGCTCGTCGGTTTTGCTCTTGACATCGCGCGCGAGCGCAAGGATGCGCGCGTCGTACTCGGGTTTCGCCATCTTGAAGCGATGCGTGAGCGTGACCATGCGCGCGATGTCGGTGAGGTCGGAGCCGTAATCGCCGAGATACCACGGACGCTTCGACTTCATCGCGAAACCTTCTGCAACCGCTTTCTGCCCGCGCGCATGGTCGCCCATCAGGTCGAGCGCGATGCCGAGCTGCACCAGCGGCAGCGGCGTGAGCGCCTTGCTGCGTTCATTGTCGTACAACGCGCGCAAGGTCCCGAGCGGTGCGCGGTTGACGCGCGCTAGCACGTAGCCCGCATACGCGTTGTTCTCAAACTTCAGCGCGTCGGCGTGCTCGTAGTTGTAGTACTTCTCGCCACCGGTCAGCAGGTCCTCGCCGAGGCGTTCGAGCGC
>Ga0157375_10002846_pt1 | contig 14973 bp, 10 predicted proteins | sample M35metaG_FD_115311 | JGI IMG/M metagenome (GOLD analysis project Ga0157375, IMG submission 115311) | Miscanthus rhizosphere microbial communities from Kellogg Biological Station, Michigan, USA - M3-5 metaG | ecosystem: Host-associated > Plants > Roots > Rhizosphere > Soil | place: USA: Michigan...
GGCTGGCCCCGAACTGTCAAGCCGCGGCTTCGTGGCCGGACCATTCAGATTTCTGCTCGATTTCCCACGCGCCGATGATGGCGCATAGCTCGAACAGCCGGCGTCCAATAACGCTATCGTTGCGCAAGTAGCGATTGAGGCGCTCAATCGCTTCCGCGGAGCCAGGACTGTGCAAGGAAATACCGCCGGGCCCAAGGAGCGGAGTTGTCCTGGGTGCAGTGCCCACGACGTAGTCATAGGCGGCGCGGTCGGCGTCGGTCTTCATTTCGGAGCGCTGGACAATCGGGAAACGCGACAGCGAGTTCGCATCGATATCCGTCCGCGTGTTGGGAGTCTGGGCTGCGGCGATGCTGCAGAGGCCGAGCATAAGCATCAGCCGCGCATGCGATGACATGGTTTCACCTCTTCACAATGGAGCGTTGGTTATTGGGGAAGCGCAAAAACGAACACGTTACTGGCGTTTCCAGGACGTAACTCCTCGGCGAGGCGATTAATGCTGGAACTGGCCAGAGAGTTCCCCACGCTGACCGCGACGTATTGCTTGCCTCGCGCCAAGTACGTAATCGGGTAGCCGGTCACGGGTGCTCCCAGGTTCGTCTCCCACAGGATCTTGCCGGAGTCCTGATCGAAGGCACGGAAGTGGCCGCTCGTGTCACCCGCGAAGAGCAGTCCGCCACCTGTGGCCACCACGGACATCATGCCCGCACGCTGGTCGTAGCGCCAAAGAGTCTTGCCGGTCTCCGCGGAAATCGCAAACAGCGTTCCGATGTTCTGGGTACCGGGCGCGACCTGGGCCCGTGCGTTGATGGCATACATCGAGCCTTTGTCGAGCGAAGTCTGGTTGGCGCACATGTTCTGTAGACCGTAGTACATTGTGTTGGTCATCGGACTGTATGCACCGGCCTGGAAATCCTTGCCGCCGCTGGCGCTCGGACAGACGAAGTGCGTTTCTCCCACGGCACTGAAAGTGGTTTCCGGATTCACCGTGACCTTGCCCGTTGCTCCGTCGATCTTCGCCACCACGTTTTGCCGAACGGTGGGGCGTGCCCACAGAAACTCGCCCGTCTGACGGTCCAGTGTATAGACGATTCCGGTCTTGCCGGGGATTCCGGTGATCACCTTGCGGCGCTCTCCCGGCCGAAGACGCGGATTGATCCAGGTGACTTCGCCGGAGTCGGGCGTGACCGCAGTGTCGACCAGCAGCCGTTCGAATGGATGATCAAAATCCCAGTGATCGACCACGTGCTGGTAATACCAAACGATGCGGCCTGTGTTGCCGTCGATGGCCAGCGTCGAGTTGTGATAGAGGTACTGCTTGTCGTTGCCGGCCAGGAGGAACTTTGGTGCGGGTGACGTCACGGAGGTACCGACGTAAAGGAGATTGAACTCCGCGTCATAACTGGGGACCATCCATGCGCCCACGTGGCGGCGTTCCTGATCGGGAATGCCGCCCCAACTCTCATCGCCGGGTTCGCCAGGTTTGGGGATCGTTCGTCTGCGCCACAGCTCTTTGCCGGTTTTTGCGTCGTGCGCCGTAATAATGCAGCCGTCGGGGCTGAACTTGTACTCGCAGCCGCGGGTGGAGAATATCTTGCCGTTGGCGATGATCGGTCCTGAAGTCTCCTGAGCGGGCGTCTCGAGATAGTCGACAATCCGAGTCTCCCACACGAGCTTCCCGGTCATCGTGTCGAGCGCGAACAAGAAATCGTCGGCGCTGGTGTCGATGATCTGATTGCCGTAGATGGCCAGATTGCGGTTGATGCTCGGCACGGGAAGAAACTTGCCGAGGTCCTCAGGCAGTTTCCGTTTGTATTCCCAACGCAGATCGCCGGTGGCCGCGTCGAGAGCCTGGATATAGTCGCTGGGGTTGGGCAGAAACATAACGCCGTCCCGCACCAGCGGAGTTGCCTCCTGGATACCCGGCCCCATACCACGTGTCCACACGAGCTGCAACCGTCCGGCGTTGCTCTTGTTAATTTGGTTCAGCGGGCTGTAGCCCCAGCTGTTCAACGTGCGCCGCCACATCAGCCAGTCTGCGGGATCGGGCTCCAGGAGTTCGCGATCCGTCACGGCCCGCGGCGGCGCAGACTGCGGGTACATCACGACTGCCAGCAGGATCAAGCCAACGGTGCAACCCACCGCAACAGGTTTACTAAGGATGTTTTTGAAGATCATCAGTACTCCTCGAAAAGTCCCGCAAATGGCTTTTTCGTCCACCGCAGTATTGAACTCCATTGTTCGCCCCCTGTGCTGCCGCGGTTCGTCTTATGAACGCCGACTGTGTGTCATTTCATCCGGACTGGCAAGCGCTTTCCTGCTTTCGATCCGAATCAGTCCCTTCGTCGCCGCCAATAACAGGGTGAGAGCGACAACGCTGGACCGCGCGAACGTGCTTTAGTTCTTCACCGGGGCTCGCGTTGGTCCCTGGCCTTTAGTGGCGGTGTCCCAATGTTCGACGATTTTTCCGTCCACGATGCGGAACATGTCGAACCACGTTGTGGTGTACGTTTCATCCTTGAGCGTTGGATCCACATACTCGCGCGAGAACGACAGGGTCACGTAGTCGCCGTCGGCCTGAATCGCTACCAGCCCGTCGAGTTTCTCCGGAATCGGCTGCTCACCACCCAATGCCGAGAAGTACGCCTTGAAGCCCGCCATGCCCGTGTCGGCGTTGGGATTGTGTTGAATGTAATCCTCGGTCATGAATTCCGCAGCCCGCTCGAGCCGGCGGCCTCGGAGAATAATTCTGAAGAAATCGTAGGCGAGCTTTTTGTTGGCGGCGAGTTTCGGGTTGCTCGCCTTCAGTAAGTCCGCCTGGTCTCCGGCATATCCGACGACAGGAAGAGCGGTCATCTTCCGAGCTGGCGGTGTCGCCGCCGCGGGGGCTGCAGCCGTCTTCTCTTCGGCCTTGGGGGCTGCCGCCGGGGACTGACATCCCATGAGAAACAATGTCCCCGTCAGTGTGAGCGTGATTAAGAAACGATTCATGGCGTTCTCCTTTAGTTTTTGGATCTGTGGCGGAGCGCATCTAATCGTGGTCTCGGTCTCGAAGTCAATGATCGGATTTAGATTCAGTTTCTGAACCTTGGTTGTTTTTGTGTACGATCCTGCAATCCCGATTCACAGCGAGGTTACTCATGAACGAAAACGATTCCGTATCGCCTCTTGCCCGTCGATCATTCCTAACGCATGTTGGAGCCGGAGCAACGATCCTCAGCGCATCGATTGCAGCGATGGGAGCGCCTGCCGGCGGTGCTCAATCCATATCAGGTTCTCGCTGGCAAGCAGCACGGCACGAAGAGGACGCATGGTTTGATCGGATCCCGGGAAAACATCGACTCGTTTTCGATACAACCACGCCCGACGGTGCAAATTGGGCTGCGACTTTTGCCAACAACTACTACACCGCAAATGGCTCCGGCTACGGACTGAAGGATGCTGACCTTGCCGTGATCATTGTCATGCGGCATAACTCCACATCCTTCGCTTACAACGATGCGATATGGACCAAGTATGGAGAGAACATTTCCAAACTTATCAGCTTCGTGGATCCCAGCACCAAAGCAGCTCCAAAAACTAACGTATACAACCGTCAACTGGACGCGTTGCTGAAAAGAGGGATGCATCTGGCCGTGTGTCAGATGGCGACAACACGTTACGCTGGTTCGATCGCCCAGGCCCTCGGCGGTACGGCCGACGAAATCTATAAGGAAATCACAAGCAACCTGTTGCCGAACGCCCACATGGTTCCTGCTGGAATCGTTGCCGCGAGTCGGGCACAGGAATACGGCTACACATTTGTTTCCGCCGGATAAGAATTCGAGGGACGGGCGCCAGGTCGGATGATCACTGCACACCACCGTCCCACGATGTTCCCTCAGGGCCATCCGCGCTCGCATCGCCGAAGACGGCTTGAATCATTTCGATGTTGCCGTTCCGGATCTTGAACATGTGCAAATCGGGCAACCCCGCTCGTGGCGATGATGGAAAGTCAGCCTCCTACGCACAAGCTCGTCATCAAGTGGATGTGGTACGACGTGAGATCAAGAACGTATTCGCAAACCTGGACGTGCTGATCACGCCGACGCAGCGAGGTCTAGCGCCACTGATCGTGCCGCAACAACTGGCAGCGAACGCCCTAAGAAGCGGTGGCGCTCCAGCGGGCGCCGGGGGCCCTTATGATTACGGGAGCGTTCGGCGGCTTCAGCGCATCCGGCCTGCCCATCGGACCACAAATTAGCGCCGCGCATTTCGCAGAGATCACGGTCATCGCCCTCGCTCATGCTTACGAACAAGCAACGGAGTGGCACTCGAAGCGTCCGAAACTGTAGCGGCGGTGAATTCGGGGAATCAGGGGGTCAGACCCCGCGCCACCTAACGAGACAGACTGTTTAAAAATGTCATCCTGCTTCGCGAGTGGGGTCTGACCCCTAATTCCCGATTTCGCCGCCGCTACAGTTGATGGACCGTCTTACCGCCCACGACGGTGCGAACAATTTTGATGTCCTTGATCTTCTCTTTGTCCACGGTATGCAGATCGTCAGAGAGAACGACAAAATCCGCCAGCTTGCCCGGTGTGATCGATCCCTTGATGTTCTCCTCAAACGACGCATAGGCGCCATTGAGCGTATTGATCTGCAGCGCTTCATCCACACTCACGCGCTGATTGGCACCCCACGTCTTTCCGTCCCAGCCCGTGCGCGTCACCATTCCCTGGATGCCCATCAGCGGAGCGAATGGCCCCGGACTGAAATCGGAGCCCGCCGCAGCGTGAATGCCGGCGTCGAGCAGCGAACGGAACGCCATGCTTCGTTTCATCAGGTCTTCACCGTAGAAGACGAACTTGTCGGTGTTGTAATACGCGTAGGATGTGAATAGAGCCGGTCGTCCGGAAGTCTATAAGGGAGGTGTAACTTTCGGAAGTCCTGTTGAACTGCGGCGAGAGATTTGAGCGGCACCTGTTAACAAAAGGAGGCAACCTGTGTAAATCGCAAACATGGCGACGACAACTGTTCTCAGAGCCGCTCGTGGAACCCGCGATCTGGCATTGGAAGAGCTCTTCAGGGAACACTGGGCAGCTTGTCGAACAAGCCGATCCAGCATTCTTGCGTTATAGAAACTGATTTCTAATTTGCAAAATGGTTATCCGACTTCTTTAGAATTCCGGTGACGTTGACCGAAAAACAGAACCTCGAAAATAACCGAGGGTTCGCCGTTCCATCCGTGCGGTATTTGCGCTCCGTCATTCACCTTTCGCCGCAATCTCCACCACAGCAACCGTGTACGGCGCGAGACCGATTGTCAGAACGCGTGCATAAGGCATAGTTCGCTCGACCGGCGCGATCTTGTTGGGCTGTTCGAGCGACGCGGCGTCGTTCAGTCCTGCGCTGATCGTTGACACCGTCACGGCGGCATTAATCGGCGCCTTCGAGCCGTTGAGTCTCACAACAAGAGTGTTGGGTTCCCCCTCGTAATTGACCGCCTTGATCACGAATCGCCGGCCATCGGCCGAGGCTGTCGCGATGGCATCCACGGTGCCGGGCTGCCACGCCTCGGGTTTCATAGTTGAGATCTCCGCGAAGAATTGACCGCGATTCGAGTTATCGCGAAATGTGCCGGACGTGGACGCGAGATACGTCTCGGCGTAGTGCCCGCGGAAGAGTTTCTCCACGACGTAGGCGGCTCCGGGAAACCAGGAGACGTGGTCATGGTAAATGAAAGAAGTCCACGTCGGATCGTCTGTGGTGTTTCGCATCAGGAGCGCGGGCGAAGTCATCGTCAGCTCCGGCCCGAGCGTTTCGTAGAGAATGAGGCTACCGGCCGCGTGCAATCCGGCGCGCCAGTCGTACGTGCGGCTGAGGTTCCACTCGAGCACAGCGAGTTGGATGTCCGGATGCGTCGATCCTCGAACGTAGTCGCGCAACTTCCGAAGGTAGTCGCCGATGCGTTGCACGCCCTGCTGATAGCGATCGCTTTCATACTCGTAGTTGTGCACGCCGAGAATGTCGAAGTTCGCGCCTGCGAGATCGATCACAGTCTGGCTCCAGGCCATGTCATTCGACCGCTTCTGCCCGCACGCGATGATGCGCGAGCCCGGAGCAATCCTGCGAAGCTGGCTGCCGTATACATTGACCACGGCAGCGTAGCGTTCGGCCGTGAAGTTGTTGTTCATTGGCTCGTTGTCGATCTGGAAATACGGCACGCGATAGGGATCCGGATGTCCATTCTTCGCGCGCAGGCTGCCGAGTTCTGTTGTCGGCGGATCGATCAGGTAGTGCACCCAGTCCATTGCGTACCGGACGGACTCGGCATCCGTGTTCGGCGCCGGCAGAACGACGAGAGGATCGGCGCCGAGTTGACGAGTCAGTTCCATGAATTCATGCGTCCCGAAGCCGTAATAGTCCGAGTAGCCACCCCAGATCTCATTCGGGTGATAGACGCGCGACGCGAAGGGCCCGACGCCATCCTTCCACTTGTACGTGGACGCGAACGAGCCGCCGGGCCAGCGGATGAACGGCGGCGCAAGGTCGTGCAGAGCCTGAAAGAGGTCGGGACGCAGCATCCCTCTCGCGCGAGCATCGGCACGGGCCAATGAAACAAAATCGATCAGCAGCGAGCCGTTTCCCGTTGCGGTGATTTCGATCGCGCCCTGTGTATCCGTGCGCGAACTCGAAAACGAAAACTGCACTTCATGCCATCCCGTACCCTGGGCTGTGATCGCCGGCGTGGCAATCACGGTGCCGTCGGCCGCCATCACGCGCATTGATAGACGCGGCGCCCCTCTTTCGACATTGATCCACAGGGACCCCGAGTAGTCTTGGCCCGATTCGAAGTAAAACCGGCCCTGACGAAGGCCGGCGGGCGTCCCGACGGCGGTGATGCGCACGCTCTTCACCCCTTTTTCGAACGGCACATCGACGAGTGTAACTGCGCCGTTAGCGCCGGTGGCCGCCCAGTAGGTCGCGAAGTCGGTGCCTTCGAATCCGCCGCCGCGAACTTGCTCCGCGAAGAGGCCGTCCTCGACCGAATGGTTGATATGCTCGAGAAAATGACCGTAGATGTTGCGGTCGATCGGGCCCATGCGCCGGTCGGTATCGACGTCAAGAATCGCGACGCCCGACTCGGCTCGCGCGACTGTGCGCGCCGAGAAGGAGATCAGGATTAGGCAACAGAGTCCGGAGCTAAGAAGCGCAGCGAAGCGGATCAAGCGAGTCATATCGTGGTTCCTCATTATTCAGCGGACATTATTTCACGCCCGCCATCCCGATAACCGGCGTTTGTGCCGATTTCCAGGACTCCTGATTGGACTGGCATCCTGTGCACTCGCCTCGCTTCTCAATGTTTATCGCGCCGTCCGAAATCGACTGGATCGAAGCAGACCGCGACTATGTGGTGCTGACTGCGGATTGAAGGAGCACCTTATCCGCGTTCTCGTGAGAGCGTTGTCCCCAAGCACCGGAGAGATCGACCTGGGCGTGCGCGGTTCCCGTCCTTCACTTTGCCAGGGGACTCGGCCTTATTTGAAACTTCAAGACAGCGCCGCGTGTGCCCAGGCCACCTTCTACATGCCAAAAGGCGTTTGGTCCGTAGTTGGCGTAAACGGCCCGCCCCTTCCAGCCGGCCTTCGGGTCGTCGATGCGACCGTCCATGCCGCGCGAGAAGAAACCCATCGGATACGGCACGCGAAGTGTTAGCCACGTGCCGTCGCGCTGCAGCACGAGCAGGGAATCGGAGTTCGTTCCGTTGGCGAGAGGCATGTTCTCGCCGAGTCCAAGGGTGTTGAAACGATCTACGAAGTTGTAATACTGGAAATCGACGGCGATATTGCCGCGCACGTTCGCGAATCGCGGTCCCGGGACAGGATGCAACGTCCAACCTTCGGGACAGTGCCGGCCCGTGGTGGCTTCGGGACCATTGAGGACCTTGCATTTCCGCCGATCGAAGCTGGCGAGATGGCCGCTGCCCGCCAACGCCGTCCAGATGACTCCATTCGAGTCGACATCGATTCCTCGTGGTGTGTAGCCGATCAGGCCGCTGCCGTTGGGGTTGAACGGGGGCTCATACACTTCCGAGACGCAGGTCGCTGGATTGATTCGGACGATCCGTCCGGGCATCGGCGCGGGCATCGCGCCCCACACGCTTCCATCGGTTGGATGCGGGATCACGCTGTAGAACGTGCCTCCGACCTCACGATCGTTTTTCGCGTCGATCTTTCCGTCCCGGTTCAGGTCGAAATACGGCTTGCACCATCCCTGAGCGGCGGATTCGTTTCCCGTTTCGTCGAGTAGTCTGGTCTTCACCCACCCGATGGCCCCGCTGAAAGGACCGTTCGCATAGAGCGTCTCATCTTTGTCCGCTGCGAACTGCACGTGGTGCGAGTCGAAACAGGTGTTGACCTGATGGAACCGGCGCCCGTTGGGGTCGTAGTACTGGATCTGCCGAAAGTTTCTTGGCTGAGGTGCCAACGCAGCCGAAGGATGATTCGCACAGAAGGGCGGTTGGTCCTCCGGAACCCGGAATCTGGAGGACATCCAGACGCGGCCTTTGCTGTCCATCGCCGTGTGGTTCGTTGCCGCCGAACCGGTCCAGTACAGTGTGTCGCCCCAATAAGGGGAAGGAAACGGCATCGACTGCGGTTTGCCTGTCGGTGTCTTCGGATCGAGCACGGGAATTTTAAGTTCCGTCACCGAGTGCTCGGACGGCTCCACAATGAGGAAGCCGTCGTTCACCCAGTCGAAGCCATAGATCATCCCGTTGGCATTCGCAGTGGGGTTTCGCTTGTCGGTGGTCAGTTCGTCGTGCGCGAACGTCGCCGGCCCTCCCCATTCCCACATCGTGATTACAAGATTCCGTTCACGTTGACTCGGCCGAGGGGGCGCCGGTGGAAGTTCACCTGCGGCGATACGGTCTGTCCAGCTGGCGAACATCTGCAAGCCACGCATTCGCCCCATTTGCGTGACGAAGCTGGTCATGCTCTGCCCATCCTGGCCGACCTGAAGACGGCGGTCCCAGGCATCGATGCTCGTGGCAAAAGTGCCGAGGGCTTTCGGGATCTCTCGCGTTGCCGGATTGCCCAACTGGTGACAGACGTTGCAGTTCGTTTTGATCTGATTGATCCAGTGGTGCTGGGTCTCCATCTGAGGACTGATTCCGTTTCCCTGCGGGCCCGTTCCGGGAAAATCGCTTTCAGGTGGAATCTGGATAAGGGAATACCAATAACTCGCCGGATAGTATTGCGCGGCCGCTCGCGCATTGGGGGCAAGTACGGCCGTGAGCGATCGATTTTGACCTGGCGTCAGTCGAACCTTCGGTGAATCGACAAGTCCGTACCCGCGAACCCAGACGTCATAGTTGGCTTTGGGCAGATCGGGGAGTAGATAGCGGCCTTGATCGTCCGTGACCACAATCTCACGGAACTTGGTCGGCAAGTCTGTAGTCTCGGCGATTACCCATACGCCAGCCTCCGGACCCTTTACGCTTGTGACGACGCCCGCGATGTCGTCCGGATCGATCGCGATTCGATTGGCCGCATCGCCCCTTTGCCCCGCTGGTGCGTTCTGTGCGGCGGTCTGCAGAACGAGCGCGCCGCCAACTGCCGCTAGCAGAGTCCACAAGTAGCGTCGCATGATCACACTCCACGAGAAACAGGATCGCGTTAAATTTGGGTGGCATCATAAAGACCGACCACCCCCGGGGCAATGGAAAACCGTCAAAGGGTAGTGTCCTGGTTTGGTCTCGCTGGCCAATACCCTCTACCCTTTTCAAAGTTGGCATCAATCTACTTGGCGGGCCAACGAAGAATATGAAACTTCGAAATTGGAATTTCAAATCGCTGATCCGAAATCCGAAGTTTCTCCTCTCGTGCGGGCTTCAGCATACGCTCGCTACGCTCGCCTCACCTTTTGACAGGCGAGATCTTCCAAGGTACTCTCCCCGTATTCCATTGATCCATGTCATTAATAGAAAACGTTACGAGGCGCGACTTCATTACGTATTCGGCAACGGCTGGTATGAGCGCTCTGATGCTCCGGGGCGGCCGTGCACAGAACCCAGCACGCTCGCGGACCGGACTGATTGATGTCCATCACCACTGCCGGACGGAGATCCAGGGTGGCGGACGAGGAGGACCAGGGGCCGACTGGTCGCCAGCGAAATCCCTCGAACAAATGGAGAAGTTCGGTATCGCCACAGCAATGATTTCCGCGACCGTGCCTGCGGACCCCTTTTACGACGGGACCGAGAAGTCACGCAGCATCGCTCGCGGCGTTAACGAATATTCGGCAAAAATGGTCAGGGACTATCCCGGCCGTTTTGGAATGTTTGCTGCTCTCCCGATGCCGGATATCGGTGGAACATTGCGGGAGATTGAATATTCCTTCGATACGTTACATGCGGACGGCATTGGAATTTTCAGCGGCATTCGCGACAAGTATCCGGGGGATCCGATTTTTGAACCCATCTGGAAAGAACTCCATCGGCGGAAGGCAATCGTCTTCATCCATCCGACGTTTCCATTTTGCTGCAACAACAATCTCATTCCAGGAGTGGGCGGGCAGATGGTCGAGTTTGATTTCGATACTACTCGCGCTGTTGTAAGTCTCCTGGTCAATGGCGTCTTGTCGTCTTATCCAGATATAAAGTTCATCATCAATCATTCCGGCGCCACCATCCCTGTTCTTGCCGGCCGAATTAAGGACAGAATGCCAGCCGGAAGTGAGCGGAAAGTTCCCAAGGGCGCCATGTACGAATTGCAGAAGTTGTATTACGAAGTTGCGCATGCCACTTATCCGGCGCCGATGGCTGCGCTGCGAAGCTTTGTACCGCCATCTCAGATCCTGTTCGGCACCGATTACCCGCTTGAACCTATCGAAACGACAGTCAATGAAATGCAAACGCTCAAACTGCCCGCGGATCTTCAACGTGCGATCGACAGGGGCAATGCAGAGCGCTTGATTCCGCGCCTCCGGGTTGACTAAAACATTAAGGGAGCATCGATGCTTTCACGCCCAAGCCCGACTCGAAGGGATTTCTTAACAACTGTTGCTGCCGCTGCGGCTGGGTTGCTATCAGGCGCCGGAGCTCTTGCCCAGACGGAAAGCAAGCCACGAAGGATCGATATTCACCATCATGTGATATCCCCGGCCTGGAAGAAGCAACTCGCGAAGTGGAATGCAGTCCGTCCGATCCAGGGTCATGAAACCCACCAGTCTTACGATGCGGCTAAAGACATTGCTGCCATGGATCGAGACGGGACCGAGATCAGCTTCCTGTCGGTGACCACGCCAGGTATGTGGTTCGGCGATATCGATGAAACTCGCCGAATCGTGCGTGAGCAAAATGATTATGCCGCGCAACTCGTTCGCGACTACAAGGGCCGATTCGGGCATTTTGCCACCGTGCCGCTGCCGGATGTCGATGCGTCGCTTCGAGAGATCGCCTACGCCTACGACACTCTGAAGGTGGACGGTATTAGCTTCATTACCAGTTACAGTGATCGATGGCTGGGCGATTCAACCTTTGCGCCAATATGGGACGAACTCAACCGCCGCAAAGCGATCGTCTATATTCATGCCACAGCGCCGGGGTGCTGTTACTACGGAAATTTCGTCGAGTCGGTGCCTGGCCCTATCCCATTGGAATTTAATTCCGACCTGGCTCGCGCAATCGCCAGCATTATTTCGAGCGGCGCAGCAGCCAGGACTCCCGATGTGACGTACATCTGGTCCCATGGCGGCGGCAGTATCTGGGCCCAGCGTTACATCAACGCCAACGACCTTGCGAATCCCACGGATCCGAAATCGAAGATGTATCACCTGCGGCGGTTCTACTATGACACTGCGGCGGCAAACGATTCTCTGCACCTGGGTATTTTGAAATTGGCAATACCGATGTCACAGATCTTGTTTGGCACCGACTACCCATGGGGCAGCGCGGCGGCTACTGCCGCCGGCTTGCAAAGAAGCGGCCTGAGCGCGGCGGAGTTAGGGGCGATTGACAGGGAAAACGCGTTGAGGATTTTTCCCAGGCTTAGGGTGTGAACGGTATTCTTATCTTCCAGAGACATCATCATCGGATACCCAGGGATTCTCGCAGGCATCGTCCATCAGTTCGATGTCCGGAACAAATTGGAACGGTATCCGCACAGTCCATGGCTTCGAGTATGCCTTGGGATCGTCGATCGTCAATTCCAGTTGCATATGTCCAAAATCGATCCGTCTGAACCGCTCGATGGTGTGCAACGCATCGGTATGTGGATGGCCCACTTTGTCCAGCCATGTTTTGTCGTTGAAGCCGGCCGTATCGACCACGAATGTGTCACCGTCCCAGGCCGCGGTTGAATACCCCCACCAGGAAGGAATCTCCACGTTCGGTCTCCGGCGCCCATCCGTGAAAATCTGGCGGAATCGATTGAATTCTTCAAAGAGGATGACGGTCAAACCAGGATTCTGAACAATTTTGAACGGCACGGGAGGCAGCATCGGCGCGGGGATGCCTTTCGGACGGCAACGCTCGGACGGCGATCCTGTGCTTTCTCTTGCCAGGCGTTCTTCGTACAGGGCGAGGGAAGACGGCAGAAACGGAATATCCTCGCCATTGATTGTTCTGAACTGCAGATTCTGATTGAAATTTGCGGTCGGCGTACCCGGCTTGGCGACAAGTTTTCGATATTCCTCATCCGTCAATTCCGGACTCGCTGCATAGTCGGTATAGCCGTCTTTGCCGTACAGAGGCGCCTGCATCCAGATTCCAGAAAGGTCCGGCTTCCCCTCACGGTTGCGCGGCGCCGGCGCAGTCAAATTCGGCTTGCCTTCAGGGGTGCGGGGAATGCCGGGAAGAGGTACGTGGACCCATTGAGGACTGGCCGCTGCAGCGGCAGCAAAAAACAACACGAATAGCACAGGCGCTCGCATGTTCTTTCCTTTCAGTTTAGAGTAATGCGCGCATCATACCGGGAATGTCGTGTCTTCGGCTGATTTCCTCCGTGAGCGGTCCCATCCCGATCCGGCCGTTAGCACTCTAACGGCACGCGATCTGCCCGGCAGATTCGTTTGGGCTTGAGGGGATTACAACGGCCTGTTCCCACGAAATCGCGGAAAACACGACCATCTTTCTGCAGTCTCACGGGAAATTCGGTGCCATGCCGGATGGTTTCCGGCGCTTGGAATCTCGCCTCGCTCGAGGATCCGTACTTATCGCGCCTTCGATGGCTTACGCGGCCGATTCTCCACTACCGACTAGATAAGTCCGGCGCCGCAAGAGTCAGTGGCATTCAGACAGGGCGAGTGAAGTTTCAAGAAGGCTTGAATCGATAGCCCCATTGCTTGAATTCGTCAGGCGTCATAGCAATTCCCTTACTTCGTCTACCGAAATGTCTCTAAGCGAAGGCTTTTGCAAAATGCTCACACGACGCCCAATGGGGCCCCAGACATTCGGATCCGTGGGCCGAACAGCGCGGCTGTCGGAGTGCCCCAGTATGCCGCGAGGTGAGTGATTCCGCTTATGCTCCGAATACTCCGACCGCTGTAGCTCATCGCCGGCAGACGACTTTCGACAGAGCCACGCCCTCGCCCTCCACGCGCATGCACGTTGGCCGATAGCGGTCGCGCACGTAATAAGCGTTCTCGAAGTCCTCCGCGCGCGGATTCTCCATGCAGTCGTATTCGAAGGGGTGCCTGGCCGCGCTTCGTTTCCAGTTCCTTTTGATGGTGAAGGGACGGTCGTAGTACTCGGGATCGGTGATCGTGACCTCGATGTCGAGACTGCTGCCGTCTGCTGCGGGCGTCATTCGCTCCACGGTATGCAAACGGGGACTGGTCGGCTGTCCGCGTGCATCGAGTTCCGCATAGCCGTTGAAGCCCAGTGTATCGACCACCAGAGTGTTGCCGTCCCAGTGACCCACGGAGTCTCCCACGTAGCTAGACTCCAGGTTGTCGGGATGCGTGGAGTTCATGCGGACGCGTCGAGTCATTCGGGGCATTTCGAAGAGAATCGTGAGTTCTTCCGGGGATTGCAGGAGGAGGATTTTCTCGCGCGGCATGGTCATGGTGGATATTGCGCCGGGCCGGCAGGACGTCCAGGCCGTATGCATGATCTTGCCGTCGCGCATCGCCGCGGCCCCGCGATCCACCATGTCGCTTCCAGCCTTTGAAAGGGGTGCCTCGGGAACCATGAATCCGAAAGTCTTCGGCTCCCACATTCCCGAGAGTTGTGGAGCCGGCGCAGCGGTGTTCGAGGGGACGCCGGCCGGCGCGTCCTTCTGCAACGGCGAGGCCGCCGGGGAGCGCGTCCCGAGCACTGCGGGCTGGCCGTCGGCAATGCGGTCAGGGCAGACGTCGTCGGTGACTCGCGCCGCCGCATCGCGATGGAAGTACAGCAACGATTCCCATGGCTTGGTAAAGGTATCCGGATCTTCGACTCTGAGGCGGTCTTCCAGCCTCCCATCCTCGAGGACGCGCAACCGCTCGGTCAGCGTCATATGCTCCGAATGCGGCATTCCCGCCGCATCCAGCACGGTGGCATCGATCAGACCGACGGTGCGGATGACCAGGGTATCGCCTTCCCAATGGCCCACCGGAAACCCCATCGTCAGCGGTAGCGGTGGATCCACAGCGCCGCCCGCCAAATCGACCACGCGATGCCAACGATACCAGCCATGGATGAACGCCATGAAATCGCCGTCGCGGCGTATCTCGAATGGATAAGGCATGGTGAGAATTCGTGGCATGCCGGGGCCCGCGCACCACGTGGTCTGATCGAAGGACGTGTCGCCGTTCTCCCGAAGCCGCCTGCGCTCGGCATACACCTTCGCCGCCGCTTCGTTCAGTGGAGGCACCGATCCGTCGACAGTCACGAGTTGCTGGGGCGCTGCGTTCGGAACCCAAATCCCGAGCAGGGAATCCGGACCGGCCGCTGCCGCACCGACAGTCGCTCCCGGAATGCACGCGGCAATTCCGGCGATGCAGCTCAGGAGAC
>Ga0157375_10002848_pt1 | contig 14973 bp, 13 predicted proteins | sample M35metaG_FD_115311 | JGI IMG/M metagenome (GOLD analysis project Ga0157375, IMG submission 115311) | Miscanthus rhizosphere microbial communities from Kellogg Biological Station, Michigan, USA - M3-5 metaG | ecosystem: Host-associated > Plants > Roots > Rhizosphere > Soil | place: USA: Michigan...
GAGGCCTGATCCGCGATCGGCGCGCTGGGGGCCGGCGCCGATGTGGCGGGCGCCGGCGCGCCCTGCTGCAGCGCCTGCGCCTGCTGCAACTGCGCCTGCATGGCTGCCATCTGTTCCTGCATCGCCTGCATCTGCTGCAGCTGCGCGGGATCGGCGTTGCTCCAGTCGGCGGCGGGGTCGGCGCCGCCTCCTCCACCCTCGACCGGTCCCGTCGGCGCGGCGAACGACGGCATCTCCTCGGCCTCTGCGGTCGCACCGACCGGGGCCGCGGCGGGACGGTCCGCCGGCGGATGCAGCGACGTCCGGGGACGGCCGGACGGCGCGCCCGCCGCATCGGGCACCTTGAGCGTGACCTCCTTCTGCTTCGCGCGGGTCTCCTCGGCGGCGATCACCGCCTGCTCGAGCTGGTCGAGCATCACGCCCGGACGCACGCTCGTGCCTGTCACGACGAACGCGGCGTACGGGCCGCGGTGCACGAACGCCCACAGCTGGTCGGAGAACTCGACGAAACCCTTCCGGGCCTCGCCGACGTGCACGAAGCGGAGCCAGGCGGGCTTGAGCTCAGCCTCCTGATCCTCAGGGAAGGCGCCGAGGACCAAGCCGTCGCGGGACAGCACCAGACAGCCTCGCACGTCGTCCATGGTCAAGACGACGCGCTGCGCGAGCGCGGCGAATTCATCCATCCGGGGATCTCTCTGCGTCAGCATCGTCGGCGTTGCGGAGGCCCTTGAGGAACCCCGGTCGAACGGGCGAACTAGGCCGGCTCGGCGAGGGCGGCAACGGCGGCGGCGGACATCACCTCGAGCGGCGGCACCTGGCCGGTCCAGAGCTCGAAGGACAGGGCCGCCTGGTGCAGCAGCAGGCCGAGGCCGCCGAAGGCGCCGGCGCCGGCCTCACGGGCGGCCTGCTGGGCCGGGGTGACGGCCGGCCGGTAGAGGAGGTCCACGAGGAGGGCGTCGTCGCGGAGCTCCGGCAGCGGCAGCATCTCGCCGTGTGCGCCGAGCGGCGTCGCGTTGATGACCAGATCGGCCGTCTGGCCGCTCGCTCGTTCGAACGTCACCGCCTGGAGCTCGGTGCCGAGCCCCTCGAGCGCCACGGCAAGCGGGGCGGCGCGCGCCGGCTCGCGGAGGGCGACCACGAGCCGGGTCAGGCCGGCGCGCGCGAGCGCCAGCCCGCACGCCCTGGCGGCTCCGCCCGCGCCGAACAGCAGCGCCGTCTTCCCCGCGGGGTCGAACCCTGCGTCGCGCTCGAGGAACCGTGCGAACCCCGGCGCGTCGGTGTTGTGGCCGACCATCCGGCCGCCGCGCAGCTCGATCGTGTTGACGGCACGCAGGCGTTCGGCATCGTCGGTCAGCTCGTCCATCGCGTTGGCGACCGCTTCCTTGTGGGGCATCGTGACGTTCGCACCGACGATCCCGAGGGCGCGTAGGCCCGCGACGGCCGCCGGCACGGATCCGGGTTCCACCGGCAGGGCCACGTACGTCCAATCGAGCCCGAGGGCCTCGAAGGCCGCGTTGTGGATCACCGGCGACAGGCTATGGGCGACCGGCCAGCCGAGCACGGCGGCGACGCGGGTCGCGCCGCCGACCCTCGGCTCACCCACCGAGGCACTCCTTCACGTTCTGCAGATGCTGTTGGTACGTCACCGCGAACCGGTGCCGGCCCGCACCATCGGGCGGACAGGCCACGTAATACAAGTAGTCGGTGTGCGCGGGGTGCAGCGCCGCCTCCAACGACTTCTCCCCCGGCGCTGCGATCGGGGTCGGCGGCAGCCCGGCGTTGATGCGCGTGTTGTACGGCGTGTCGGTCTGGAGGTCGGCGGTCGACAGGGACCCGTCCGGTGTCGGGTCGTCGTACAGCAAGGTCGCATCGATCCCGAGCGTGTTGTTCGCCGCCAGCCGGTTATAGATCACCCCGGCGATCAACGCACGGTCCCGGTCCACCTGGGCTTCGCGCTCGATCATCGAGGCGATGACCACGATCTGGTACGGCGTGTAGCCGAGTTTCTTGGCGCCGGCGACGAGGTCGAGCGCCTTGGCCTCCTTGTCGAACTGATCGAGCATCGTCTGCACGACCGTCTTCGCGTCCAGGCCCTTCTTCACGAACTCGTAGGTGTCGGGGAACAGGAACCCTTCGGCACCGGTGCCGGCCGGCAGGTACGGCGGCAGGGTGAGCGACGGATCCTCGGCGGCCTTGGCGAACGCCTCCGCGTTGATGCCGGTCGTCTCCTGGACGACGCTCGCGATGCTTCGCTCTCCCGGATACGTCGACCGGATGCGCAGGCCTTCGGGGATGGTGAGCCGGACGGTCGGCACGTGCTTCGGCGGCGTCGAGACGATCGAGATGATCTGATCCAGCGAGGACCCCATCGGGATCCGATAGGTCCCGGCGAGGATCCCGTTCGCGTTCCCCGCGCCGCGTAGCAGCAGATCGCCGACGAAGCCACCGCACCGGATCAGGCCCTGATCGGCGAGCGCCGCGACGACGTCGTGGCCGGTCGCCCCCTCGGGGACCTCGAAGGTCACCGTGCGCCCGTCGGCAACGGGCGGCTGTTTACAGCGGTTGTACGACGAGTTCGCGAAGGCGACGCCGGCGACCAGAACCGACAGAAGCGCCAGGACGACGACCAGGGCGACGCGACGGCGGTGGCGATCGTGCTCGGGGTCGGAGTCGGCCAGGTACGAGGGGCGAGGCTCGTCCGTCGAGGATGCCATCGGGGGTGCAGGATACCCGGGCCCGCGCTCAACCTTCGGAGCGGTGCGCGTCGAGCCAGGACTGCAGGATCACCTGCGCGGCTGCCGCGTCGACCACGCTGCGCCGGCGAGCGCCGGTGACCCCCGCCGCACGGAGCGAGCGCTCCGCTTCGACGGTGGAGAACCGTTCGTCGTGCAACACGACCGGCACGGTGAGCATCGCGCGCAGGGCATCCGCGAAGTTGGCGGCGTGGGTCGCGCGGGCGCGCCGCTCGCCGTCGAGCGACACCGGCTCGCCGATCACCACCAGCGTGACGTCGTGCTCCCGCACCAGATCCGCGACCGCTCGCATCTCACCCGGCGGACGCCCGACCTGGACCGTGCCGAGCGGCAGCGCGAGGCGCCGGTCGGGATCGCTGACCGCGACGCCGATCCGGACGTCGCCGAGGTCGAGCCCGAGGATGCGGCCGAGGTCGGTGCGCTCAGGCACCGGCCAGCAGCGCGCGGGCCCGGTCGGTGATCGTGGCGAGCGCCGCCGGGAGCTCGGCCGCGCGCGGTCCGCCCGCGTTCGCGAGGTCGTCCTTGCCGCCGGCGCCCCCGCCGATCACCGTCGCCGCGTCGGCGAGCAACGCCGGAGCGGTCACTCCGCGGCCGATCGCCGCCGGGGTCGCGGCCGCGACCAGGATCGCCTTGCCGTCCGCGTTCCCGACGACCACCGCGGCCGGCCGTTCCTGGAGCCTGTCGCGGACCTTCATCGCGAGCTCCCGGAGCTCGCCCGGATCCAGCGACGGCACATCGCGCACGACGAGCGCCAGCCCGTCGACGTCGTCGGCCTGCGTCACGAGGTCGTCGATCATCGCGGCGCGGTCGCCGGCGCGGAGCTTGCCGAGCTCGTTCCGGAGCCGCTTGTTCTCCTCGACCACGCGGCGCGCGCGCTCGATCGCCGCACGCGGGTCCTTCGCGTCGAGCGCGCCGACGAGGTCGCGGAGCAGCGCCCGCTCGGCGTTGATCTCGCGCAGGGCGTCGGGACCGACGAGCGCCTCGATCCGGCGCAGGCCCGCACCGATCGACCCCTCGCGCAGCAGCCGGATCACGGCGATCTTGCCGGTGCGGTCGACGTGCGTGCCACCGCAGAGCTCGCGCGAATAGTCGCCGATCTCGACCACGCGGACCACGTCGCCGTACTTCTCGTCGAACAGCGCCGTCGCGCCGAGCGCCTGGGCCTCGTCCATCGACATGTGCGACACGAGGATGCCGTCGTCGGCCGCAAGGCGGCGGTTGGACTCGAGCTCGGCTTCCTCCAGCACCTCGATCGGTACGGAGCTCGGATGGGAGAAGTCGAAGCGGAGGCGTCCGGGCTCGATCAGCGATCCCGCCTGGCGGGCGTGGTCGCCGAGGATGCGCCGGAGCGTCGCGTGGATCACGTGCGTCGAGGTATGCGCGCGCGCCGTACCGTCGCGGAACGGCCGGTCGATCTCTGCGAAGGCATCCTGGCCCTGACGAACCTCGCCGGACTCGACCACGCCCTCGTGCACGATCGACAGGTCGCCTGCCTTCTGGGTGTCGGTGACCCGGACGGCACCCGTCGGCGTCCGGATCAGGCCGCGGTCTCCGACCTGGCCGCCGCCCTCGGCGTAGAAGGGCGTCCGCTCGAGGAACAACCGCACCGGCTGACCCTCCTCGGCCACCTCGAGCTGCGCGTTATCGTCGGCGAGCAGCAGCCCGATCGGCGCCTCCGCCTCGGGCTGCTCGTATCCCACGAAGGTCGTCGGCGGCACCGCGCCGGTGTCGAGACCGACCTCCACCTTCTTCGCGGCTGCCCGGGCCCGATCACGTTGCTCCTGCAGGAGCTCCCGGAACCGGTCCTCGTCGACGGTCAGCCCCTCGTCGGCGGCCAGCTCGACCGTGAGCTCGACCGGGAACCCGAACGTGTCGGACAGCTTGAACGCGTCCTCGCCGCGCACCACGCCGTCGACCGCCTGCTTGCGGGCACCGTCGAACAGCACCATCCCCTGCCGGAGGGTGGCGGCGAAGCGCTCCTCCTCAGACGCCACGACCTCCTGGATGAATGCGGCATTCTCGCGGAGCTCCGGGTAGGCATCGCCGAACCCCTCGATCACGCTCGCGACGACCGGGGGCAAGACCTCGTGCTCGATGCCCAGGCGCCGTGCGTGCGCCACCGCACGCCGGAGCATGCGGCGCAGGATGTACCCGCGCCCGTTGTTCGCGGGCAGCACCCCGTCACCGATCAGGAACGTGGTCGCCCGTCCGTGCTCGGCGATCACCTTCAAGGAGACGTCGTCGCGGGCGTCCGCACCGTGGCGCTTGCCGGACAGGCTCTCCGTGACCTCGAGCGTCGGCAGGAACAGATCGGTCTGGAAGACGTCGTCCACACCCTGCAGAACGGTCGCCACCCGTTCGAGCGAAGAGCCGGTGTCGACGTTGCGACCGGGCAGCGACGCCACGAACCGGAGCTCGTTGTCGATCTGGTCCTGCATGAACACCAGGTTCCAGATCTCCATGAAGCGCTCCTCGTCCACGTCCGGGCCGCCATCCGGTCCGTAGGCCGCGCCGCGGTCCACGAAGATCTCGCTGCACGGCCCGGCCGGGCCCGCCGCGTGGGTCGACCAGTAGTTCGCAGGCTCGCCCTGCGCGTCGACCGCTCCGCGCGCCACGATCCGGCTCTGCTCGAGGTGCGCGACGTCCAGCCACGCGCGCGGGGTCTCGTCGTCGTCCTCGAACACCGTCACCCACAGCCGGTCCGGATCGATCCCGTAGACCTCTGTGACCAGCTCGAATGCCCACCGAACCGCTTCTTCCTTGAAGTAGTCCGCGAACGAGAAGTTGCCGAGCATCTCGAAGAAGGTGAGGTGGCGCGCATCGTGCCCCACGTTCTCGATGTCGTTGGTCCGCATCACCTTCTGGGCGGAGACGGCGCGCGGGTAGGGCGCCTCGAGCTGCCCGAGGAAATATGGGATGAACTGGTTCATCCCGGCGCTGGTCAGCAGCAGGCCGGACTCCGGCGGCGCGACGAGCGACGACGACCGCACGCGCGTATGGCCGCGCTCCTCGAAGAAGCGAAGGAAGGTCTCGCGGATCTCGGCGCCCTGCACGCCGGGCAGTCTAGCGGTGGGGTTCGCCGGCCCCGTAGCGATCGCGGAGCTCGTGCTCGCGCTCGTCCATCGCGCGACGACCCTCCTCCATCGACGAGGCGACGAGTTTGCTGAGGTCGAGCAGGCTCCCTCGGGCCTCGCGCGCCAGGGTCGCGGGCGCCGCGCGCTTGGCTTGCCGGCGGGTCCAGCGGGTCGTCACGATCGCGGTCGCGGCGCCGAGCCCGACGCCGAACGACACCCAGAACAGACGACGGATCACACGCGGGGGTCCCGGCCGCCGCTCTTGCCGGCCGCCTTCGAGAACCCCTTGCGGATGCCGGCGCCGAAGCTGATCAGCTTGACCAGCGGGCTGCTGGCGGCCTCCTCGACCAAGCCGGAGAGCTTCTCGACCCGGCCGACGATCTGGTTGGCGCTGTCGAGCATGATGTCGACCCGGTCGATCTCACGGTTGGTCTTCTCGACCGAGGTCTTGACCTCACGCAGGAGCGGGATCGTCTCCTCCCGCATCGCGTCGATCGTCATCTTCGTGCTCTCGAGCACACGGAACGTGTTCAACAGCACGAAGCACAGGAACAGGACCAGGAGCACCCAGCCGACGGCGAGCACGATCAAGGCGATATCGCCGCCCGTGAGGGCAAGAACCGTCATCCATGTGCTCCTTGGTCTGCGGTGGAGGGCTAGCCTACCCGACTCCCCCGTCCGGCTCATGCCGCCACCCTGGCCGCGAAGGGCCCGCCCCCGGTGTCCACTCGCGCACGTCCTCGCCCATGTCGCTCGGCTCGTAGTACCGGTGATCCTCGTACCCCTCCGGCCGGTACGCCTGCTCGACCCAGTGCCCGGGCTGATCGTGCGGGTAGATGTATCCCTTCCCGTGCCCGAGGGCGCGCGCGCCGCCGTACGACGCGTCGCGCAGGTGGGCCGGGACGGGCTCGGCGCCGAGCGCGTCTTCCTGCGCGGCCGCGAGCGCCGTGTAGACGCTGTTCGACTTCGGCGCACGCGCCAGGTAGATCGTCGCCTGCGCCAGATTCAGTCGGGCCTCGGGCAGTCCGACGTGCTCGACCGCGTGTGCGGCCGCGGTGGCCTGGACCAGCGCCATCGGATCGGCGAGCCCGACGTCCTCGCTCGCGTGGACGATCAGCCGTCGCACGATGTACCGAGGGTCCTCCCCCGCCTCCAGCATCCGGGCGAGCCAGAACAGTGCCGCGTCGGGATCGGAACCCCGGATCGACTTGATGAACGCGCTGATCACGTCGTAGTGCGCATCGCCCTGGCGGTCGTAGACGATGGCCTTGCGCTGGACCGCATCGGCCATCAGGTCGAGCGAGATCGTGCCGACGCCGTCCTCCTGGGCGGCCAGGGCCGCGGCTTCGAGGCCGGTCAGGGCCATCCGCGCGTCGCCGCCGCTGATCGCCACCAGGTGTGCGAGCGCGTCGTCGTCGATCGACAGGTGCAGGTCGCCCACCCCGCGCTCCTCGTCGTGCAGGGCGCGATCCACGAGTGCCGCGACGTCCTCAGCCGACAGCGGCTCCAGACGCAGGAGCAAGCACCGCGACAGCAACGGCGAGTTCAATGAGAAGTACGGGTTCTCGGTCGTTGCGCCGATCAGCGTGACCGTGCCTTGCTCCACGGCCGGCAGCAGGACATCTTGCTGTGCCTTCGACCACCGGTGGACCTCGTCCACGAACAGGACGGTCTTGAACATGCCGCCCTGCGCGCCGCCCATCACCTTGCGGGCGTCGGCGACCCCCGAGGAGACCGCCGACAACGTCACGATCTCGGCGCCGACGGCGTCGGCGAGCAGATAGGCGAGCGTGGTCTTCCCGGTGCCGGCGGGACCCCACAGGATGATCGACGGCAAGGCCTTGCGGTCCAGGAGCTTCTGGAGCGCGCGGCCCGGCCCCACCAGGTGGCGCTGCCCGACGAACTCCTCGGGGGTGCGCGGTCGCATCCGCGCCGCGAGCGGCTGGTCGCTCACCGCGGCAGGCTACCCGCCGTAGCGGACGACACGGATGGGCCGCACCCGCCAGCGGACGCGCTGCTGCCCGTCGACGGGTGTCCAGGCCTCCCCGTCGTAGGCACGCGCGAGCGAGTCGATGTGGGCATCGGCGACGGAGCCGAGCTCTCGCTCCTCCACCACGCCCTCGACGGAGATCCAGCGGTAGGCGTCGGCGCCGCGCTGCACGGCGATCGCGACCTGCGGGTTCGCGATCACGTTGCGGTCCTTCCGACGCCCGACGGCGGTGTTCACCAACACGTGGGTGTCGTCGGCGTCGACCCAGGTGACCGAGGCCTGGGGCGAGCCGTCGGGGTTCAGCGTCACGATCCAGGCGTAGTTCGGCGCGTGGAGCAGCTCGCGGTCGGCCGGCGTCAGGTCCGCGCTCATGCCTCCTCCTCCTCCTTCTCCTCGGGGACGATCACGGCGATCCCCATCTCGGCGAGCTGCGCCTCGTCGGCGCTCGCCGGCGCCCCGGTCATCGGGTCGAGTCCGGACTGCGCCTTGGGGAAGGCGGTCACGTCCCGCAGGGAGTCCTTGCCGGCCAGGACCATGATCAAGCGGTCCAGCCCCATCGCCACCCCGCCGTGGGGCGGCGCCCCGTAGCGGAACGCTTTGAGCATGTGACCGAACTTCTCCTCTTGTTCCTGGGGTGAGAGCTGGAGCACGCCGAACACCGCCTGCTGCACCTCGGGCTCGTGGATCCGGATCGAGCCGCCGCCGATCTCGAAGCCGTTCAGGATCAGGTCGTACGCTCGCGCCTTCGCGGTCTCGGGGTTGAGGTCGTCGGTGAGCGGCGCGGTGAACGGGTGATGCTGCGCGACCCACTTGCCCTCGTCGTCGCTCCACTCGAACAGGGGCGGCTCCAGGTACCAGCAGAACTCCCAGCGGCCCTCGGGGATCAGGTCGAGGCGCACCGCGAGCTCGCGGCGGAGCCCGTCGAGCGCGACGTGGACCCGGTCCGGGCGGTCGGCGACGATGCAGATCAGGTCGCCGGGCGACGCCTCCGTCCGCGCGAGGACCTCGCGCACCTCGTCCTCGCTGAGGAACTTCTCGACCGGTGAGCGGATGCCGCCGTCCTCGACCACGATCCAGACCAGTCCGGCGGCGCCTCGGCCCTTCGCATCCTCGACCAGCTTGTCGAGCTCCTTGCGGCTGAACGACCCGCCGCCGGGGGCGCAGAGCGCCTTGATCGAGCCACCGTCGCCCACCACCTTGGCGAAGGCGTTGAACCCCGACCCGGTGAAGAGGTCAACCAGGTTGACCAGTTCCATCCCGTACCGGAGGTCCGCCTTGTCCGAGCCGAAGCGGTCGACCATCTCGTCGAACGCCATCCGCCGGAACGGTGTGGGCACCTCGACCCCCTGCGTCTCGGCGATGATCCGTGCGTACAGCGGCTCGATCATCGCGAAGATGTCCTCTTCGTCGACGAAGGCCATCTCGATGTCGAGCTGCGTGAACTCGAACCCGCGGTCCGCGCGGGTCGCCTCGTCGCGGAGGCACCGCACGATCTGGTAGTACCGATCCTGCCCGCCGACCATCAGCAACTGCTTCAGCTGTTGCGGCGACTGCGGCAACGCGAAGAACGTGCCGGGCCGAACGCGCGCCGGCACGAGGAAGTCTCGCGCTCCCTCGGGCGTCGCCCTGCCGAGGAGAGGGGTCTCGACGTCGACGAACCCGAGCGCGTCGAGGTGCTCATGCATCAGGCGGGTGACGTGGTGCCGCAGGCGCAGCGCGGACGTCATCTCCGGCCGCCGCAGATCCAGGTACCGGTACTCGAGACGCAGATGCTCCTCCGCTTCGACGCGATCCTCGATCAGGAACGGCGGCGTCTCTGCGCGCGAGACGATCGAGAGCTCGCCGGCGACGACCTCGATCTCGCCGGTCGCGAGCGCCGGGTTGGTCATCCCGTCCGGCCGCTGCCGTACCGTCCCGGTCACCCGCACGACCCATTCGGCGCGGAGGTCCTGGGCGGTCGCGTGCGCCTCGGCGGCCTCCTCCGGGTGGAACACCACCTGCACGGCGCCCTCGCGGTCGCGCAGGTCGATGAACGTGACGCCGCCGTGGTCGCGGCGGCGCGCGACCCAGCCGCAGAGGGTGACCTCCGTGCCGGCGTCGGGAGCACGCAGCTCACCGCACGCGTGCGTCCGCATCGCCGTGGCGAACATCGAGCGCTTCTCGGTCATGCGTTTGCCCCGGCGACCCGGGAGGCGACCTCGGCGCGCGCCACGATCTCCTGCACGCCATCGGTGAGCCGGCGCAGCGACACCGTGCCCGCGGCGAGCTCGTCGGCCCCGATGATCGCGGCGAAGCGCGCCTCGCCCTTGTCGGCCATCTTGAGCTGGGCCTTCATGGGGCGGTCCTCGTACGCGGCGTCGGCCGACACGCCCGCCCGCCGGAGATCGGCGACGAGGGATGATCCCGCGACGCGCGCCTCGTCGCCGAGCGCCACGACGAAGACCGCCAGCGCGGGCTCGGCCGGCGGCGCGACCCCCTCGTCGGCGAGTGCCAGCAGGACCCGCTCAAGCCCCATCCCGAACCCGACGCCCGGGACGCGGGGGCCACCGATCGCCTCGGCCAGCCCGTCGTAGCGGCCGCCGCCGAACAAGGTGGACTGCTGCTGGTTCCCGCCTGCCTGCAATGCGTCCGACACGAATTCGAACGCCGTGCGCGTGTAGTAATCGAGGCCGCGCACGAGCGTCGGCGTGAGCACGGCCTCGATCCCGGCTGCCGCAAGGCCCTCGCGAACGGCATCGAAGGCGGCCCGGCAGTCGTCGCAGAGGTGGTCGATCATCGCGGGCGCGCCGGCGGCGACCGCCCGGCACGCCTCGTCCTTGCAGTCGAGCACCCGCAGCGGGTTGTCCTCGAAGCGGTCCTTGTGCTCGTCGCGCAGCTCGTGGCGGTGGTCACGGAGATAGGTGAGCAGCACCTCCCGGTAGGCGGGACGGCACGTCTCGTCGCCGAGAGAGTTGAGCTCGACGTGGTAGCGCGCAAGACCGAGCGACCGCAGCAGCGCGTCGCCGACCGCCATCACCTCGACGTCGGCGCCGGGCGCGTCGGTGCCGAGCACCTCGACGCCGAACTGGCGATGTTCCCGATAGCGGCCGGCCTGCGGGCGGCTGTACCGGTACATGCGCGTGAGGTAGTACGCCTTGAACGGCACGCCGAGACGCTGCCGGTCGTTCAGGTATGCGCGGACGACCGGCGCCGTTCCCTCGGGCCGAAGAGTCAGCGAGCGGTCTCCCCGATCCGTGAAGGTGTACATCTCCTTGCTGACCACGTCGCTGGTCGCTCCGGAGGTCCGTGCGAAGACCTCGGTCGCCTCGAACCCGGGCGTCTCCACATAGCGGAACCCGTGGAGCCGGGCGATCTCGGCGGCACGGTCGTAGACGGCGCGCATCACGCTCCCGTCGGGCGGCAAGAGGTCGCGCGTGCCGCGGCTGGGGGCGAAGTCGCTCACCCCGCCTCCCGGAGGAACGGGTTCGAGGTGCGTTCGGCGCCGACCGTCGTCTCGGCGCCGTGCCCGGGCAAGACCCGGGTCGCGTCGGGCAACGTCAGGAACCGGATCAGCGACCGCCGCATCGCCGCCGGGTCCGAGTTCGCGAAGTCGGAGCGGCCGATCGTGCCCGCGAAGACGAGGTCGCCGGAGAACAGGACCACCTCGTCCTCGATTCGGAAGCACGAAGATCCAGGGGTATGGCCGGGTGTGTGCAGGACCTCGAGGGCGAGGCCCGCGAACCGCAGCACGTCGCCGTCCACGAAGGTCCGCAGATCGCGCACCGGGTCGAGCGTGGCCGCGCCGCCGCCGCCCCAGGCCGGGTAGTCGCTGAACGCGGGCACATCGTCGGGGTGGACGTAGACCGGCAGGTCTCCTGCGAACGATCCCGCCTCTCCCGCGTGATCGAAGTGCGCGTGGGTCAGCAGCACCGCGACGGGCCGCTTGCCGGCGCCGTCGAGCACCGCGCGGACCGCGGCCGGCTCGAATCCGGGATCGACCACGACCGCTTCGTCGCTGTCTTCGGTGGACAACAGCCAACAGTTGGTGCCGTACGGGTTGCGGTCGAAGACGTCCAGGTACATGAAGCGGTCATGCTACAGGGGCACCAGAGGCGGCTCCGGCGCGTGTGTCGAACAGCACGGTGAACGGTCCGTCGTTGCGCAGCTCGACCGCCATCTCGGCGCCGAAGACGCCGCGGCCGACGCGGACCCCGGCAGCTTCGAGCTTCCCCGCCAGGTGTTCGACCAGCTCGGCCGCACGGCCCGGCTCCGCGGCCCCGAGGAACGAGGGCCTGCGGCCCTTGCGCGTGTCCGCGAACAGAGTGAACTGCGAGACCACCAGCGCCTCCCCGCCGACGGCCGCGAGGTCCTCGTTCGTCTTGCCGTCGGCGTCGCGGAAGATCCGTAGGCCCACGATCTTGGTCGCCAGTTGCTCGGCGTCGGCCTCGGTGTCCTCGTGTCCCACGCCGACGAGCAACAGATAGCCCACCCCGATCGAGGCCACTTCTGCGCCGTCGACCGCCACCGACGCGCGGCCGACGCGCTGCAGGACCACCCGCACTAGCTGGGGACCACCCGATACGCGTCGTAGACGCCGTCGATCCGCTTGACGGCGGCCAGGAGTGAAGAGAGGTGCGTGATGTCGGCCAGCTCGAACGCGAAGCGGAGCCTGGTGATCCGGTCGCGCCCGGTCGAGGAGTTCGCCGACAGGATGTTCACGTGCTGGTCGGACAGCACCGTCGCGATGTCCGAGAGCAAGCGCGTGCGGTCGAGCGCCTCGACCTGGATCGCGACGACGAACGTCGTGGGCTTGCCGCCGGACCACGACACCTCGATCATCCGCTCCGGCTCCCGGCGGAGGGTCTTCACGTTCGGGCAGTCGGCGCGGTGGACGCTGACCCCCTGGCCCCGCGTCACGAACCCGACGATGTCGTCGCCGGGTACCGGCGTGCAACACCTGCCGAGCCGCACCCATACGTCGGGAAGACCCTTGACCATCACGCCCTGCGCCACGTGGTCGGGCCGCGCGATCTTGACCGGCCGCGCCAGCGGCACATCGTTCGTGACGTCCTCGTCGCTCGTCCCGGTGACGAGACGCGAAAGGCGCGCGACGATCGATTGCGGCGACACGTGTCCCTCGCCGACCGCGACGTACAGGGCATCGAGGTCGGGGTACTTCAGGTCGGCCGCGATCTGCTCCAGCGCGTCCTCGGTCGCGAGCCGCTTGAACGGGAGGTTCTGCTTGCGCATCTGCCGCTGGAGCAGGTCCCGACCCTGATCGAGGGCGTCCTCACGGCGGCCTCGCGCGAACCACTGCCGGATCTTGTTCCGGGCTCGCGGCGTCGCGACGAACTGCAGCCAATCCTGGCTCGGTCCCTCCCCTTGCGCCTTCGACGTCAAGATCTCGACGGAGTCGCCCGTGCGCAGCTCGTAGTCCAGCGGGACGAGCTTGCCGTTCACCTTGGCACCGATCGTGCGGTGGCCGACCTCGGTGTGGATCGTGTAGGCGAAGTCCACCGGAGTGGCGCCTTGCGGCAGGTTCGTGACGTCGCCCTTGGGTGTGAAGACGAAGACGCGCCCGCCCGACAGGTCGATGCGCAAGCCCTCCATGAACTCGCGCGGATCGGCCATGTCCTTCAGCCACTCCATCATCTGGCCGAGCCAGGCGAGGTCCGCATCCTCCTTCTGCTTGCCCTCCTTGTAGCGCCAGTGCGCCGCGATCCCGAACTGCGCGGTCCGATGCATGTCGCGCGTGCGGATCTGGATCTCGATCGGACGCCCCTCGGGGCCGACCACGGTCGTGTGCAACGACTGGTACATGTTCGACTTGGGCATCGCGACGTAGTCCTTGAAGCGACCGGGGACCGGCTTCCACAGGGCGTGGACCGCGCCGAGCGCCGCGTAGCAGTCCTTCATCGACTCGACCTGGACCCGGATGCCCACCAGGTCGTAGATCTCCTCGAAGTCCTTGCCGCGGATCACCATCTTCTCGTAGATCGAATAGAGGTGCTTCGGGCGGCCGTCGACGTCGGCCTTGATGCCGAGCTCCTTCAGCTTCTGGCGGAGCGTCTCCGTCAGGTCCTTGATCCGACGGGTGCGCTCGTCGCGCCGGGTCTCGACGAGCTGCGCGATCTCCTTGTACGGACCGGGGTGCAGCGTCTTGAAGGCGAGGTCCTCGAGCTCCCACTTGACCTCCTGCACACCGAGGCGGTTCGCGAGCGGCGCGTAGATCTCGAGGGTCTCGGTCGCGACGCGCCGCTGTTTGGCCGGCGCGAGCGCGCTGAGGGTCCGCATGTTGTGCAGCCGGTCGGCCAGCTTGATGAGCAGGACGCGGATGTCGCCGGCCATCGCGACGATCATCTTGCGGACGTTCTCGGCCTGGGCGAGCTCGCGCGTCTGGAACTGGAGCTTGTCCAGCTTGGTGAGGCCGTCGACGATCTCGGCGATGTCGTCGCCGAACTCGGTGCGGATCGTGTCGAGCGAGACGGTCGTGTCCTCGACCGTGTCGTGCAACAGGCCGGCCTCCAGGGTCGTGGTGTCGAGCCGGAGATCGGCGAGGATCTGCGCGACCGCGAGCGGGTGCTCGATGAAGGCCTCACCCGACAGGCGGCGTTGGCCGGCGTGGGCGTCCGCGGCGGTCTGGTACGCGGCTTCCAGGCCCTTCAGATCGCCCTTGGGGTTGTAGGTGCGGACCTTCCGTTGCAGCGCGTCGAACCCGGTCGGCTCGGCGTCGCCGCGGCGACGGCGCGGCAAGGGCAGCCGCCCGCCGCGCCGGGCGGGGGGCTGAGGGGTGCCGGCGGTGACGTCATCACGGGTATCCACGGCTCGTGGCCAAGTGTACGGCCGCCCCGCCGCGCGCCCGCGATCAGTACTTGATCAGGGTGAAGAGGTCGTAGCCCTGCAGCTTGTCGCGGCCGTGCAGGAACTCGAGCTCGATCAGGGTCGCGATGCCGCAGACCTTGCCGCCGACACGCTCGACCAGGCTCGCGGCGGCCTTGGCCGTCCCCCCGGTCGCGAGCACGTCGTCGACGACCAAGACCCGCTCCCCCGCCTGGACCGCGTCCGTATGGATCTCGAGCGCGGCGGTGCCGTACTCGAGCGCGTAGGTCTCTTCCAGCGTGTCGTAGGGAAGCTTGCCCTTCTTGCGGACGGGGATGATGCCCGCGCCGAAGTGGTA
>Ga0157375_10002850_pt1 | contig 14970 bp, 12 predicted proteins | sample M35metaG_FD_115311 | JGI IMG/M metagenome (GOLD analysis project Ga0157375, IMG submission 115311) | Miscanthus rhizosphere microbial communities from Kellogg Biological Station, Michigan, USA - M3-5 metaG | ecosystem: Host-associated > Plants > Roots > Rhizosphere > Soil | place: USA: Michigan...
ATGCAAACCTGTGCTTTTGTTCTCATAAGGTGTAATGTGGATTTTAATTTGAGTTCCTGGTTGTTTTAGTTTTTCTGAAAGGTTATTTATTTCTAGAATAATTTTAGTTTCGAAGAGTTGTTTGAATGTTTCTATTCTTTTTTGTGAAAGTTTTACTCCAAAAGAGTTGGTTTTTAGAAGAGACTCGGATTTGTTGTTGATTCCAACGCCATTATCCTCGATGGTGATACAAAGTGTTGATTCATTATAGTTAAAAGAAATTTCGATCTGTCCTTTTCTGTCTTGTAAACTCGCAACTCCATGTTTTATAGCGTTTTCTACGAAAGGTTGTATTAATAATGATGGGATTGTCCAATTGGGGTCTACATTTTCAGAAACGGTAATTTTATAATCAAAAGCGTCTTTTAGCCGTAATTTTTCCATATTTAGGTATAAAGAAAGATATTCTACTTCTTCATTAATTGGCATAAAAGTTTTCTCTGAATAATGAAGTGTCTTTCTGATCATTTGAGAGAAAGTATCGAGATAATTTTCAGTTTCCTGATAGTCTTTTTTGTATAATAGAAACTGTATGGAATTGAGACAATTATAAATAAAATGTGGATTGATTTGTGCTTTAATTGCCTGTAATTCAAGTTCTGCAATTTTTTTCTCGTAATATAAAGTTTCTAGTTTTTTATTACGTCTTTTCTGAAAGTATATATTTAGAATTACCCAAATAAGTAATACCGCCAGAAGTGCAATTAATGTTTTAAATAACCATGTCTGCCAGAATTGAGGCTTGATTTCAAAAGCTATATCTGTTGAAGTAAAAGACTGTTTTCCGTTGTAACCAATCCCATACACTTTAAAAATATATTTTCCATGCGGAATAGAATTAAAAATGATTTTCGGGGACGAACTCATTTGCCAGTTATCATTTAATCCTTCAATTTTGTATTTGTAATTTATTTTTCCTTGCGAAGAATAGTCAGGAAAACTTAAATTAAAAATGACTTCATTATTGGGATTTTGCGCTATAAGTTCATTTTTCAGATTAAAATATTCTTTATGACCTATTACAACTGAGTTGATGGTGACTTTTTTATTGATAAATTTCTGTTGAGTAAGAAGTTTACTGATAGAAAGAATTCCTAAACCTTTCGAGGTTCCTACGAAAATACTGTCTTTTTTTATAACACAGCCCGCAACAACATTAGAAGGAAGACCATCGGTTTGTGTAAAATTATTAATGAGAAATTTTTTCCCTTTCATTTCAATTCTGATTAAACCTGAGTTGGTGCTTGCCCAAAAAATATTTTCGTTTTGGATCTCTATTTTCTTGATCTGACTGATCGATAATCCATCATTTTCGGTGATTCTCTTTACAATTTTTTTATTATTGAAAAGAATGATGCCATTGAGATTTGTGGCACCGATGTATAGGTTTTCCTTCAGCTTTTTGATGTCGGTGAAATAGTAACCTTCGAGAAATAAATTTTTCTTTTTTGTTTTAGTATTGAATTTATACAAATCTTTAAAAGTCCCGACAAACAGGCTGTCCTTGTGAAAGGGAAGGGCGGTATAAATCCTCTGTTCCTGTAGAATTTCTGTAAAAGTATTTTTAATAAAATTATATGCAGACAGATTTTCTGCTGTACAAAATAATACAGAATCATCTGTGTATGGAATAATATTTTTTAAATTGAAGGCTTGTATAGAAGTCATTCTTTTTGTAATTGTATTATACTGAAAAACGCTTCTGCTTAAACCAAAAATAATTGTATTTCCTTTGGAAAATATAGCTTTATGTTCAATTTTTCTATTTTTTTCAAGAATGATGTCTGTGATGTTTTTAGAGTGATAAATTCCTCCTTTAGCTTCATTATAGCCTAAAATAATGTCATTCCCCAGGCTCGAAATCGCTGTAATATAAGACGAATTGTTCTTAATAGGCATGTGAATATAATTCCTGAAAAACTTATCTGTTATGAAATAGATTCCGTTGTTTCTAGTGGAAAACCAAATATTATTATCTTTATCTGACATAATATCATTGATAATAAAATCATCCAAAAACTTGATCGGTTGCGAAAATTTTACATTATCAGATAAAGGCTGGTCAAAATATAAGACACCGCCGTTTTCCAAGCAGATCCATAATCTGTTGTTTTTATCCAAAATAAGCTGGTGGATGCCTTCATTTACTGAAAGAGCAGCAATTTTCTTAAAATTTGAATTGCTCTCGACTTTATAAATGTCCACTTTTTCATTTCGTCTAAATGCAAAAAAATCACCTTTTTTATAAATTATAGTACCTTCTGGTATATGAATATTACAAAGTGTTTTCTTTTTGGTAAGAACATTGTAAACTTCCAGTTTTCCTTTGCCGTCAGAGTTGTAAATGATATTTTTTTCAGGGTCAAAAGCGATGATGTTATTATTTCCTTTATTCAGTGATAGAGGGATTTTGCTTACATTTTCATTTTTATAAATGTAGATATTTTCAGGGTTAAAAGTATTGTATAAGAAGATAGCATTTTTTTTTCCAACAGCAACAGGATTATGTGCAAATTGCATTTTTTTTAACTCTTTATTTTTATCAGAATTGATGATTTTCCCGTCCTTGAGGTAGGCAAAATCATTTAAAAAAGGAATAATGAAAATTTCTCCGTTTGAAAGAGGAACGCAGGAAAGAACATCAATGTTTTTTAATCCATCTCTTTTGGTGTACTGCTTAAATTCTTTTCCGTCAAATCTAAATAATCCGTTGTCGCTTCCGATCCAGATAAAGCCGTTGTCATCCTGGCTCAACCTGTAAGTGTACGAGCTGTTGAGTCCATTTTGTTCACTATAATTTACCAGGCCCGGGATTTGTGTTAAACACCGAGAAAAAGGAAATAAAATAAACGCAAATACAATAAATGGATGTAATTTTTTCACATAATATTGAATAGTATTGTAAATATAGAGTATCGTTAATAATAATACAACACATAGTGATAAATATTGAGAAAAAATGAAAAGGAAAAATTCGGATCTTTTTGTTCAATTTCGTATTTTTGTATGTTTTCTGAAATAACATATGTCACAAGAAATAAATCCGGTATATTCCGAAGATAATATCAGAACCCTCGATTGGCAGGAGCACATCCGTTTACGCCCCGGTATGTACATCGGGAAGTTGGGAGATGGGTCGTCTGCTGATGATGGTATATATATTTTGCTTAAAGAGATTCTGGACAACTCAATTGATGAGTTCAGGATGAAATCGGGCAAAAGAATTGAGATAAAAGTAGACGACGGTAAGGTTACCATTCGTGACTTTGGTCGTGGAATTCCGTTGGGAAAAGTGGTTGACGCCGTTTCTAAAATGAATACCGGAGGAAAGTACGACAGCAAAGCCTTCAAAAAATCCGTGGGATTGAACGGGGTGGGTACAAAGGCTGTAAATGCCCTGTCAGACTATTTTCGTGTAAGATCTTTCCGTGAAGGAAGAATGAAAATTGCAGAATTTTCCCGTGGTATGATCACAGAAGATCATGCAGAAAAAGAAACTTCAGACAGAAACGGAACCGAAATTTCCTTTATTCCGGACGGAGAAATTTTCCTTCATTTTAAATATCGGAAAGAATACATCGAAAGGATGCTGCGTAATTACGCATATCTGAATCCGGGATTGAAAATTCTTTTCAACGGAGAAACATTTTATTCTGAAAATGGTCTTAAAGATCTATTGGAAGAGGAAATGGAAAGCGAAATTCTGTATCCGATCGTTCATTTGAAAGATCTTGATATTGAATTAGCAATCACGCATTCCGACAAATCTCAGACAGAAACGTATTTTTCATTCGTTAATGGACAAAATACCACACAGGGAGGAACACATTTGAATGCCTTCCGTGAAGCATATGTGAAGACCATCCGTGAGTTTTTTAATAAGAACTTTGAAGCAGCGGATATCAGAAAGTCGATTATTGCAGCGATTTCCATTAATGTAGAAGAGCCTGTTTTTGAGTCTCAGACAAAAACAAAATTAGGTTCAAACGATATGGGACCCAACGGACCGACGGTAAGAACTTTTATCATTGACTTCCTGAAAAGTAAATTGGATAATTTCCTGCACAGAAATCCTGAAATTGCAGAAGCCATTCAACGAAAAATTTTAATTTCGGAAAGAGAAAGAAAGGAGCTTTCGGGAATTCAGAAATTAGCCAGAGAAAGAGCTAAAAAAGTTTCTTTACACAATAAAAAGCTCCGTGACTGCAGACAGCATTACAATGATCAGAAAGCTGAAAGAAAAGGAGATACACAGATTTTCATTACCGAGGGAGATTCTGCATCAGGATCAATCACAAAATCAAGAGATGTAGAAACGCAGGCAGTATTTTCATTAAAAGGTAAGCCGCTGAACTGTTATGGTTTAACGAAGAAAGTAGTGTATGAGAATGAAGAGTTCAACTTATTACAGGCAGCTTTAAATATTGAAGAAAGTTTAGAAGATTTAAGATACAATCAGGTAATTATTGCAACCGATGCCGATGTCGACGGAATGCACATTCGTTTATTGATGATCACGTTTTTCCTGCAATTCTTCCCGGATCTGATCAAAAATGGTCACCTATACATCCTTCAGACACCATTATTTAGGGTTCGAAATAAAAAAGAGACAAGATATTGCTATTCGGAAGCAGAAAGAGTTAAAGCTCTGAATGAATTGGGCAAAAACCCTGAAATTACCCGATTTAAAGGATTGGGAGAGATTTCACCCGATGAATTTAAGCATTTCATTGGTAAAGATATTCGCCTGGAACCTGTTGTTGTAGGGAAAGATCTGACAATTGAACAGCTTTTAGAGTTTTATATGGGGAAAAATACACCGGACAGACAAGTTTTCATTCTTGAGAATCTGGTAGTTGAAGATACGGATATTGATAAAAAAGAAATACTGAGTGAAGTAGAAGAATAAAAATAAAACACAAACACAAACACAAACACAAAAAATTATGAGATTAAGTAACCGCAACAAAGCATCGGTCTATAACTTTATAAATACTTTGTTGATAATGTCTGTAATAGGCGGTATCGTATGCTATTTATTAGAAGAATACAGGTTTAATATATTAGGTTGGGAAAGCTATTTATTTATTATTGTTCCCATTTTGTTTTTAACTCTTTTCTATCTTAACGGAAGACAGATTTTTGAGTATGATAGTGACGGAGAGGCACTGAATTTTAAAAACAGAAACATTATTCCTTTTATGGACAGACCGTTGCATGATGAGTTCCCGAAATACAAACTGATAAACTATGAAGTGGTAAATTTATTTTTTGTCAAAAGATTATATGTTACAATTTCGAGCAAAAACAGTGGTTCTACCATGTTAAAATATGAGGTTTCGTATTTAACTAAAAAAGAAATAACAGATTTAAAATTCTCTTTAAATAAAGTCGTAAAAGCTAATAACGAGAAAAAAGAACAAAGATTAAAAGATGACAGAAGAACACTCGCATGAAGGTGAGAGCTTAAAAAAAGTTTCCGGGCTGTATAAAGACTGGTTTTTGGATTACGCTTCTTATGTAATTTTAGACAGGGCAATTCCTTCCGTTTATGACGGTTTTAAGCCTGTTCAGCGAAGAATTATGCATTCCATGCGAGAGCTGGAGGATGGGCGTTACAATAAAGTAGCCAACATCGTAGGAAATACCATGAAATATCACCCTCACGGTGATGCTTCTATTACCGATGCAATGGTGGGAATCGGGCAGAGAGAGCTGTTGATAGACACTCAGGGAAACTGGGGAAATATCTACACAGGTGACTCTGCAGCAGCGGCTAGATATATCGAAGCACGATTGACACCTTTTGCGCTGGAAGTTGTTTTTAACCCAAAAACCACGGAATGGGCAAAATCTTACGACGGCAGAAATAATGAGCCGATCGATTTACCCGTAAAGTTCCCGTTGCTTTTGGCACAAGGGGTTGAAGGGATCGGGGTTGGACTTTCCACAAAAATTCTTCCGCATAATTTTAATGAATTAATTAATGCTTCTGTTGCCTATCTAAAAGGGAAAAAGTTTGAGCTGTTTCCTGACTTTCTGACGGCAGGATTCCTGGATGTTTCAGAATATAATGATGGCCACAGAGGCGGAAAAGTAAGAGCCAGAGCCAGGATTACACAAACCGACAAGCATACTTTGGTTATTTCTGAGCTTCCTTTTTCTAAAAATACCAGCGATCTTATTGATTCGATCTTAAAGGCGAATGAAAAAGGTAAAATTAAGATTAAAAAAATAGAAGATAATACGTCGGATAAGGTAGAGATTCTGATTCATCTTCCTAATGATTCTTCACCTGATAAAACAATTGATGCGCTGTATGCTTTCACCGATTGTCAGGTTACAATTTCACCGAATGCCTGCGTAATTGTAGGTGATAAACCGATGTTCCTGAATGTTTCCGAAATTTTAAGAATGAATACGGATCACACCGTTTCCTTGCTTAAAAAAGAACTCGAAATTGAGCTTCACGAGCTACAGGAAAGCTGGCATTTCTCTTCTTTGGAAAGAATTTTCATTGAAAACAGGATTTATCACGATATTGAAGAGGTAGAAACCTGGGAAGACGTTTTAACAACGATAGATGAAGGATTAAAACCTCATACGAAACACCTTTTAAGAGCTGTAACACAGGAAGATATATTGAAATTAACTGAAATCAGAATTAAAAGGATTTCAAGATTTGATTTAGATAAGTTTAAAGAAAATATTGCCGCGCTTGAAGGGAAAATTGAGCAGGTAAAACATCATCTGGAGCATCTTATTCCGTATGCAATTGATTATTATTTAAATATTCAGAAAAAATACGGAAAAGACAGACAGAGAAAAACCGAACTTAGGATTTTTGATACCATTGATGCAACTAAAGTTGCGGTTGCCAACGAAAAATTCTATGCTAATTTTGAAGAAGGTTTCATCGGAACTTCTTTGAAAAAAGATCAGTATTTATTTGACTGTTCGGATATTGATGACATCATTACTTTCAGAAAAGACGGAAGTATGAGAGTTGTAAAAGTGGAAGCCAAAACCTTTATCGGAAAAGATATCCTGCACGTTGCGATCTGGAAGAAAAATGACAAAAGAACCGTCTACAACATGATTTATCGTGAGGGCCGGGACGGACCTTATTATATGAAACGTTTCTCCGTAACAGGTGTAACAAGAAATACGGATTATCCTTTGGCTTCGGACAAAAAAGGCTCTGAAACGCTTTATTTCTCTGCAAATCCAAACGGAGAAGCGGAAACGGTGACCATTCTTTTAAAGCCAAATCCCAGAATCAGAAAGAATAAAATGGATGTAGATTTTTCTGAATTAGGAATTAAAGGTCGTGATTCAAAAGGAAATCTTGTCACAAAATATGCCGTAAAAAAGATTGACCTTAAAGAAGAGGGCGTTTCTACGCTGGCTCCTAGGAAAATCTGGTTTGATGATACGGTCAGAAGACTGAATGCAGACGCGAGAGGAACACTTCTCGGAAGTTTCAAAGGAGATGATAAAATTTTGACAATCAATACAAATGGTGAGGCAAAATTAGTTAGTTTTGATCTTGGAAACCGTTTTGATGATGAATATTTGGTCCTTGAAAAATGGAAACCTGAACAGCCTGTGACATGTATCTATTTTGATGGTGAAAAAGATATTTATTTCATAAAAAGATTCTTATTTGAAAATAATATCAACGTTCAGACCTTCATGCCTTCGGAGCATCCGAAATCGTTTATTGAAAACGTCATTGTGGCAAATGGAGCAACCGCGGAAATTATTTTTGCAAAAGATAAAGGGAAAGACCGCGATCCTGAAACTGTAAATATCGATGAATTTATTACCGTAAAAGGAATTAAAGCTATTGGCAATCAGTTTACTAAGTTTAAAGTGAAAACTATTAACGTTAATGTTCCGGAACCGGAAGAAGAGGAGCCCGAAGTTTATGAAGATCCCGAACCAATGGAAGGTATGGACGATGATGGAGGAACGATCGGCGACCTTTTCCAAAGCGAGGAGTAATTAAAATTGAAAAAAAATTATGAATATTATAGTCTTAATCATTATCGCCGTTACGTGTATAATCAGTTACATGGGGTTTAATAATGCAAGTTTGTTTGAAAAGTATAAATTTAGCGTAAGTGCGATCAAGAATCGCAAAGAATATATCAGGCTGGTAAGTTCTGCATTTTTACATGCAGACTTTATGCACCTGTTTTTTAATATGTTCTCTTTATTTTTATTTCAAAGTGTTGTAACCATTTTTTTCGGAACGACAGGTTTTCTTATCATTTATTTCGGATCGATGATCTTAGGAAATTTATTTAGCTTATTGATCTATAAAGACCAACCCTGGTATTCTGCAATCGGGGCTTCCGGAGCGGTTTCAGGAATTATTTTTGCATCAATTGCTATGGCTCCGAATGAGATTCGTGTAAACTTTTTACCGGGCTGGATCTTCGGAACATTATATTTCGGATATTCTGTTTACATGATGTTAAGACCAAAACAATGGGATAATATGGGACATTCTGCTCACTTAGGTGGTGCGTTTTTCGGTCTTGTATATTCTGTTGTAATGAACCCTCAACTGGCAATGCAGAACTGGTATTATTTAGGAGTAATGTCGCTTCCGTTGATTTATCTAAGCTATGAAATATTTGTAAAGAAAAGAATTAGTTAAAATCTTATTTTTAATTAAATATCAAAACCAATGAACGCATCAGAGTTAAATACTTATTTGGTTCATTGGTTTTGTTGTTTTTACTAAAAACGAAAATACATTTACAAAAAAACAAATAATGAAAAAAAGAGTATCCTTCAAAATGTTTCTAAAGCCAGGCTGCGAAAAGGAATATGAAAAAAGGCATAAGGAAATTTGGCCTGAACTACAAATACTATTAAAAAGCTCAGGTGTATCAGATTATACTATATATTGGGATAAAGACACCAATATCCTGTTTGCTCATCAAACGGTTTCGGAAGGTTCTGGTTCTCAGGATCTGGGAAATACTGAGATCGTGAAAAAATGGTGGGATCACATGGCGGATATTATGGAAACCAATTCTGATAATTCTCCAAAAAGCATTCCTCTAAAAGAAGTTTTTCACTTAGACTAAATAGCTGATTGTCTTTATTTTGAAAGTTTTTCTAATGCTTCTGTTAAGTTTTTTGTAAAATTAATATGCTGAGTTTTATTACTTTCAAAAATAAAATCTTTTATACTTTTGCTTTCATACATAGTAAAATCTCCTACAATAGCCAACCTGACGCGATAATTTGAAAATTTCTGGAGAATTTCACCTGCGATTTTTGTTTTCAGATCAAAAAATTCAGGAGTAATATTTTCTTCGTAAATAATGATTTTATCAAAATCCTGATAATAAATATTTCCTAAAAGATCCAATCCGTCTTGAACAGATTGGATGATTATTTTATCAGAAACTACTTCTGCAATCTTGGTGTTGTTGATTTCGTGTGTTTTGATTTGCATAAAATTAGTTTTCCGGCAAAAAAGTTTCCACCACGTCATACATTCCCATATCAAATTTTGCAATTTTTAAAGCTTCTTCCAAATAAGGTGATGCTGTAGAATTGTTGCGCATATTTTGATAATCTTCAAGACTTTTCCATTGTGCATACATCGTAACTTTTGTTCCGTCAATACTTTTGTGTAAGCTTGAAGAGATAAATCCTTCAATATTGCGAACGGTACTTTCAGTTGCCGAAATTAAAAGATCGACCAATTTTTGCTGGTTTTCCGGATCAACGGTAAAAACATTTATTAACGTTAAATAATTGTTTTCTTTTGAAATAGTAGTCATATTTTATGGTTTGGTTAAAATTATTTTACCGCGAAAATAAATCGGTCATTTTCAGATAAGTCTTTTATTAATTGAGCTTCAGAGAAATGATTAACATATAATTCCAATGTTTCAGGACCTAATTTTTGATTAATTTCTAAAAAGAGCAGTCCGTTTTTGTTCAAATATTTTTTAGAATCTTCTGCAATCTTTTTATAGAAAATAAGAGCGTCGGAAGTGGGAGAGAAAAGTGCCATTTTCGGTTCAAATTCCTTTACAGAATCTGCAATTTCATCTTCTTCTTCAATCCCGATGTACGGTGGATTTGAAATGATAATGTCAAAGTTTTCATTTAAATCATAAGTAAGATAGTCGTTATGAATAAATTTTACATCAAGCTGATGGAAATCTGCATTTTTTTTCGCGACTTCTAATGCTTTTTCAGAAAAATCAATTGAAGTGATCTCCGCTTTCGGAAAATGCTTCTTTAAAACCAAAGGAATTATCCCGCTTCCGGTTCCTATGTCAAGAATTTTCAACGGTCTTTTTGTCATTTCGACGGAGGAGAAATCTTTAGATTCTTCATTCCACTTCGTTTCATTCTGAATGACAAAACTATGAATCTCTTTGATCGTCATTTCCAACAGTTCTTCCGTTTCAGGACGGGGAATCAATACATTTTCATTCACAAAAAAAGTCATTCCGTAAAATTCTGTTTCTCCTAAAATATGTTGATATGGCTTATTACTTTTTAACTCTGAAATGATCTGTCGAAGCTGTTCTTCATCATTAATTGATAATTCCTGACCGGCAAACCTCCGTTGTTGAAAATTATCAAAACCGAAGATTTTCTGTATGAAAATAGTGAACAAAAAGTCTGTTTCCGAGTTTGTGTAAATCCCGGAAAGCTCTGTTTTAAAATGATTTTTAAATGCTGAAATTGTCATTTATCTTGTAAAAACCAGTTTTGTATCTGTAGATTTTTCTTCATCGATCATGTAACCTTCGTAGTTGAAAGCTTTTACATCATTCAACGTTTTGGCATTGGTTTCTGCACAAAATCTCACGACAAGACCTCTCGCGTGCTTTGTGTACACTACGATCGTCTTTAATTTTCCTTCTTTTAATTCATAAAAATCAAAATCGATTACCTTATGATTGAGTTTTTTTCTGTCGATCACTTTTCCGTATTCTGTACTGCATAAATGAAGAAGAATTTCATTTTTTTTCATCTCAGAATTCAGCTGTTCCGTTACTTTTTCTCTCCAGAATTCATACAGATTTTTGTATTCATCAAACTCAAAATGACGTCCCATTTCAAGTCTGTAAAGCATTACTTTGTCGGATGGTCTTAACAGACCGTACAATCCGGAAAGCATTCTGTAGTTTTTCTGTAAATAATCTACTGCAGTCTTGTCTAACGTTTTGGCATCCAGACCTCTGTAAACTTCACCTGTGAATGCAAACATGGCCGGAGCAGATTCTTTTGCAGTCGGTTTTGCCTTCCATTTTTGATTTCTTTCCCAGTTTTCATCCGCCAGTTTTGCGGAAATTTCCATTAATTCGGAAAGATATTTTGGTGATTTATGTTTTAAATGAGAATGTATAAATGTTGCCTCTTCAATGAATTTCGGAGTGGTAGATTTCAACAGGTCGGTTGAGTTTTCTACGTTCATTAATTTAGCAGGAGATGTAATTATTTTCATAATGTTAAAAAGCAGATAAGTGTTTAATATCAATAAAATTCATCATCATCAGAGACACAAAATCATACATGAAATGGCAGATAATGAGGATTTTAATATTGGAATATAATTTATAAAACATAGCAAAAACGCATCCGATAAAGAAAGGTACGATGACCTGACCGATCGTTCCGTACGTGCTGTGAAGAATCCCGAACAAGAGAGCGGAAATTATTACTCCAACATATGGATTATTGTAAATTTTTTCAACTCTGGGTTGTATATAACCCCGCATTAAGAATTCTTCTGTAACACCCGCGGTTAAGCATGTAAAGATAATTAATAAATAATTATTTTTGAATATAGAGGAAAGTTGCAATAGCTTGTCGCTATATTTTTCATGGATTAACATATTAATTAAAACATTCAGAAAAGCACCTCCAAATGCACAAATAAAGTATAAGCAAATTACAGCACCGATAGAAAACCCAATTGAATATTTTTCATCTTTCCAAAGTAAAAACGAATTTTTTTCAATGAAAAAATTGTAAAGAAATACAATCAGTACAACAAACCAAAGAGCAATTCTGGTATAAAGAAATTTCTCTGCCGTAATATTTGCAGTTCCTGTAATCGTATTAAGTAAAGGAAGAACAAACAGCATGACTGACGCCAAAAGCACAAAGGTGAGTAAAATTCCTAAAGAATATTTTCCGGTAAGACTCATAAATCAACGTAAAAAATTACCAATTAACTATTCACGATTGACATTAAATATTTCCTTTTCCCTGTCTGATGATCTCAGGTTCACCGGAAGTAAGGTCTACGATCGTTGAAGCAATGTTGTCTCCGTATCCGGAATCAATAACGATATCAACCAAATGGTCATACTTTTCAGCAATTAATTCAGGATCTGTGGAATACTCGATGATTTCGTCATCATCTTTAATAGAAGTTGATGCGATCGGATGTCCTAATTTTTCAACAATAAGCTGCGGAATCGGGTGATCCGGAACACGAATACCGATCGTTTTATGTCCTTTATATGCTAAAGGCAAGCTCTTGTTGGCATCCAAAATAAAAGTAAAAGGTCCCGGAAGATGGCTTTTCAAAAACCTGAAGACAGAAGTGTCAATAGGTCTTGTAAAATCTGAAAGATGGCTTAAATCATTACAAATAATTGAGAATTGTGATTTTTCAAGCTTGGTTTTTTTCAGCTGTGCCAGCTTTTCCATGGCTTTTATGTCAAAAATATTACAGCCCAGCGCATAAATCGTATCAGACGGATAGATAATTAATCCGCCATTATTTAAAGTTTTAATTACCTCATTGATAAGATTTTCCTGTGGGTTATCGGGGTATATTTTCAATATTTTTGCCATAGAACAAAGATACAAATAATACGATAGTTTTCATAAAAGTCCTTTATTTAAAAGAAAAATTAGGATTTATAAAAAATAGTCGTATATTTGCAATCCAATAACGCGGGATGGAGCAGTAGGTAGCTCGTCGGGCTCATAACCCGAAGGTCATCGGTTCGAGTCCGGTTCCCGCTACTAAGTTAAATGAACGATTGTCGGTAACGTTCTAAAAAAATACACCGCGGGATGGAGCAGTAGGTAGCTCGTCGGGCTCATAACCCGAAGGTCATCGGTTCGAGTCCGGTTCCCGCTACTAAGCAAGCGTTTTCGGTAAACGCTCTAAAAATATACCGCGGGATGGAGCAGTAGGTAGCTCGTCGGGCTCATAACCCGAAGGTCATCGGTTCGAGTCCGGTTCCCGCTACTATAGCAAGAGAGAATCACATTGTGGTTCTCTTTTTTTATTTATCCTTTCTTTTAGTAAAAATTCATGAGGGCAACAAAACCGATCTGTTCTGATATTTACCTTTTGGTATTTTGAAAAACCAAAAATCAGTTTACCATAATATTACTTTAATTCAGGACTTTTTGAGGTTTGAATTAAATTTTCAGATGATTTTTAAACTAAATAACACAAAGACAATACAATTCCGTGCGAAACTATTAATAGGATTTATTGTAATCAACCTACTAGCGATTATTTTTTTATTGCTGTTCCGGTATTCGGATGTATTGCTATACATATCAGGTGTTGTGCTAATTTTTATAGAGATCGAATTATATAATTTGAGATGTTTTGAAATAGAAAACTCGGGAATGGTTTTTACGATCAAGCTTTTTCATCCTTTTAAAAGCGGGCATATTTTTTCTTTGTCAGAATTTCCGGTGCATACGCTTGAGGATTTTAGCCTCACTTATTCATTGTTTACCAGCTCTAAGATTAAAAATTAAGCAGAGAGACAGGATTATTTCTGTAAAATATAAGATTCAGGGATTGAACCATAAAAGTTTTAATGCTTTTAAAAAAGCGCTTTCAGGTATAAAAAATAATCAGAAAGAATAATTTACTGCTTGTTTTTCAGGCAAAATAGAGAAGAGAATCAAAAACAGGGTTCTCTTTTTTGTATTTTAAGTAAATTTTTGTAGTAAAATTACTACACGATGTACGCATTTTTCTATAAAAAATGTGGTAGAGGAAAGAGATTAATAGTTTATTTTTAAAAAACAAACTGCTATTGTTAAAATTATGAAAATATATAGGCATTTTCATGTGAAGTGTTAAAAAAATACTGTTCTCAGATAGAGATTAGCACTTGATATTTTCAATCTTATATTTTAACATTTATTACTAAGGTCTAAGTTTAACAATTAAATATTTATCATGTTTTTTGATCAGAAAGATATCCATATCGGAAGGTTAATAGAATTACGAATAGGTGAGATGGAGATTGATTTATCCCGTATCTGTAATTTCTTTATGTGTACAGAAGAAGATATAAAAATAATGTGCGAATCGAAAAGCCTGGATTGCGATTTGCTTTTAAAATGGAGTAAGCTGCTGGAATACGATTTTTTCCGATTGTACAGTCAGCATCTTATTTTCTACGCTCCGCCGAGAAGTACAGACTACAATCAAAAAAATATTAAAACGAATCTTCCCCAATTCCGTAAAAATATTTACACAAGAGATATTGTAGATTTCATCCTTGAGCTCGTAAGAAACGGTACTAAAACAAAGAAAGAAGTGATCGAGCAATACAGAATTCCCAAAGCTACCTTATATAAATGGATCAGTAAGTACGACAAAGTAAGTTGATCCTTCCAAAGAAGTTATAATTAAGTTGTTTAACCCTCAAACAATTTACACAGGATGAAAAATAAAGAGTTAGCATATAATGATTCTATCATTGATAAAACTAAAAAAGAAATTATAAGTGAATTTGGTCATGGTTTCAACTTTTACCCTGATAATACCTGGAATTATGAAGTAGGTAAAACATGGTGGGGAATGAAAACAACTTTAATCATTGAATTTGAAAATAATAAAGCAACCAGATTCAAAATCAAAAGCTACTACGGTAAGCTGAATTTAAATAA
>Ga0157375_10002855_pt1 | contig 14959 bp, 9 predicted proteins | sample M35metaG_FD_115311 | JGI IMG/M metagenome (GOLD analysis project Ga0157375, IMG submission 115311) | Miscanthus rhizosphere microbial communities from Kellogg Biological Station, Michigan, USA - M3-5 metaG | ecosystem: Host-associated > Plants > Roots > Rhizosphere > Soil | place: USA: Michigan...
CCACAGGTAGAAGGAATAGGACACCAGGCCAATGCCGACCATCGCCCGCGAACGCAACCAAGTTCCTACCCATCCGAGCTCCCCGCCTCGATACACGGCCCATAACAGTGCCGTCGTACCCGCCACGACCGGCAGTGCACCCGTACCTGGAAACCGCGCCAACGGCAACGCGCAAGACATCATGATTCCGATGACAGCGACTGCAGGCACCCAGCGCGGTACTTTCGTTTGTGCAGGCACGGCCGCGACCAATCCGCCGGCAGCCAATTCCCAGAAGCGTGCGGGCATCTGGTAGAACGCGGCCTGCGGCACCGTCATCATCAACGCTTCGGCGAGCCCGAACGACCCTAACCCCATCACGGCGACGATCGGCACGAGCCGGCGCGGCCACCATTTCAACACCACGATCAGCAACGCGGGCCAGAACAGATAGAACTGCTCCTCGACCGCCAGCGACCATAGATGCAGGAGCGGCATTTGCTCTGCGCTTGGATCGAAATAGCCGCCGGTCATCGCCTCGAAGAAGAAGTTCGCGCCAAACACGGCGGATGCTCCCGCGGACCAGGCAGTGCGTATCTTGTCCGCGGGCGCCAGCAGCAGCGAAGCGACGCAGAGTACGGCGACGACTACCACGAGGGCCGCCGGGAAAATGCGGCGCACCCGACGCGAATAAAAACCGATCAGGTCGATACGTCCGGTTTCGGCATGTTCGCGCAATAGCAACGAGGTGATCAGGCAACCGGAAATGACGAAGAACACGTCCACGCCCACGTATCCGGCGGCCGGCGTTCCGACCGCGTGGAACAGGACGACCGCAAGCACCGCGATGGCGCGCAGCCCGTCGATCTCCGGTCGATGAAGCATCCTTGGCATTGATCGAAGCTACCAGAACCGACGAATATCGAACACTGCGCGCGCAGGTTGCGTGGAGGTCGACGTTGCCGGCTCTTTCGGGAATCAGTCCGACGATAGCCCTGATCCAGATCAATGGCGGATGTCGGCGCGGGCATACACTCGGATTGCCTATTCGTCGAGTCGCGATGATCTTGAACGCCCCTGGCCCTGGTGTTTTCGCTGGCGCAGCCGTGCCTCCGCAGATCCAGCGGGAATCGACGCGCGCGGGATTGTCGTCGGCCGATGCAGCCGCGCGCCTGCAACGCGACGGACCGAACGTGCTGCCGCAACCGGAACGGCGGAATCGATGGACGATCGTCATCGATGTCCTGCGTGAACCGATGCTGTTGCTGTTGCTGGCCGCGACGACGGTTTACTTGCTGCTCGGCAATGCGCAGGAAGCACTCCTGCTGGGCTTTTCGGTCTTACTGGTGATTGGGCTCGCGGTCTACCAGGAACAGAAATCCGAGCGCGCGCTGCAGGCATTGCGCGACCTCGGCTCGCCGCGCGCACGGGTGTTGCGCGATGGCAAGCCGCGCATGATCGCATCGAGCGAACTGGTGGTCGGCGACGTGATCCTGGTCGCCGAAGGCGAACGCGTTCCGGCCGATGCGCGCGTTATCGAAGAGAGCGACCTGCATACCGACGAATCGCTGTTGACCGGAGAGTCGCTGCCGGTGCGCCGCGGCGTTGCAGCGGCAAGCGCGGAGGACGCGCTGCTGCACGCGAGCACCCTCGTGGTGCGTGGCCATGGCACTGCCGGGGTGGTCGCGGTCGGCGCGCAAACAGCGGTCGGACGCATTGGCGTCGCGCTGCGTTCGATCCATCCCGAACCAACGCCGATGCAGCACGAAATCCGCCGCGTGGTCGCCTTGTTCGCGCTGCTGTCGCTGGCCTCGTGCGTGCTGGTGACGGGCCTGTATCTCGCGACCCGCGGCGGCTGGCTCGATGCGATCCTCGCCGGACTCACGCTGGCGATGGCCACGATCCCGGAAGAGTTTCCGGTCGTGCTCGCGGTCTTCCTCGCGCTGGGCGCATGGCGCATGGCGAAACACCAGGCGCTGGTGCGACGCACGCCGGCCATCGAGGCTCTCGGTGCGATCACCGCGCTGTGCACCGACAAGACCGGCACGTTGACCGAAAACCGGATGGCCGTGGCCGCACTGGTCGTCGACGGCGAACGCGCCGGCGTCGATTCGAGGCTGACCCCGGCGCTGCAGGCACTCCTCGAAACGGCGGCGCTGGCCTGCCGGATGCAATCGCACGACCCGATGGAACGCGCGTTGCACGATGCCGTCGCGCAGGCGGCGCCACCAGCGCAAGGACATCATCGCAGACCGCATCTTCGCGAATATCCGTTGTCGCCCGAATGTCCCGCGATCGCGCATGCCTGGGCGCAGTCGGACCGCGAGGTCCTGGTTGCCTGCAAAGGCGCGCCGGAAACCGTCGCCGAACTGTGCGGCTTGCCCGATGATGAGCGCAGGCGCGTGCTCGCCGAAGTGGACGCGATGGCGCGCAAGGGACTGCGCGTGCTTGGCGTGGCTTCGGCAGTGGCGACGCATCAACCCGGCGATGCGGGCATGTTGCCATCCTCGATGCGCGATTTCGAATTCCACTGGCGGGGCATGGTCGGATTCGCGGATCCGCTGCGTGCCGGCGTGCACGATGCCGTCGCCGAGGCACGGGCCGCCGGCGTGCGCGTGATCATGCTGACCGGCGACCACGTGGAAACCGCGCGCGCGATCGCGCAGCAGGCAGGCATCGCGGAGCGGGCCGAAGTGATGCTCGGGCACGAGATCGATGCGCTCGATGAGGACGGCCTTGCGCGGCGCATTGCCGGCACCGATGTGTTCGCGCGCGTGCGCCCGGAAAACAAGTTGCGCCTAGTGAAAGCGCTCAAGCAAGCCGGCCATGTCGTGGCGATGACCGGCGACGGCGTCAACGATGCGCCGGCGTTGGTGGCCGCGCATGTTGGCATCGCGATGGGTGGCCGCGGCACCGATGTCGCCCGCGAAGCGGCATCGATCGTCCTGCTCGACGACGATTTCGTGACGGTCGTGCGTGCGATCCGCCTCGGTCGCAACATCTACGACAACATCCGCCGCGCGATGCATTACATCCTCGCCGTGCACGTGCCGATCACCGGGCTCGCGTTGCTTCCATTGCTCGCCGGCGGCCCGCTGGTGCTGCTGCCTTTGCACGTGGTGTTCCTCGAGCTGATCATCGACCCGGCTTGCACGATCGTCTTCGAGCGCGAGGTCGCCGCGGACGACATCATGCAGCGGCCGCCACGTCCGGCGACCGAGCGCCTGTTGAACGCGCGCAGCCTGCTTGGCAGCCTCGCGCAAGGAGTCGTCATGTTCGCCGCCGTCGTCGTCGCCTATGCGCTGGGTGTTGCGCGCGGGCTCCCGTCGCCGCAAGTGGGGGCGCTGGCATTCACCGCACTGGTCGCCGGCAACCTCGGCCTGATCCTGCTGTACCGGGTCGGCACGTCGCTATGGAACACGCTGTGCAGGCCGAATCTCTCATTCTCGCTGACCGCGTTGGTGGCGCTCGTCGTGGTCACGGTCGCCACCCGGATCGAAGCGCCCGCGGGATGGTTCGGGTTTGCGCCGCCGCCCGCGAGCCTCTGGTTCCTCGCGCTCATGCTGCCATTGGCGTTCGCTGCGGTGTTGAAGGCCTTGCAGCGCCAGCGGCATGCCGCGTATGTCCTCGCGTCTGGCGCTCCCCAGCGCTGAACGATGCGGATACGCAGGCGATCGCTTGGGTGGGAGCCGGTCGCCGGGACCGATGCGTCCTTGATCCATGTCAACAGCGGCAGCATCGAGTGCAATAATCTGACGCGACCGAGGGAACCACGGGAATCATCATGCGCATCCTGGTTGCAGTCGACGGAAGTCCGATCGCTGTGCGTGCCGCGCGCTATGCCGCGCGCCTTGCGTTGGCGCTGCGGGAGGAATCACAGGTCGTGCTCCTCAGCGTCGATGCGCCGTTGCTCAAGGCGGTGGCGGTGGAACTCGGCGTCCAGGGCGTCGAGAAATATCACGCCGAGAACTCGGCTTTTGCGGTCAAGGACGCCAGATCGGCCCTGAACAGGCTGAAGATCAAGTACGAGGTCACGACGCTGGTCGGCGACGCGGCGAAGTCCATCGTGAAGCACGCCGAGTCCGGGAAATTCGACCTCATCGTGATGGGATCGCATGGCCGCACGGCTTTCAAGAGCCTGTTCCTCGGCTCGGTCAGCACCAAGGTGCTTTCGCTCAGCCGGGTTCCCGTCACCATCGTCCGGTAACCAGGAAGGGAGCCGTTCCCGGCGGTTCGCTTCCTCGTCCCTGCGACACCAGGATTCCTGGCTCATTGAATCGCTCCAGCCGAGGACGCGGCCGCGCGAAAAACCAGTCCATGCGCGCTACAGGCATCGCGGATCCCTTCCCGCGCCGCATCGATACCTGCATCCACCGCCACCACGCGCGGCCGGCGGTCGAGGGTGCAGTCGAGGGATCGTTGCAGGAGCGCCGCGTGGGCGCTGGCGAGAGCGTCGCGTTGCGCTCCGGAAAGGATTTCATGTTGCGCGAGTAGCGCGATCAATTCCGAGCTGGCGCGCGGCCCCGGCAATCCAGGCGTCGCGTGCGCATGCGCCAGCACGAGGTATTGCAGCAGGAACTCGAGGTCGACCAGCCCGCCTTCGCCCTGCTTGAGGTCGAAGCGGTCGCCGCGCGTTCGATCGAGCTCCTCGCGCATGCGAATCCGCATCGCGAGCACGTCGGTGCGCAGCGCGGTCGCATCGCGCTCTTGCGCGATCACTTCGGCACGGACGTCCTCGAAACGCGCGAGCGTCGCAAGCGATCCGGCGATGCCGCGCGCGCGCACGAGCGCCTGGCGTTCCCAAGTCCACGCACGGGCGCGCTGGTAGTCGGCGAAACCATCCATGCTCGCGACCAGCAATCCCTTGGCGCCATCGGGACGCAGGCGGACGTCGACCTCGTACAAGCGGCCGGCCGGGGTCGTCGTGCCGAGCAGGCTGACCAGCTTTTGCGCGAGCCGCGCGTACCGGCGCGCGCCGTCGGGATCAATGCCGCCTGAGTGCAGGAACACGAGATCCAGGTCGGACACGAAGCCGAGTTCCTCGCCGCCGATGCTGCCGTAACCAATCACCGCGAATCCGTCATCGCTGCCGGAGTCATGTCTGACCGCGCGCCGCGCGAGCATGAGCGCCGCGTCCAGTACCGCTTCGGCGAGCCATGCGAGTTGGCGCGCAGCGTCGAGCGCATCGACGCGCCGATTCAACAGCGCGAGCCCGATCCGGAAACTCGCGCCCTGGCGGAACTCGGCGAGCGCATGCAAGGCGGCCTCGGTGTCGTCGGGCGGCGCGGCACCGAGCAGCTGCGCGCATTCGGTCGCGAGGCTGGCGCGCGTCGGCGCGGCGCCGGCCGCGCGGACGTCGAGCAGCTCGTCGAGCAGCAGCGGATGCGCGGCGACGCGCTCGGCGAGCAGGGCGCTGCGTGCGGCGACCTCGACGAGCCGCTGCAGCGCCGCGGGTTGTTCGTCGAGCAATGCGAGGTAGCTGCCGCGCCGCGCGATCGCCTGCAACAGGGCGAGCAATCGCGGCAGTGCGACGTCGGCGGCGGCGCTGTCGGCGGCCGCGCGCAACAGCCGCGGCAGCACGCGATCGAGCCGCCCCCGCGCGCGACCCGACAAGGCGCGGACTGCGGGCGAGCGCGCGAAGTCGCGCAACGCCGCATCGTGCGCCTCGACCCTCATGAAGCCCGCATCGAGCAGTTCCTGCGCGTCGCCGCCGTCCGGCAATGCGAGCCAATAATCGCCAAGCGATGTCGCTGCAACGGCATCGCGCCTGCGCGCCGCGAGCAGGCGCTCGAATTCCGCCGAAACCAGCGCGCGCTGCGCGTCGAGGTCCGCGTGCAGCGCGGCGACGGTGGCATAACCCAGGCCGAACGCGATGCGTTGTCGCGCGAACGCGTCGTTGGGCAAGGCATGCACCTGCTGATCGGCCAGCATCTGCACGCGATTCTCGAGTTGGCGCAGGAACCGATATGCCTGCGCGAGGCGTGCCGAAGTCTCTTCCGCCAGGTGTCCCGCCGCGGCGAGGGCCTGCAACGCGGGCAGCAGCGCCGGCGTGCGCAACGAAGGCTCGCGGCCGCCGCGGATCAACTGCAACGCCTGCACGAGGAATTCGATTTCACGGATGCCGCCGGGGCCGAGCTTGAGGTGTTCGGCCATGCCGTCACCGGAGCCGGCGCGGCGCTCGTCCGCGGCGATCAGTGCCTTCATCTCGCGCAGCCCGTCGAGCGCGGTGTAATCCAGGTAACGGCGATAGACGAACGGACGCAAGGTGGCCAGCAATCGCATGCCGCCTTCGATATCGCCGGCGACCGGGCGCGCCTTGATCCACGCGTAGCGTTCCCAGTCGCGGCCTTCGCTCTGGTAATACTGTTCCATCGCCGCGAACGACAGCGCGAGCCGGCCGACGCCGCCGAACGGACGCAGCCGCATGTCGACGCGGTAGCAGAAACCGTCGGGCGTCACCTCGTCGAGCAGCTGGATCAGGCGCTGGCCGATGCGCGCGTAGTACGCATCGGCGTCGAGCGCGCGCGCGCCGTCGCTGGTTCCTCCGGCCGCGTACGCGAAGATCAAGTCCACGTCGGAAGAAAAATTCAGCTCGCTGCCGCCGAGCTTGCCGAGTCCGAAGACGACCATGCGTTGCATGCGGCCATCGGCATCGCGGAGCACGCCATGGTTCTGCGCGACCTGCGTCTCGACGGCTGCGAGCGCGGCTTCGAGCACGGCATCGGCGAGCGCACTGGTGCCAGCGAGCGTTTCATCGATCGTGTCGAACCCCGCGACATCGCGCCACACCAGGCGCAGCGATGCGCGCGCGCGCCAACGCCGCAATTGCGCAGGCCATGCGGCGGGCGTTGCCGGATCGAGGTCCGGCGCGGGCGGCATCGGACCGTCCAGCGCGGCGATGGAGTCGGGCTGGTCGCGCAGCACGTGGAACGCGAAATCACTCGCGAGCAGCAGCCGTTCGAGGGCATCGCGCGGAAGCGTTGGCGCATTCGCGAGTTGCTGCGCGAGCGCATCGAAGCGCTGCGCCAGCAGTCGGGACAACGGTGCGGGCAGCGCGTCGTTCATGCGCGCATTCTTTCATGGTTGGACCCAATGACCACGACGGCCACGCATCGACGCACGCATCAACGGGCGTGCTGTTCGACAGCAATGGCTTTGCCGGTTTCCCGATCTTGCGGAGGAATCCCTCGACAATCGAAGTTGGTCGATGGTCCTTGAAAGCGAGTTGTCGGCCCCCCGGAAAAACAAACCCGCAGCGGCGTGCACCGCTGCGGGTTTGGATCCTCTCCCCGCCCATCGCTTCGGGTGGACTTCCCCAAGCCCGCCCGAATCCGTGCGCATCATAGGCAGAGCGAACGCCGCATTGCGCGCTGCATTGCAACAGACAGGCGGGACGCCGTCGCCCGTTCAGATCAGCAGCGTCGCCAGCCCGAGGAACAGGCCCATGCTCAGCACGTCGGTCACGGTGCTCAGGAAGATCCCGGCCGCGGTCGCCGGGTCCGCGCCGAGGCGGCGCAACACCAGCGGAATCGCGGCGCCGGCCATGCCCGCGAGCGTGCAGCTCACGGTCATCGCGACGACGATCGCGCCGGCCAGGCGCAGCGCGGCCGGTTCGTGCCTGGCGTGCGCGATCATGTACATCGCGACGCCCGCGAGCACGCCCGACGCGAGCCCGTTGAGGAAACCGAGCCAGCCCTCCTTCAGCACCATCGAGCGCACGCCGTCGTCGTGGAGCTCGCCAAGCGTCACCCCGCGCAACACCACCGCGAGCGATTGCGAGCCAAGGTTGCCGCACTGTCCCGACATGACCGGGAGGAAGATCGCGAGCACGACGATGCGCCGGATCGAATCCTGGAAAAAACCGACGACCGATGCCGAGATCACCACGGTCAACAGGTTCACGAGCAACCACGGATTGCGAAATCGGAAGCTGCGCAACCACGGCGTGGCGAGGCGTTCCTCTTTTTCGACGCCAACCAGCGCACCGGCCTGCGCGGAAATCGCGAACGCCTGCTGTTCGAACAATGCAGCGCCCTTGACCAGGCCCAGCAAGTGGCCATCCGCCTCGCAGACCGGGTAGATCGGATAGTGGCGGGTGACGACTTCGTGCATCGCATCGACGAGCCGCATCGTCGGGGTCAGGAAGAACGGGTTGCGCACCATCACTTCGGCCATGCTCTGCGTGCGGGCGCCGAACACGAGCTCGCGGAACGCGACCACGCCACGTAACACGTTTTCCGCATCGGTCACGAACACGTAAATCACCATGCGCTGCCTGACCACATCGCGCAGAGCCTCGACCACGTCGCCGACGCTCGCATCGAGCGGAAAGACCGCCGGCGCCGATTCCATCAGCCGCCCAACCGTGCCTTCCGCGTAGTCATAGCCGATCAGCAGGTCATGGACGGTATCGGCGCGTTCGATTGCCTCGCGCCGGGCCGGGTCGAAGCGCTCCAGCACCTTGTGCGCCTGTTCGGCGGGAAGTTGCTGCAATGCCAGCGCGATTTCGGCATCGCTGTCGTCGCGCAAGTGCGCAGCTACGCTTCGGCTGTCGAGTTCGCGCAGATCGTGGTCGGTCGGCTTGGACATCGTCGCGCTCACCCCCGGGAGACGCACAAGATAACGCAGTGGCGATGTGCTGATGCACCGTGGCGCATCCTGCCCAAAAGAAAACGCCTGCGATCCGCAGGCGTCTTCCCGTTACGGGGGACTTTCTAGCTGCTCAAGTTCGCTCAACGGCGCGGGGCGGGAGCCATGTCGCGATCCGGCCGGTTATGGTTATGCTGCCAACGGTCCCGGCGCCAGTCGTGATCACCATCGTGGTCGTGACCTCGGTCATCGCGATCGCCGTCGCCGTCATGGCCCCAGCGGTTCCAGCGATTCCAATAAGGATATCCGCCATATCCGTACCCATATCCATAATTGCTGTAGCCGATCGACACGCTCGGGCCGTAGTAGCCACCGCCGTAGTAACCAGGGGACGCGTAGTACGGAACGCATGTGTAGCCGTCGTAGTAATACGGCGCGTAGCACGGGGCGTAGCTGTAGTAAATCGGTCGCGGCGCGTAATAGCGCGGGGCGTAGTAATAACGTGGCCCGTAATAGCCGCCCCAATATCCGCCGCCCAACCCGATCGATACGTTGTAGCGCGAGTGGTGGTTCCATCCGCTGTAGCCAATGCCGAAACTGTCGGCATGCGCGAACTGCGTCGCGCCGACGCCAGCCGCGCAGCAGAGTGCAACTGCCGCAAGTTTGAGCGTACCCAGCTTGGTGTTCATCGAATTTCCTCGTCAGTTGAATGTGGACCACGCATCCATGCTGGTGAATGTTGCGAGGCCATGCTGAGCTTCGAGCGATGAACGGATGATTAGCAATTCCGCGATTTTCCTGAACGGTTTTGCCCGCCATCAGGTTCCTGACTGTGACCGCTTTCCGGCGGTTTTCCGCGGTCAATGCCGTCTGCGTCCGCATGGATGGAATCGGTACCTGCATCATCGACGAACAGAGTGCACGAGGCGCCGGATCGCAGGGAACGCGCTCACCACCAAGTTGCCAGATCAGGAAGCCGCGATGCCCTTGCGGCCGCGGTGATCCTGATGAGTGCCAGCATCGAACACCCATCAGCGACGCCGCGCCGCGAATGCTTCCATGTCCATCGCATTCAACTCTTCCGCTCTGCATCCGAAGTTTGATGGACACGATGTCGTCGGATCAGCGTCCTGGTTGTGCAGAAGACGCTGCCAAAGCCTTGGCTTGTCCGGCCAGCGACAGTGCGCGGGCTGGGGCGGCCTTCAGCGACAATTCGAATTCCACCAACGCCTCCTTCGGACGAGCGGCCTGCATCAACAACTCGCCGACAAGTTCGTGCGGCGGCTTTACCGGCACCGGCGGACCGAAGTCGAAGGGCAATGCATCGTAACGTCGGGCCGCTTCGTTCGCGGCCGAAATCGCCTGGTCGCTATGTCCGCCCGATTGCGCGATGGCGCTTTGCAGGAGCAGGCCGAGAATCTCGAGGTACTCCGTTTGCGCGGACGTCTCGCCCTTGCCAGGCGGTTGCCTGGCGATGGCCGTCAGCGCGGCAAGATCGCTGGCCGCGCCCGCCACGTCACCAGCCTTCGCGGCGGCAAACCCCCTGGCGAATGCATCCCAGCCCGCGGAGCGACCCACATCCGAGACATCCAGTGCGATAGCCGCGTTTCGGGCCCGATCGGTATCGGATTCAACGATGGCGGTCGCGCGCATGGTGACGAGTGACTCGTCGGCGCGCGCCTTCATGCGTGATACCGACATGCCGCCTGGAATCGACTGGTCCGGATGGGCCTTGTACCAGCCCAGCGCCGCCTTGCTCTCTGCCATGCACTGGTCCAGCACGTTCTGCGCATCGCGCTGGCGACCGAGTTGGTAGTAGCTGTACTGCAGCCAATCCGCGTAGTGGCCGCAGGTGACCATCGGGCGCTGCGCGGCGCGGCGCTCTTCGGCGATGACCCGGAGCGCATTCAAGTTTGCGGCGACCACGTCGTCCCACATGCCAAGCGCCATGAAGATATGCGACACCATGTGCTGTGCATGTCCTGCACCGGGCGCGATTTTCGCCAACGCACGCGCGGGAACGAGCGCGCCAGCGGCGTGCTCCGGATCATCCATCCCGTGGATCCAGTAATGCGCGGCGCCCGGATGCTGGGGATTGCGCGCGTACACGCGCTTGGCGATACCGGCTGCGTGCAGGTAGTTGGGGATGTTGCGCTCGCCACGCGTCACGCCGAGCAGCGCCAGTGAATAGAACAACTGCGCTTCGTCATCGCGCGGGTAGTTCTTCGACATCGCGGCCATCGCCTGCAGGAACGCCTCGTCGCGGTCATGCAATGCGCCGGGACCGAACAATTTTTCCGCCGCATCCAGAAAAGCCTTCTCGCGCGCAGTGTGGGCTTTCGCGGCGCGTGCCTGGACAGTAGCTCCCAATTTCGCCAGTGCCGCGCGCGCGCCCTCGGGGTCGTCCTGGTTCCAGATCGCGTGCGTGTGGGTCATGGCCTCGCCCCAGTAGGCCATCACGAAATCCGGATCGAGTCGTTCGGCCGCCTGGAACGCATCGGCTGCGTGCTCGTACTCGAACAGGTGCAGCCAGAGCATGCCCTGCTCGAAGGCAGCCTGCGCCGGTCTGGAATGGGTCGAGGTGGGGAAGCTCAGATGACCCAGCACGGTCATCGACTTCGTATCGCCGACACTGTCGTGGTCGTGCGCCAATGCAGGCAACGCGACGGCCCACAGCAACAGGCAACCGCAGAGCATGGACCAGCATCGTATACGTCGTTTTCCGGGGGGATGCATCGCGATGTCTCCGCCGCAGGTGATGTTCCCAACCACGAAGGCTGGCCCATGGGCGATGCTACGCGAGCCCCAAAAGAAAAGCCCCGCCGAAGCGGGGCCCTTCTTGAAAGCGCGGCCACGGATGGCCGTTTGTGATCTTCGCGATCACGGATGAGCGCACAAGCTTGCTTAGAAATCCATGCCGCCCATGCCGCCCATTCCGCCACCACCGCCGCCGCCATGCGCGTGCGACTCTTCCTTCTTCGGTTGCTCGGCGACCATCGCTTCGGTCGTGATCATGAGGCCGGCGATCGACGCCGCGTTCTGCAACGCCGAACGCGTGACCTTGGTCGGATCCAGGATGCCCATCTCGAGCATGTCGCCGAACACACCGGTCGCCGCGTTGTAGCCGTAGCTGCCCTTGCCGGCGACGATCTGGTTCAGCACCACGCTCGGCTCGTCGCCGGAATTGGTGACGATCTCGCGGAGCGGCGCTTCCATCGCGCGCTTGGCGATCAGGATGCCGTGGTTCTGGTCTTCGTTGATGCCCTTGAGGTCGCCGAGCGCATTCAACGCGCGGATCAGCGCAACGCCGCCGCCCGGGACCACGCCTTCCTCGACGGCCGCACGCGTTGCATGCAGTGCGTCTTCGACGCGCGCCTTCTTTTCCTTCATCTCGATCTCGGTGCTCGCGCCGACCTTGATCACCGCAACGCCGCCGGCGAGCTTCGCCACGCGCTCCTGCAGCTTCTCCTTGTCGTAATCGGACGAGGTCTCCTCGATCTGCGCCTTGATCTGCTTGATGCGCGACTGGATGCCGTCGGCAGCGCCGGCGCCATCGATGATCGTGGTGTTTTCCTTGCTGACCTGGATCTTCTTCGCGCGGCCGAGATCCTTGATCGTGGCCTTCTCGAGCTGCAGGCCGACTTCCTCGGAAATCACCGTGCCGCCGGTCAGGATCGCCATGTCCTCGAGCATCGCCTTGCGACGATCGCCGAAGCCCGGCGCCTTCACCGCGCAGACCTTGACGATGCCGCGGATGGTGTTGACGACGAGCGTGGCCAGGGCCTCACCCTCGACTTCCTCGGCGACGATCAGCAGCGGCTTGCCCGACTTGGCGACACCTTCGAGCAGTGGCAGCAGCTCGCGCACGTTCGAGATCTTCTTGTCGTGCAGCAGGATGTACGGGTCTTCCAGTTCGGACGACATCGACTGCTGGTTGTTGATGAAGTACGGCGACAGGTAGCCGCGGTCGAACTGCATGCCTTCGACGACGTCGAGCTCGTTGTCCAGGCCCGAGCCTTCCTCGACGGTGATCACGCCTTCCTTGCCGACCTTGTCCATCGCCTTGGCGATGAGCTCGCCGATGTTCTCATCGGAGTTGGCCGAGATCGAACCGACCTGGGCGATTTCCTTGGAGGTGCTGCACGGCTTGGACAGCGCCTTGAGCTGCTCGACAGCGCCGGTCACGGCCTTGTCGATGCCGCGCTTGAGGTCCATCGGGTTCATGCCGGCGGCGACCGCCTTCATGCCCTCGCGGATCATCGCCTGCGCCAGCACGGTGGCGGTGGTGGTGCCGTCGCCGGCGGCGTCGGAGGTCTTGGAAGCGACTTCCTTGACCATCTGCGCGCCCATGTTCTCGAACTTGTCCGAAAGCTCGATCTCCTTGGCGACGGACACGCCGTCCTTGGTGATCGTCGGGGCGCCGTAGCTCTTCTCGAGCACGACATTGCGGCCCTTCGGGCCGAGGGTGACCTTGACCGCGTTGGCGAGGACGTTGACGCCCTTGACCATGCGCGCACGCGCGTCTTCACCGAAACGAACTTCTTTGGCTGCCATTGGATGAATCCTCTAATGAATGTCTTGATGGCCGATGCGGCGACTCGCGCGCATCGGCCTGGAATGGTTTCGTGGGATTAGCCCAGGATCGCGAAGATGTCGTCTTCCTTCACGACCAGGTATTCGGTGCCATCGAGTTTGACCTCGGTACCCGAGTACTTGCCAAACAGCACCTTGTCGCCGACCTTGACCTGCGGCGCGCGGACGCTGCCGTTGTCGAGAGCCTTGCCGGTGCCGACGGCGATGACTTCGCCCTTGATCGGCTTCTCGGTAGCCGAGTCAGGGATGACGATGCCGCCAGCGGACAGCTTCTCTTCTTCCATACGCTTGATGACGACGCGGTCGAACAGCGGTTGCAGCTTCATGGGAAACCTCACAGAGATTGGATGCAGGTGGTTGAACGTAAGTGGTTGAATCCGAACGCGTTGGATGGAGTTGTTAGCACTCGACACCCTTGAGTGCCAAGTTTACGCGCGAACGGTGACGCAGGGAAGTCGCGGCTGCCAGTCAATGGGGCCGTGAACGCTCCTTTCAAGGATGGGCCAACCTTCGGATGACAGCAGGGAGTGCTCCGGCTAGGCTGTGCGACCCCTTTCGTACCGCGCGTGCCGATGTCCGCCTTGCTGGTCCTGTGTTCGCACCCCGATCCTGCCGCCGCCGAAATCCTCGCGGGTGCCCTTGTCGAAAAGCGACTCGCCGCCTGCGTGAACCTCCTGCCGGGGGCGCGGTCGATCTATCGCTGGGAAGGCAGGATCGAACGCGCCCAGGAAATCCTGTTGCTGATCAAGACCACCACCGACCGGTTCGACGCGGTCAAGGATCACATCGTGTCCGCGCACCCGTATGCATTGCCTGAAGTCATTGCGCTGGACGTCGTAGCCGGGCTGGATCGCTACCTGGACTGGGTGCATTCCGAAACCATGACCGGAACCTCGGCATGAGCCGCCTGTTCTCGCGGATCGTGCGCGCGTCGACCGCGCTACTGGGAGTTTGCGCGCTGACGCTGCTGGTGCTTGCGGCACCGACGGCGCGTGCGGTCGATGAGTCCGACCTGCTCCCGGTCGACCAAGCCTTCATACTTACCAGCAAGGTCGTCGACCGCGGCCGGATCGAGTTCACCTGGACGATCGCGAAAGGCTATTACCTGTATCGCGAGCGCATGTCCGCTGCGGCGGCCGACACTGCGTTCAAGGCCGATCCGCTGCAGCTGCCCGAGGGCATCCACAAGCACGACCAGTTTTTCGGCGACGTGCAGATCTATCACGACCACGTCACCGCGATCCTGACCGGCACGGCCGCAAGCGATGCGAACGCCGCGGATATCATCGTGAAATACCAGGGCTGCGCGGACGCCGGCGTCTGCTATCCGCCGCAGAAACGCTCACTGCACCTCGCGCTGCCAGCGCCAGGCTCGGCCACGATCGTCGCGGCTCCTGAGACGGGCGCGGCGCCGTCCGCGAATCCGAATCCGTTTGCAGCGCTGACCGGCAAGAGCAATGCCAGGGTTTCCGGCACCGACAACCTGCCGTTGCCGCCCGAACAGGCATTCGGCTTCGAGGCGATCGTCGATACACCGAACCGGCTTTTGCTGCGTTTCACGCCAGCCAAGGGCTATTACCTGTATCGGGACCGGACCTCGTTCGCGATTGGCGGCGCAACGTCCGATGTGCAACCGGGCAAGCCCGAATGGCCGCCCGCACGGCAATTCCACGACGAGCATTTCGGCGATGTCGCGGTGTATTTCGCCGAGGCCGATGTGCCGCTGCCATTGATCCGACAGAGCGCGAAGGCGCAGCAGATCACCCTGGATGTCGTCTTGCAGGGTTGCCAGATCGAC
>Ga0157375_10002856_pt1 | contig 14959 bp, 12 predicted proteins | sample M35metaG_FD_115311 | JGI IMG/M metagenome (GOLD analysis project Ga0157375, IMG submission 115311) | Miscanthus rhizosphere microbial communities from Kellogg Biological Station, Michigan, USA - M3-5 metaG | ecosystem: Host-associated > Plants > Roots > Rhizosphere > Soil | place: USA: Michigan...
AAACATACAGTAAAACTTAGTATAAGTTTTCTTCGGGGCAGGGTGCAATTCCCTACCGGCGGTTACAGTCCGCGACTCCTTTTTAACGAAAGGACTGATTTGGTGAAATTCCAAAACCGACAGTTACAGTCTGGATGGGAGAAGAAAATGAAACAATCAATAAGGCTATCTTATGGACTTATTGTCTTGTATTTCATTTCCATGTACCGAAGTGTATTTTAACTTTCAAAAGTAAAATAACATGGAAAAATTAATAGAAAAATTCGGAGTAACTCCACAGGAACGTGTAGAAAATGCACTTCTAAAATTACAACAGGGAAAAGGCATCCTTTTAGTAGATGATGAAAACCGCGAAAATGAAGGCGATATCATCTTTCCAGCCTCCACCATTACAGAAAAAGACATGGCACTTTTAATCCGCGAATGCAGCGGAATCGTTTGTCTGTGCATTTCAGAAGAGAAAAGCAGACACTTAAATCTCCGTCCGATGGTGGAAAGCAATAATTCAAAAAATCAAACGGCATTTACAATCTCAATCGAAGCCAAAGAAGGCGTTGAATCGGGAGTTTCGGCAAAAGACCGTGTAACAACGATCAGAACGGCAGTTGCAGAAAATGCAGAAGCCAGCCACATTGCAAGTCCGGGACACGTTTTCCCTTTGATTGCTAAAAAAGAAGGCGTTTTCGAAAGACGCGGACACACAGAAGGAAGCGTAGATTTAGTAAAATTAGCCAATCTTGGTGACGATGCCGTACTTTGTGAATTAACCAACGAAGACGGAACAATGGCAAGACTTCCGGAAATTATAGATTTCGCAGAGAGAAAAGAAATGACCGTCGTAACGATCGAAGACATTTATTCTTATCGAAAAATGATGATCAGTCAGAATTAAGGTTTTTGGTTGGAAGCTGGAAGAAGGAAGCTAGAAGTTATTATTAGATTGTTTATTTTTCATTAATACTTTAAACTTCCATCATCCCGCTTCCAACTTCCTTACCAAAAATATTTAATGCACAGAATAACCGTTCAATTTTTTGAGCGGTTTTTTCATTATTCCCATTTTTTAAACATGAATTATACTTAAAATTATATAAATAAGCTTTGTTTATTTAACTTTAGAAAAATTTTGGTCATGAAACAAACTCTACTTTTTTTGCTGGCGGCTTCTGCCCTTTGCTCAGCACAAACTACTATTACTAAAGCATTTAACGATCCCATCGTCGGTGAAACAGCAAATACTGTTACCGTTACCGGAACTGTGGATAACTCTGCAACAGGAGCAAATACGACGTTCAACAATGCTTCATTAGTATTAGGAGCAGCGTCGCCGACACCTTATTCTGCTCCAACGGCGGGAGAAATTACAACTTTCCCAGGTTCTACGATTAAAATGGTAGGAAGCGGAAATACAATTTTATACAAGCAATCAGCTTCAAAATTGGAGATCACAGGACTTATCACGGCTGATGCCACTTTAAACTTATCCACAAACAACGGAACTTTCATCAGTTATCCTGCAGCCTTCGGATATAATGAAACAGATCAGGCGCAGGGAACATTTACTTCTCCAACGGCTAGCGGTTTATGCAAAGGAACCATCAATATTACGGCTGACGCATCAGGAACTTTAATCTTAGGATCAGCAACATACACTAATGTATTAAGAATCAAATCGGTTCAGAACTTTAACCTTCATTTACCTAATGATACAAGTTTTCTGTTGCCGATAGGATCAGTTATCAATACTGCTTATACTTACTACGACAGTACTCACAAATTTCCGTTATTAACTACTACACAAGCCGTTATCAATGTTCCTATTGCGGGAATCAATCAAACAACAAGCGGTGCACAAGCTCTGAATGTAACAACATTATCAACAGGAGATCTTGTAAAAAAACAAGGACTTACAATATATCCTAACCCGGCTCAGGATTTCATCCAGTTTAAAGGTGATACAAACAATGCTTCTACGGTAAACATCTACAGTTTAGACGGAAAATTAATCAAAACATCTGATCTGAAAGCTGGAAAAGTACAGGTTTCTGAACTTCCGGCAGCAGCTTATTTTATTGAAGTTTCAGGGAAAGATTCTAAAAAAGAAGCAACGAAATTTATCAAGAAATAATCGTTAATATTTACATTTAATATAATCCGTTCAATTTGTTTTGGCCGGATTTTTATTTTCATTAAATAGAATATTTTACTCTCATAATCTTTAAATAATTATAATTTTTAATCATAATTTAAAATTAAACTCATGATTATTTGATTTGTTGCCCGTTTTTTGATGTATATTCAATAACACACAATCACAAAATTTAATGTCATGAAAAAGTTTTTCATTATACTCGTTCCATTTCTTTTTTCAGAACTAAATGCACAGGAAGTTCCCGAAGTTTCTGCTGAAAAAATGAATATTGTAAAAACCAATGTCACCGCATATGCATTCAGAAATCTGAATTTATCCTTTGAAAGATCGATCAACCGATGGTTTTCTGTAAATATGGGGTTCGGCGTAATGCCTGAGGGAAAAGTACCGTTTATCAATTCGTTTTTAAATGATGAAGACGAAAAAAGGTTTCAAAACCTTGAAGTAAATGCCATGAATTTCACCATCGAACCTCGTTTTTATTTGGGAAAAGGCTATGGTAAAGGCTTTTATGTCGCTCCATATTACAGATATTCCCGAATAGAATCGAATAAGTTTGATTTTTATTATGACTACAATGCCGTCAATAATGTCACTTATCAAATTCCCCTCAAAGGATACGGAAATGTGCAGGGAAACAGCGGTGGGGTAATGGTTGGTGTGCAATTTCTATTAACGAAAAGCCAAAACTTAGTGTTAGATTTTTGGATTGCAGGAGCGCATTATGGCAGCGGAAAAGGTGATTTTTCCATGACAAGCGACATCATCCTTACGCCCGATATGCAGGCACAGCTTAAACAGGAAATCGAAAATTTAGATATTCCCTATGTAAATTATTCTGTTGAAACCAATGAAAATGGAGCGATCATAAAAATTGACGGACCATGGCTAGGCTTCCGAAGCGGACTGTCTTTAGGATACAGATTTTAAAATTTAATGTAAATAAAAACTCAGAAACCGCTTTTTGTAAGGCGGTTTTTTTATATTCTCGAAATTTGTATATTCGGACACTTAGATTAACAGAAATGATCGACTTAATTACACAAAATAAATTTGAAGAATTAAAGGAAGTTCTTAGCAATTCTAATGATTTTAAAATACATCACTATCTCTTAGAAATTTTAAATGGAAATACGATAGAAGTTGATTCAGAAACTTTTGATGCCGACAAATATCAGGAAGAATTTATCGAAGGTTTTGAAATATACAAAGCCCTTGAAACATCAAATATCGATCAGGAACAATTAAAAAATTTTTCCAATCTTCTGGTAGAACTGACTTTTAAGATGGGAGGCTTTATTCAGCTGATGGCAGATAACGCGATGAATAAAGGTGTTCATTTAACAGATCTTGCCCATATCTATCCGATCAATCCAGAAATCAGAAACAAGCTTCAGGAATTTATCAATATCTTAAAAAATAAATCTGACGAAGAAAAAGCCACAGCCAATATTGCCGCCACAAAAGCTCAAATCAGCAATTCAGTCGGAAATATTCTTGAAAAATATGAAATCGGAGAAGATATGCTTCAATTTGCCGAACATTATGAAAAAGCAGGTCAGATCGAAATGACGATAAGAATTTACATGGGAATTATGAACGATTTCGAGTGCGATTCTGTAAAGTCAAGCAGCGGGTTATTCCCGGAAATGACTTATGTAGATGACAGACCACAATCAGAAATTGACATTTTCAACAAAGCAAAAATCAATTATGAAAGGCTGACGGACCATGAAATTGAAGAACCCAAAAGAACCCGGGTAAATGAAAATCCTGTCGCTGAAGATTTGGTTGAATCTACCGTAAATTCAATGCAAAATGAAGTAAAACAGGAAAAGACTTCGGGCTTTCTAGGAAAGGTAAAAAGATTTTTTGGAAAAGGATAATGTAATCAATGGTGAATAGTCAATTAACTTTGTTGTCAATTTTTTCAGCACAAATTCACTATTAACAATTCATTTAATGCTAATATCTTACTTATGGATTCATCACAAATCACCACCGCCCAAAGAATCAAAGCCATCGTCGGCGGATCTATAGGAAATCTTGTAGAATGGTATGATTGGTATGCTTACGCAGCTTTTGCAATTTATTTTTCTAATTCTTTCTTCCCTGCATCGGATCTTAATGCACAATTAATGAATACGGCAGGAATTTTTGCTGTAGGTTTTCTGATGCGACCAATCGGAGGCTGGCTTTTTGGCAGTATTGCCGACAAAATAGGTCGAAAAAAAGCAATGACGCTTTCCGTTTTACTCATGTCATTCGGTTCTTTATTGATTGCATTGACACCAACTTACAAAACAATCGGTGTTCTAGCACCTTTATTACTGCTGATTGCGAGACTTTTACAAGGGTTAAGCGTAGGTGGGGAATATGGGGTTTCAGCAACTTACCTCAGCGAAATGGCGACTGCCGACCGAAGAGGTTTTTATTCAAGCTTTCAATATGTAACGCTCATTGGCGGACAGTTGATCGCATTGGGAATTCAACTTATTTTACAAAAATTATTACTCACAGAAGCACAACTGGAAGATTGGGGATGGAGAATCCCTTTTGTAATCGGGGCTTTGCTTTCTGTGATCGCATTATATTTAAGATCAAATCTTCACGAGACAGAAGCTTTTGAAAACAAAAAAGACATCAATGAAAAGAAAAAAGGAACGATCAAAGAACTTTTAAAACATCCAAAAGCCTTACTTACCGTTGTAGGATTGACTTTAGGGGGAACGCTCGCTTTTTATACATACACGACGTATATGCAGAAGTTTTTGGTGAATACCGTTCATCTTACGAAAGAACAGTCTACTTTAATATCATTTATTTCATTATTTATTTTCGCTTGTTTGCAACCTGCTTTTGGGGCATTGTCTGACAAAATCGGACGAAGGCCGCTGTTACTAAGCTTCGGAATTTTAGGAACGATTTTCACATATCCACTTTTGACAGCGTTAAGCACGACTACTTCAATGTGGGGTGCATTTTTCCTGATTATGGCTGCTTTGATTATTGTCAGCGGCTATACTTCAATTAATGCAGTGGTGAAAGCTGAACTTTTCCCTGCTGAAGTGAGAGCGCTCGGCGTAGGACTTCCCTATGCGTTGACAGTTGCTATTTTTGGAGGAACTGCAGAATACCTTGCTCTTTGGCTGAAGCAAATAGAAAGGGAACAATACTTTTATGGGTATATCACAGCCTGTATCTTTTTTTCACTTGTGGTCTACTCTACCATGAAAGACACGAAAAAAACCTCAACACTGAACAAAGACTAAATTTACTTATAGGCTGAAAAGCAGCGCGGCTCAGGAAACCTGAGCCGCGCTTTTATTTTAATGATAAGCTTGCTTGAACTTTTCAATTATACTGTCCAGATTATGGCGTTGCACGTATACTGTTTTTATCTCTTCATATCGAGGAGATTTGTAGAAAACCTCATGAAAGTCCATGCTTCCATTTCCTACTTTCACTACTTTTTGCACTTCGATATTTAATTTTCTCAACTCGTCTTTGAAGACTTGAAATTCATCTTGTATATTGTTCATTTATATTTTTTGGATTAAGTTAAAAATTACCGAATTATAACAAACACCCTACCATTTTTGAGGGGTCCCGCTCAAATTCAGATTAAAGTTAATGAATTTATTGATATAAATACAACAATTCGTTAAGATTTTTTCATTTTTTCTGATAATCAGAGGTTGATTCCGCAATACTTTTCGTTTTTATTTAGATTTAATATTTATAAAATGTAAAATAAATATATTAAAATCGTTACTGGAAAGGCGTTTTGTAGAGATTTAAACTACAGAAACCGCTCTTAATTAAGTAGCTTTTTGCAACAGATTCCTTCAAAAATAAAATATACAGGAAATATTAATTAAAGGAAAGCTAAATTCAATATGATAAAACTAAAAACTGAAGATGATTTTAATTTATGATTGTTAATTATTAAATTTAACAATTACATTAAAATATGAGCTTTACAAATAAGAACCATTGGGAAAACGTCTACGAAACAAAAAATCCGGATCAGGTAAGCTGGACTCAGGAAAGACCAATAACATCACTTGATTTCATTCATTCTTTTGCTTTGGAAAAAGATGCAAAAATTATTGATATCGGTGGTGGCGACAGCAATCTAGTTGATTTCCTTTTAGATGAAGGCTATGAAAATATTACTGTTCTTGATATATCTGAAAAAGCACTGGAAAAAGCTAAGGAACGATTAGGAAAAAAAGCCGAAAAAATAAAATGGATCGTTTCAGACATCTTAGAATTCGAACCGACAGAATCTTATGATCTCTGGCACGACAGAGCTGCTTTTCATTTTCTTACCAGTACCGAACAGATTTCCAAGTATGTTGAAATTGCCGAGCAGAGCATTCGCAGATTTATGATTTTAGGAACCTTTTCAAAAAACGGTCCTACAAAATGCAGCGGACTGGAAATCAGCCAATACGACGAAAACTCAATGACAAAGCAATTTGAGAAAAATTTTAAGAAAATCAACTGCATTACTCAAGATCATATTACTCCTTTTAAAACCACACAAAACTTTATTTTTTGCGCTTTTCATAAATTAATAATTAAATAAATCATCATTTAGTAATTATATAGTGAAAAATCTACCGAAAATTTCATTAAATATATTTAATGAAATTTTTTTACATTTGTAAAAAACATACAATAATGAAAAAAATGATCACAATCTTGTCATTAATAATGACTATTACCCTGTTGTATTCACAAGATTCAACAAAAATCCCTCCTCCTCTTATTACTAAAGACACAAAATTCGGGCTTGCATTAAGTGGCGGCGGAGCAAAAGGATTTGCTCATATCGGAATTCTAAAGCTTATAGATTCTCTAGGAATAAAAGTAGATTACATTACTGGAACCAGCATGGGCGGGATCTTAGGCGGTTTATACGCTATGGGATACAATGGAAATGAATTGAAAAAAACAGTATATTCCACCGACTGGAAGCGGGTCTTAAGCAATAAAATCCCTTACAATAAGGTAAACATCAGTGAAAAAGATGAATACAACAAGTATATCATAGAATTCCCTGTGATTGACGGCCTACCCACATTACCGGAATCTTATATCGAAGGACAATATATGTCTGAAGTTCTTAATACACTCACCTTCTCTGCAAAGCATATTAATGATTTCAGCAAACTCCGAATTCCTGTAGAACTCACGTCTTCTGATATTATTAATGGAGGTCTTGTGATGCAGAAAAAGGGTTCTTTGCCTTTAGCGATACGCTCTACCCTAGCCATCCCGGCTGCTTTTGCTCCGGTGTATATCGATGGAAAGCTGCTTGTAGACGGAGGTCTGGATCGTAATTTTCCTGTACAGGAAGTCAAAGACATGGGAGCCGACTATATTATCGGAGGCTACACAGGATTCAGGCTTTTCACAAAAAAAGAAATAGAAAATCCTATGAAGATGATCTATCAAACTCATGCTTTTCATTCTGTTCTTGATTTTAATGAGCAAAAGAAAATGTCAAATATCCTTGTTGATTTCGTGGCTCCTTTGAATAAATACACGACAAAAGATTTTAAAAATTATAAGGAAATCATTAAGATCGGAGAAACTGAAGCAAGAAAGCACCTTCCGGAACTTATTGCTCTTGCCAATGAACAACATAAATTAGGAATCAAATATGAGCATAAAATGATAGAAGAAATTAAAAAACCTACCATACAATTTACCTATAGTGAAGATAATGGAACTCCTATCACCAATGCATCAGAAATTGAAAGCATTAAAAAACTGATGAACCTCAAAGAAGGCACATATTACGATGCAAAAACCGTAAATGAATCTATTGACCGCGTTTTCGGGATGCGCCAATATGAAAAAGTATATTATACGTATACTGATTCCGAGAACGGGCTTATTATGAATATTTTTGTAAAAAGAATAAAAAGAAGCAATCTGAAGCTTGCTTTACATTATGACAACGAGCAATCTGTAGGTATTATCGTAAATTATACTTACAGAAATATTGAACAAAGATTTCGCGCTTTGGCTACCATAGACCTTTCGGAACGTTTCAAAGCCCGTATGCAGTTTCAAAAATTTCTGGATAATGATTTTAAGTGGTGGATCAGTGCTGAAGGAAGTACTTCTCACCTCAAAAGCAACGACCTTTTGTTTAAGTCTATCAATGAATATGATGAAGATACCAAAATAAATTCATCAGATTATATTTACAGAAATATCAATGCAAACACGGCCATCAATTACACTTTACATCCCAATGCCATGGCTTCACTGGGCATTGAATACAATAGAGAAACTATGAATCGGTCTTCAGACAAAATAATGAGTCTTATATCAGGTCTTAATGATAAAAAAGTATATCAGCATAATAATTTTGGAATATTCTTCAAATTCAATCAGAATAGTTTAAACCAAAGATATTATCCTACTTCCGGTAATAATCTTCAGATCATGACGAAGTATTATTTCGGTCATCGTTATAATTTATATGATCTTGAAAATCTGCAGCCTCTTCTTTACTATATCCTGAATCCTACCGATTCTTTTATTCCCAAAAATATGGTAAGTCTTGCCGTTAACGAAAATTTTGTTTTTCCTGTAACTAAGAAAATATCAGTAAAAACCAATGCCTTTTTGGGAGCCCATTTTGCTTCAAAAATCGACGAACAAGAACTGCCCTATCTCTTTCTCAATCAAAAATTTAATGTCGGAGGGAGCGAATATAATTTTAACGGAATCAATCCGGAATTTGAAGGCTTCAGACAAAAAGAATTATCTGCTGCATCTTTTGCTAAAGTAGGAATAGATCTTCAATACAATATTTATAAAAATTTATATCTCACACCGTCTTTTCATTACGGACGAGAAAGCGAAGATCTTACCCCTTTCAAAAATGGCTACGACGTCTACGGATTTGGTCTTAATGTAGGCTATGAGTCCATATTAGGACCTATCAATATTAATGTTTCTAAAAATACTTACGTTAATACTTGGAGAGTATATTTCAGTATAGGTTTTAAATTTTAATAAAAACACAAATAAATAATTATCAAAAAATAAGTCGCAAAGATATCCCGATTTTAATTTCCCAAAATCTTCAGGATAACTTTGCTGAAAATTGATATTCTCTATCAATTTAAAATTTTACATTCTTTTACACATGATGAAAAAAAATAAAATAGGTTTACTTTTCACCTTTCTTGTTGTCTTATTTAATGCCCAAACCAAGATAAAAGAAACAGGAAACGATAATCAAAGGGCAGAAAAGCATCTGCAGGAAGTTAAAATTGTAGGAAAACCCAGAAAAGGATTATCCAAGAAAGATAATCCCGCCTATAAAATATTACAGGGTATCTGGAAAAATAAAGAACGAAACGATATCCGGTCTTTAGATTCTTATGATTACAGAAAGTACACGTCCGTCAATATCGGATTGAGTAACATTGACAGTGTTTTTGCAAAAAAAATTCTGGGAAACGACTACACAGCAATACGCAAAGCATCAACAGAAGATCCGTCGGAAGAGAAGATGACTCTCCCTATATTTCTCAATGAACTCAGCCAAAGAGTATATGGATATAAAAATAAGGAAAAGACAGACACGGAAGGAGAGAGAAAATCGGGTTTAAATGAAATGGGAAGAGGCTTTGGAGTAGAAAGATTCAGTCAGGTTTTTACAACTGTTGATCCGTATGAGGATGATATTAAAATTTTAGATAAAACCTTTGTAAGCCCATTATCAACCAGGGGATATGGAGTTTACAATTATATATTAAAAGATTCTATTACTGAAGGAGATGAGAAGATCTATACTATCCATTTTTTTCCAAAAAAGCCGGAAGATCTTTTATTTCAGGGCTATTTTAAGACTGTTGATAAAGTATTTGCATTAAAAGAGATCCTGATGAAAACAACGAAGCAGATTAATATGAGTCTGGTTCGGGATCTTTCCATTGAGAAATATTATTCGGAAATCATTGATGGAATTTATCTTCCGGAAAAAAGTTTATATGAGGGAAACTTCACTCTTTTCTCTAAAAAAAAGGATGAAATGGGAGCCTATGTAAAAAAAGAAGTCAATGATTATGAATACCAGCTTAATCACCCCAAAGACCCTTTATTTTACGATGAAAAAGTAATACAAACCCGTTCGGATCAATTCGAAAAAAACGATGAATATTGGCAGAAATCTTTAGGATTAAGCAAAAACACTCAGGAAACACTAAAGATCATTGAAGAATTAAAATCGAATAAAAAAGTAAATAGTATTACCAGTGCAATTAATGTTTTATCTACTGGATATTTAGATATTTTTAAAGGTGTACAGACAGGATCATTATGGAATACCATCTCTAATAATGATGTGGAAGGTCTCCGGTTACGTATGGGATTCAGGACTTTCAAAACGGAAGATGATAAATTCAGATTAAGCTTTTACGGTGCATACGGAACCAGGGATCATAAATTTAAATATGGTATAGAAGGAATTTATTTACTGAGTTCTCAGCCAAGAATAGTGGTGGGCGCCTCCCATCTCAGAGATAATTTACAACTATCCGGAAAATTACTCGAGCCTAATAATCTGCTTCCCAAGACTAAAACCTCTTTTATAACCCGTGGGAAAAACTATTATTTATCAAATGTCATGAGAAATACTATCAATTTTGATTTAGCATTAGATAAGAACTTACATTTCAATATATCGGGTATACATCAGCAAATAGAATCCGCAGATCCTGGCTCTTTTTCTATGAATTATACCCTTCCTGGCACCTCTAATATCTATAATAAGCTTACAGATTTCAGTACAAATCTGACATTGGTATATACTCCCGGCAGACAGGTATACGGCTATGGCGCAGAGCAAAAATTCGGAAAACTACCCTATACGACTATTTTGCTAAAATACACTAAAGGATATAAAGGGATATTGAATAGTGATTTTAATTACAATAAGCTTCAGCTATCTGTAGAGAAAAACTTCTTTCTAAGTAATTTCGGCGTCTTAAATGCATCCGTAGAAATGGGGAAAACATTTAATTCAGTACCAATTTCTTTATTAAGCCCGGTACCTGCTAACCAAAGTATCACTGTAGTTCCTAAAACTTTTTCTTTACTTAACTATTATAATTTCGTTACGGACACTTATATCATGGGAAATCTGGAACATCATTTTAATGGATTTATTTTGAATAGAATTCCTTTGCTCAATAAATTAAAGCTGAGAAGTTTTATTTTTTACAGGTTTGCTTATGGCAGTATTTCACAAAATAATATTGATATCAACAGATCTTCCGTGATCTACAAGGCACCCGAAGATAAGATATACAGTGAGTATGGCTTTGGGATCGAAAATATAGGCTTTGGAAATATACGTCCGTTCAGAGTAGATTTTATCTGGAGAAGTAAAATCGGTGAGGTATTTGGAGAAACTCCACCGAACTTTGGAGTAAGATTTGGTTTTTCACCTGGATTTTGATGCTGTTGATGAAAACTATGTGATAAGTGTAGCTATTGCAAAACAGGCAGAGAAGAATAATTAAGTTTGAGCAAAAAAATCTAACCGATAAATACAAAAACTTAGGAATGATTCCTTACGGATTATAAACTTTCAAATATTGACCATAAAAAAAGATACTTTTATAAGTATCTTTTTCTTTTTTAAACTAAAATAATTTCAGTTTAATTATTTTCAACAATCTCATTCTCCTCCACTTCATGTCTCAACTGAGCTTTGTAAAGGGTAGAATAATATCCGTTTTTATCTAATAATTCAAGGTGTTTACCTTCTTCCACTATTTTACCATGTTCCATGACAATGATCTTATCTGCTTTTTCAATGGTTGAAAGTCTGTGCGCGATAATAATTGATGTCCTGTTTTTGGTAATTTTTTCTGTTGCTCGCTGGATTAATTTTTCACTTTCATGATCGATGGAAGATGTTGCTTCATCCAGAATTAAAATTTTAGGATCAGACAAATAAGCTCTTAAAAATGATAATAACTGTCTTTGTCCTAAAGAAATGGACGAACCTCTTTCGCTCACCACATATTCGTAACCGCCGGGAAGACTTTCGATAAAATCATCGACTTCAATTTCTCTGGCTCCGGCTCTTATTTTCTCTAAAGTGATTGTTTCATCTCCAAACGCAAGGTTCTCAAAAATACTTCCGTGGAATAAGAAAACGTCCTGCAAAACAACTCCGATGTGACTTCTCAAATTATACAGTTCATAATCTTTCAGATCAACATCATCGATCAGAATATTTCCGGAATTAATATCATACAGCCTTGTAATCAAGCTGATAATCGTAGATTTTCCGGCTCCGGTTGCTCCGACGATCGCTACCGTTTCGCCAGGATTCACTTTAAAATCAATTCCTTTTAAAACTTCCTGCTTGTCATCATATGCAAAACGTACCCCTTTGAATTCGATTTTTCCGTCAAAGTGATCTTTTTGCACTTTTCCTGTATTTGACATCGCATAATCTTCATCCATTACACCAAGAACCCTTTCTGCACCTACAATTCCACGCTGAATGTTGTTAAATCTATCCGCAATCTGTCTTAAAGGACGAATTAACATAGAAATATATTGAATAAATGCAATAACAACTCCAGCACTGATTGTGATATATCCTCCATAAAAGAGGATAAACCCTATAAAAAGTGAAGAAATCAATTCAACAACCGGAAAGAATAATGAGAAAATAAAGACGGTTCTTAATAAAGCACCTTTCAGCGTAATATTAATATCATCAAAATTCTTGAATTCTGCTTCCTGTCTGTTAAAAACCTGGATGATCGGCATTCCCGCCAGCCTTTCCTGTACAAATGAGTTTTGGTTAGCTGTCCATGTTCTTTCATCTCCAAAAGCCGTTTTCAACCTTTTCTGAAAAAATCTTGTAATGACCACCATTAAAGGTAAAATTGCAAGCGTAATGTAACTCAGATGTACATTGGTATTAAACATCATGACGAGAACAAATAAAATTCTCAAAACATCTCCGAAAACCATCAGAAAACCGTCTGTATAAACCGTTGCGATGGTTTCCACATCACCTACAGCACGTGTTACGAGTTGTCCGATGGGAGTTTTATCAAAAAATGATGTTTTAAAATAAATAAGTTTGTTATAAAGCCTTTCACGTATATCTCTGATTACATTTTGAGAAATATAATTGGAGAAATACACTAAGAAAAAGTTTAAAACCGTTTCCGCAAACACCAGACCTACCAAAATGTAGATGTGCTTCATCATTAAGGTCTTATCCTTTAGTTTCGTGATATCATTATCTACAACTTCCATTGTAAGATAAGGCCTGTATGTGGAAACTATTGCCAGTATAATGGAGATTATTAAAGTAAGGATGAACCAAGAACGGAACTTCATTCCGATAAAGAACAGCCTCTTTACAATTCCCCAGGTATCTTGTTTTTTCATTGTACGAATCGAAGAAAGAATTAAATTAAAATTCTTTGCAAAAATAAGACTTTATAATTTGTCTTTCTTTACATATTCATCAAATAGTAATAGAAAATATAAGATAACTGTTATTTAAAATATGATTAACATCCATATTTGCCGGGCAATAATTAACCATAGAAATTACTTTCTAGTCTCTGCGTTCTCTAGATTTCATAACTAATTTAACTACTGACAGTAGTATTCCTGTAATAAGGAAAAAATATCCCATCGGTATCAGGAAAAAGGAGGGTTCGTGAAGGATACCCTCTTTGGTCACGGTTGTTTTAGTAGCATCAATCAGCTCTGAACAGAATTTTATTCCTAAACATAAAATACCCGTGCAGAATAAGCTTAAAATTAAGCAATTCAAATTTTTCATCTTTGTGTTGTTTTAGATAAATGCTACAATCTAAAACCATACCATTTATTCTCTCTTACTTAACCAATTCAAAACATATCCCGCCACTTCTTCCCAACCTTTTTCACCGGCGATAAAGTGGCTTCTACCCTCAAATTCTTTAAAATCAACTATACTGTTTTTATCTTTATATGCGTTTGCGATTTTTCTTGAGAATGCGGCAGGAAAAATATGGTCATTAGACCCTGCGATGAATAATAATGGAGCGTGAGGTTTTTGTAAATCTAATTTTGCTGAAGATTTGAATAACGGATCTTTTGCCAATTTTCTGCTCTCCGGCGCAGCAACGGTTTCGTATAATTTGTCACTTTCCTCTTTTGAATAATTGTTGAAAAATGCTTTATGGTACCATTCTTTTGAACCTAAAAACACGGTATTTCCTTTGAAGAAATTCACTATCGGCCAAACGATTTTCACGGTAGAAAAAGGAGCCATTACGTTTTTTGGAGGTGCGCCATCGATGCTTACTCCGGCAACCGCTTTTCCCATGTCAATTAATTTCTGAACCATCAATCCACCGAATGAATGCCCGATAATAATTGGTTTTTCAGGAAGGGTATCGATAAATCTTGATAAATAACTCACCACATCATCAAACCCAACATTTTTCAAATCAGACGGAATGTTCTTTTTTAAATCTTTCGGATCTCCATGATGTCCCGGATTTGCGGGGGTGTGCACGGTGTAGCCCTGAGCTTCAAAATAAGTTTTCCATTCTTTCCAGCTTGTATTGTTCACAAATAATCCATGAATTAATACGATAGTTTTTGTTTTCATAACCTTTTGTTTTATATTGTTTTAAATTATGAGACAAAGTTGCGAAGATAAAATGAGGATAATTTTAACCAAGGTTAAAATCGTACTATTTCCCTGAAATTCTTTTTCTTATCCTGCTCAAAGAAGGT
>Ga0157375_10002858_pt1 | contig 14955 bp, 15 predicted proteins | sample M35metaG_FD_115311 | JGI IMG/M metagenome (GOLD analysis project Ga0157375, IMG submission 115311) | Miscanthus rhizosphere microbial communities from Kellogg Biological Station, Michigan, USA - M3-5 metaG | ecosystem: Host-associated > Plants > Roots > Rhizosphere > Soil | place: USA: Michigan...
CCGTAGATGCCCATCGCGAGGAACAGGTAGATCACGGCCATGACGAGCGTGACCGGCTCCCTGAACGCCGCCTTGAGCGAATGCACTTCCCCGACTTTCGGATCGCGCGAAAGCTGCTCGGCGAGCGCGCGTTTTTCGGCGGCGTCGAGCCATTTTGCGTCCTCGATCCGGTCGTCGACGATCGCGAGCACCACGAGCCCGAGCACGACCGACGGAATGCCTTCGAGCAGGAACAGCCACTGCCAGCCGGCCATGCCGTTCAGGCCGTCGCAGAACTTCATGATCGCGCCCGAAAGCGGGCTGCCGATGATGCCGCACAGCGCAATCGACGCCATGAAGAACGAATTGATGCGCCCGCGCCGCGATGAAGGAAACCACTTCGTGAAGAAGTAGAGCGCGCCCGGCACGAAGCCCGCCTCCAGCCCGCCGATCAGAAACCGCAGCACGTAGAACCACGTTTCGGTGTGCACGAACATCATCGCCGCCGACGCGATGCCCCACGTGATCATGATCCGGGCGATCCAGCGTTTCGCGCCGACGCGGTGCAGGATGATGTTGCTCGGCACCTCGAACAGGAAATACCCGACGAAGAACACGCTCGCGCCAAAGCCGTAGACGGCGTCGCTGAAACCCAGCTCGCTCTGCATCTGCAGCTTCGCGAAGCTGATGTTGATGCGGTCCAGGTACGAGAACACGAAGCAGGCCACGAAAAGCGGCACGAAACGCCAGAACACCTTGCGGTACAGGCTGGCGTCGTCGTGCGAGGCGGCCGCCTGCGGGGCGGTCGATGTGAACGTATCCACGGTTGTCTCCTTTATGGTTTTTTGTGTGCGGCGCGCCGGGATCACCCCGGCCTCACCCCGGGGTCAATACGTGGCACGGCCCCCGGACAGGTCGAACACGGCGCCCGTCGTGAACGAGTTCTCCTCGGAGGCGAGCCACGCGACCATCGACGCGATCTCCTTCACGTCGACGAAGCGTCCGCGCGGGATCTTCGAAAGCATGTAGTCGATGTGCTGCTGCGCCATCTGGTCGAAGATCTTCGTGCGGGCGGCGGCCGGGGTGATCGCGTTGACGGCGATGTCGAGCGTCGCCGTCTCCTTGCCGAGACTCTTCGTCAGCGCGATCAGGCCCGCCTTCGCCGCGCTGTACGCCGAGGCGTTCGGATTGCCTTCCTTGCCCGCGATCGACGCGATGTTCACGATGCGCCCGTAGCCGCGCGCGATCATCGTCTTCACGACAGCCTGGTTGACGTGAAACGCGGCGTTGAGGTCGACGTCGATCACGCGCGACCATTCGTCGGCGGAATAGTCCGCAAGCGGAGCGTTCGCGCCCGCGATGCCCGCGCTGTGCACGAGCGCGTCGATGGCGCCAAGGCGCGCGACGGTCGTGTCGGCGGCCTGCCGGACCGCGTCGCGATCCGTGATGTCGACGGTGAGCGTCTCTACGTCGCCGAACTGCGCGAGCGTGTCTTTCGCAGCGCCGAGCGCGGCCTGGTCCTGGTCCCAGAGCGCGACGCGCGCGCCGCCCTGAAGCAGGCGCTCGGCCACCGCGTAGCCGATGCCCTGCGCGCCGCCCGTCACCACGGCGCTGCGCTTCGTGAAGTCGTACCGGTTCATGTGTTCCTTGCTCCTGTTTTGCGTCTGTCGTGCGCCGCGCCCGCCGTCAGACGGTGCGCTGGCGCTGCTCGCCGAGCCCTTCGATGCCGAGGCGCATCGTCTGCCCGGCGCGCAGATAGACGGGCTCGGGCTTCTGCCCCATGCCGACGCCCGGCGGCGTGCCGGTCGAAATCACGTCGCCGGGCTGCAGGCTCATGAACCGGCTCAGGTAGGAGACGATCTCCGCCACCTTGAAAATCATCGTGCTGGTGTTACCGTTCTGATAACGCTTGCCGTCCACTTCCAGCCACAGGGCGAGGCGGTGCGGATCGGGCACCTCGTCGGCGGTGACGAGCCAGGGGCCGATCGGGCCGAACGTGTCGCAGCCCTTGCCCTTGTCCCACGTGCCGCCGCGCTCGATCTGGTACTCGCGCTCGGAGACGTCGTTGATCACGCAGTACCCGGCGACATGGCCGAGCGCGTCGGCTTCGTCGATATACGCGCCGCCCTTGCCGATCACGACGCCCAGTTCCACTTCCCAGTCCGTCTTCTGCGAGCCGCGGGGGATGCGCACGTCGTCGTTCGGCCCGACCACCGCCGAAAGCCACTTGTTGAACACCACCGGCTCGGCCGGTACCGGCAGGCCCGACTCGGCCGCGTGATCGGCGTAATTCAGCCCGATGCAGATGAACTTGCCGATGCGGCCCACGCACGGACCGATGCGCTCGGCGGCGGAGACGGCGGGCAGCGTCGCCGGGTCGATGCCGCGCAGGCGCTCGAGCCCCTCGGGCAGCAGCGCGGTACGGCGATGTCGTCGATCACGCCGGACAGGTCGCGAATGGTATGGGTGTTGTCGAGCAGGCCGGGCTTCTCGTTGCCCGGCGCGCCGTAGCGCAGCAGTTTCATCAACGTCTCCTTCGTCGGCATCGCGGCGTCGCGATGCGGTTTTCGTAAAGCGCAACATACGTCTGACCCACAATGTAGGGAATGCACGGCGCTTTGAATAATGAAAGCTGCTGCCTGTCCGATAACTTTCCGTTATCTTCGTGTTCTCCCTTATCTCACCATCCGCCTCCCTGCAATCCATGCTGCCGAACGTCGATTCGATTGCCGCCCGCCTGCGGCTCAAGCAACTCCGCCTTCTGATCGCGCTCGATGACCACGGGTCGCTGCACCGCGCCGCCGACGAAATGTCGCTCACGCAGCCGGGCGCCACCAAGGCGCTGCGCGAGATCGAATCGACGTTCGGCGCGACGCTCTTCGTGCGCTCGGCGCAGGGCATCCGCCCGAACGAGCTCGGGCGCTGCGTGATCCGCTACGCGCGGCTCATCCACATGGACGTCGCGCACCTGCGCGAGGAAATGGCGGGCATCCTGCAGGGGTCGGGCGGGCGGCTCGCGGTCGGCGCGATCATGGGCGCGGTGTCGGGCGTGCTCGTCGATGCGCTCACCCGGCTGCGCGCGAAGCAGCCGGCGCTGACCGTCGAAGTGGTGGAAGACACGAGCGCGCGCCTGCTGGCGCTCCTCGACCAGGGCCGGCTCGATCTGGCCATCTGCCGCGCGAGCGTCGCGCGGCAGCCCGAGCATTACGACTATCTGGAACTGCGCGACGAGCCGCTCGCGATCGTCGCGGGCATGGCGCACGCGCTGATCGATGCACCCGAGGTCACGCTCGCCGATCTCGCGCTCTCCCGCTGGATCGTGTATCCGAGCATCATGCCGCTCAGGGGCCTCTTCGAGCGCGAGTTCAAGGAAGCGGGCCTGCCGCTGCCGCTGCATCCGGTGGAGACGGCGTCCACGATCACGACCGTGCTGCTGCTGCAACGCGACCCGACGCTCGTTTCTCTGATGCCGCTCGACATGGCCGCGTTCCTCACCCGGCACGGGCTCGCGAAGCGCCTCGCGATTGCCGTGCGATCGCGCACCGAGCCCTACGGCATCGTCACGCGGCGCGGGGCGGCGCTTTCGGCGGCGACGAAGCTGATGATCGACGAACTGACGCAATGAGAACGGCAACAAAAAAGCGCGGCCGTGATGGCCGCGCCCTGGTTCATTGCCCGCCGGTTACGCGTCAAAGGCGTTTCAGGACACGAGTTCCGCGTTCAGCGTGATCTTCGCATTCCCGGCGAAGAGCTTCGACACCGGGCAGCCTTCCTTCGCCGCCGCGGCCGCCTTGTCGAACGCCGCCTTGTCGGCGCCCGGGATCTTTGCCTTCAGGTCGAGCTGGCAGGCGGTGATCGTGAAGCCGTCGCCGTCCTTTTCGAGCGTGACCGTCGACTTCGTTTCGAGGCTTTCGGCCTTCATGCCCGCCTGTTCCAGCTGAAGCGACAGCGCCATCGTGAAGCACCCCGCGTGCGCCGCGCCGATCAGTTCTTCCGGGTTCGTGCCCGGGCCACTCTCGAAACGCGCGGCGAATCCGTAAGGCGCGTCCTTGAGCACGCCGGTCTGCGTCGAGATGAAACCCTTGCCGTCCTTGATGCCGCCGCTCCATTTTGCCGATGCTGTCTTTTGCACGAGTGTTCTCCAGAAATGTGAGGGTGGAATTGCCACGACCCGCCGCCCCGCGATGCGCTGGGGTGCGCTGCAAGGCGGCGCCTGAATCCGGGCGCGGCACGCTTCGGCACAACCCGCGCCGCGCGCGCGATCCGCAAGAACGGAGCACGCGCGATGCCCGACCGGCCAACGGCCCTGTTTTCCCGCGACGACGAACCGCGGCCGGCGCCCTCTTCATCCTAACGGAAAAGCGGCGGGCGGCGCTGTCATTCCGCCGTCACGCCGCGCGGCCGGGCCGGGCGGCGTTCCAGCACGGGCGCACGGAGGCGTCGCGCCTGTCACGCCAATCGCGTTAACATAGCGGCTTTCGTTCACCTGGCGGCCGCCCATGCCGCGCGCCGTTCGTCCCAGAGGCTTCCATGGCAACCACGCCTTCCCTTTACGTCGATGTCTGGTCCGACTTTGTGTGCCCGTTCTGCTACCTGCAGATGCCGGTGCTCGACCAGCTTCGCAACGCCTACGGCGACGCGGTCGAGATCCGCTGGCATGCGTTCGAACTGCGTCCCGAACCCACGCCGCTGCCCGATCCGGACAGCGAGGCGCTGCACGACTCCTGGGAAAAATCCATCTATCCGCTCGCGAACGACCGCGGCCTGACGATGCGCATGCCGCCCGTCCAGCCGCGCAGCCGCAAGGCGTTCGAGACCGCGCTCTTCGCCCGCGAGACGAACCGCTACGACCTCGTGCACCGCGCGATCTTCAAGGCGTATTTCGAGGACGGCCTCGATATCGGCGACGCGGACGCACTGCTCGACATCGCCGCGACCTGCGGCATCGATCCGGAGTTGCTGGAGGAGTCGCTGGCGGAAGGCGAATTCACCGATCTCGTGATCGAGGACGAAGAGTTCGCGAAGAAGATCGGCGTGACGGGCGTGCCGTTCGCCGTGCTCTCGCGCGACGGCGCGCCGGGCGAGGAACCGCCGCCGCCCATCGCGCTGCGCGGCGCGGCGCCCGTGCAGCACTTCGAAGCTGCCGTCGAGCGGCTGTTCCCGGACGGCTTCCCCGGCTGAAGAAGCGCCGGGCGCCGCCTAGCTGCGCTCGGCCATGAACGACTTGAGCGCGATGCGCTGCGTCGGTTCGAGCGACTCGAACTCGAGCCCGTACGCCGCGTTCTGATGCGTGGCGTCGGGCGCGTGGACGTGGCGCACGATGGCGTGCGTGTCGATATGGACGTCGATGTCGTCGGTATTGAAGTGAAACGACAGGCGCAGCCGGTCGCCAGCGCGCGCCGCGGGCGTCACCACCGCGAGCGACATGCCGTACGGGCTGATGTCGCACACCCGGCCCACCTGGCCGAGCGGCTCGGCGTCGCTTTCGGCTGAAAAGCGCGCCGCGAGCCGCGTGGGCATGCGCGCGAACTTGCGCGCCCGCAGGCGCCGGATCGCGCCCGGCTCTGACAGCACGACGTAGTTGAACGGCTCGCGGCAGATCGCGTCGACGGTGCAGGCGAAGCGGAACACGCCGCGCCCCGACAGCGCGACCAGATCGACCTGCTCGCCGCGCACGAGTTCGAGCGGCTCGGCGCCCGACATCACGGGCTGCGTGACGAACAGCGCCCGCTCGGCGTTGCGCCGCGCGGACGAAAAGCCGATCACCCGGCTCGCGTACATCGTCGATCCGGTGCCGCCCGTGCCGCGCAGGCCGACCCGCCCGCCGATCGCAAGCCCGATGTCGTCGAACGTCACCGCGGCCGGCTCGCCGCGGCGGGCGTCGTCCTCGCCTTCCGTCCCGGCCCGCGCCTGCGCCTCGGCACGCCGGTGCGGCTCGAAATGCTTGAAGAGGAAGTCGCGCGCTTCATCACCGGCCACGATGGTTCCCGCGTCGAACAGCAGCGCGCCGTCCTCGCCGACGATCGGCCAGGCGAGCGGCGTGCTCAACGGCACGTCGCCGGGGATGAGGCGCACGAGAGCCGGTCTGGGCGGCGCGACGAGGGGATCTGCGGTCATTGTTTGGACGATTTAGTAACAATTTTCCGCAATCGTCGTGTGTTCCGTTTTTTACGTCAAGCCCCGGCGGCAAAAATTACGTGTTTCCGAAACCTCAACCCGCCTTTGCAATCGGCAGGCCGGCCGGCGCGGCGGCGCTCCGTTTTGCGGCGGCCGCGTGCGCATCGGGCAAATACGCGCGGCCCGCGCCGAAGATCTTCTCGCGCAGCGTGCCCGGCGCGTATCCGGTCTTGTAGGCGCCGCGCGCCTGAAGCTCCGGCACGACCAGATCGACGAAATCGCGATAGCACTCCGGCGTCACGGTGCGCGCGAGGTTGAAGCCGTCGATGCCGGTGTCCTCGACCCACGACACGAGCTCGTCCGCGACCTGCGACGCGCTGCCGACGAGCGTCGGATAGCGCCCGCCGAGCTGCAGCTCCTGGCTCAGGATGTCCGCGACGGTGCGCTCGCGCCCTGCCGCCGTGAGGTTCTTCATGACCGACTGGATCGCGTTGTTCTTCACGTAGCGGATCGGCTCGTTCGGCGCATAGCGCGAAAAGTCGATGCCGCTCGAACTCGCGTAGTGGGCAAGTCCCGCCTCGGGGCTCGCGTAACGCACGTAATCGTCGTATTTTTCGCGGGCTTCCCGTTCGGTCGGCGCCGTGACGATCGACATGCCCATGAAGAAGCGGATGTCGTCGCGCCGGCGTCCCTCGCGCTCGAGCGCGTCGCGCACGCCGGACACCAGCTTTCTCAGCGATCCGCGCTCCTGCTGCGACACGAACACGCACTCCGCATGACGCGCGGCGAACGCCTGCCCGCGCCCCGACGAACCCGCCTGGAACAGCACCGGCGTGCGTTGCGGCGACGGCTCCGACAGGTGGTAGCCCTCGACGTCGTAGTACTTGCCGTGATGCGCGATCCGCTTCACTTTCGCCGGATCGGCATAGACGCGCGCCGCGCGGTCGGCCCGTACCGCGCCCTCCTCCCAGCTCCCTTCCCAGAGCGCGTAGGCGACATCGAGAAACTCCTCCGCGCGATCGTAGCGCTCGTCGTGCTCGATCTGCCCGGCGAGGCCCATCGCCTTCGCCGCGCTCTCCAGATAACCGGTCACGATGTTCCAGCCGATGCGGCCGTTGCTCAGGTGATCGAGCGTGGAGAAGCGCCGCGCGAGCAGGTACGGCTCCTCGTAGGTCAGATTGACGGTCACGCCGAAGCCGAGGTGGCGCGTGGCCGCGGCCATCGCGGAGACGGTGAGCAGCGGATCGTTGACCGGAAGCTGGATCGATTCCCTCAGCGGCAGATCGACGGATTGCTGATAGACGTCGTACACGCCGACGATATCCGCGAGAAACAGGCCGTCGAACAGTCCGCGCTCGAGCAGTTGCGCGAGTTCGGTCCAGTAGGCGATGTCCTTGTATCGCGTCGACTGGTCGCGCGGATGCGTCCACAGACCGTGATTGATATGGCCGACGCAATTCATGTTGAACGCGTTCAGCAGGATGTGTTTGGGCATGTCGATGAAGTCGCGAGCGGAAGAATCGTCAAGCCTAACGATGCGTCCGCCGGCGCGGAACCGACCATTTCTGCTTTGCTTATGAGCGCGGTTCGGGCGTGAATGCGCGCGATGCACATGGGCCCGCGTGGGCGCCGCCGCCAAGCCAGCGCGCCGCGTGGCAGCGGCGCAGTGTTATGCGCATAAGGTTTCCGGGCGCGCCGTTGTCAGTGCGAGCCGGCGCCCACCGCTTCGCGTGACGTCGCGGGAGCGTTTCCGTCCAGCACGCTTTCGATGGCGGCCAGCACCTGCGGCACATCGGGCGGCGCGCCGCCGTCGCCGACCGAGGTCGAGCGTCCCGGCTCCTCGATGCCGAAATGTTCGCGCGAGGTCGCGGCGAACAGCATCACGGTGCGGCGCTTGAGCGCGTGGGCGAGATGCACGAGGCCGGTGTCGGTGCCGACCACGAGTTCCGACGCCTGAATCCAGTGCGCGCATTCGGTGACGGTCAGCTTCGGCAGAACGATTGCGCCCGGCACGAGCGCGGCAATGTCCTCGGCCTCGGCGCGCTCGCCGTCCGTTCCCCACGGCAGCGCGATCCGGTAGCCGCGCGCGATCAGCCAGCGCGCGACTTCCGCCCAGCGGTCCTTCGGCCACTTCTTCACGTCGGCGGATGTCGCGTGGAACAGCATCGCGAGCGGCGCGCCCTGCGGGATGTCGAGGTTTTTCGCGACGGGCGGCAGAAGGACGTTGTGATCCGGAATGTCCTCGAATTCGTAGCCGAGCGCGTCGGCCACGCTCACGCGCATGCCGCGCCACGCGTCGGTGTGGGGACGCGGGCCGAAGCGCGCGTTATAGGCGAAGGCCGCGCCGCGCTCGCCGAGGTCCTTGTTGCGGTAGCCGTAGCGGCGGCGCCCGCGCGCGAGAAACGCGATGATCGCGCTCTTGTAGACGCCGTGGATATCGAGGATCACGTCGTACTTTTCCGCGCGCAATTCGCCGATCGACGCGGCGATCTCCTTCAGGTCCTTCCAGCTGCGCGCCTTCTTGAACTTGCGCAACGGCGCGCTCAGCACGCGCGCGACGCCGGGGTTCCAGCGGATGATGTCGGCGAAGGCGGCGTCGGCGGCCCAGTCGATCTGCGCGGACGGGAACGCCCGCCGCAGGTCGGCGACAACGGGCAACGTCTCGACGATATCGCCGAGGGACGTCACTTTGACAATCAGGATTCGCTTCATGGGCGTGCGGTGAAAGCTTTCGTTCGTTGGCACGCACCGCGAGAGGTGGCGACGCCGGGGCCGCGAGGCTGTCTGCGGCGGGCAGCGCGCTTTCCGCGTGTGGGGCGGCTCGAAAGACAAGAATTTTATGAATTCACAATCGATCGCGTGTCAGCATTTGTAAATGCACATCACGTGATCTCAGAATTATCCGATTAAAAACCGGCTTTCTCCACTCTTTCTCCCGGTTCGGGCGAACAAAAATGCTCAGCGGCGGATGCAACGATCGCGTGTTTGCGGCCTTTTTTGCCGCAAACGGCCCCTTTCGCCGCCGATCAGCGCGCCTGACCTCTCATAGCGACGAAACCGAGAACGTGTCGCACTGGCTGATGTCGCCGCTCGCGAGGCCCCGGCGCAGCCAGCGCTGCCGCTGCTCGCTCGTGCCGTGCGTGAACGCTTCCGGCACCACGCGGCCCTGCGTTTGCTTCTGAAGACGATCGTCGCCGATCGCGCCCGCCGCGTTCAGCCCTTCCTCGAAATCGCCCGGCTCGATCAGCTTCGCGTTGTTGCGCTGGGCGGTGGCGGCCCACACGCCGGCGAAGCAGTCGGCCTGCAATTCGACCCGCACCGACAGTTCGTTCGCCCGTTCGCGCGACATGCGCGAGCGCGCGCTGTCGACCTTCGACGAAATCCCGAGCACGTTCTGCACGTGATGACCGACCTCGTGCGCGATCACGTAGGCCTGCGCGAAGTCGCCGCCGGCGCCGAACCGCTCGCGCAATTCGCGGTAGAACGACAGGTCGATGTAGACGTTGCGGTCGGCGGGGCAGTAGAAAGGTCCCATCGCCGCCTGCCCCATGCCGCAGGCGGTCTGCGTGCCGCCGGTGAAGAGCACGAGCTTGGGCGCCGGATAGTCCTGCTCGAACTGCGTGCGGAAGATCTGCTGCCACGTCCGCTCCGTATTGCCGAGCACACGCCGCACGAACACCGCGCCCTCGTCGTTCGCGGGAGGCTGGTTTGACGGTGCGGCCTGATGCTGCGGCGCATTGCCCTGCAGGACCGATGCGCCGTTGATGATCAGCATCGGGTCGATGCCGAGAAAATACGACGCCGCGAGCGCCACCACGATCGTGCCGATCCCGATCGTGCCGCGTCCGACCCGAAACCCTCCCCCGCCCCGGCGGTCCTCTACGTTCTGGCTTTCCGATTCGTCATCGAGGCGCATGGCTTTTCTCCGTTCTACTGGCGCAACCGCGCGGGCAGGCGCGGGCAAAAAAGCCGCTATCTTACCCGCCGGCCGGCGCCGTCCCTCGAGCTGCCGCGACACCATGACACGGCATTTTCTCTTGACCCGCTTATCAGCATTATGCGCACCACGGATAAACGAATAAGGGAAAAGCCGAACGAAATTCGCTGAAATAATTTTGTCGGATTTAAACGGCCTTAACGTTGTGACGAAAGTTCGAAAATGGGTGGTGCAGTGCGGTTGATTGTCGCGCAATCGCGGCGCAGCGGAAATGACCGGTCCTGACGGGCACTCTCAAAAATATCGGAATTTCAATCGCTTAGATGCGACAGAAGCCCAAAACTGCGGCATTTCCGCGCAATCGCGCGCTTTGACGCATCGCAACAGCCATCCTGGAATCTCGTTAAGCTGCGGCTCAGTTTCCGGTTTTCATTTAACCCAGCGGAAAGCCTCCGTCCTCAATTCCGGGCCGGCGGGGGTTATCGCCAGACCATCATGCATACGACTCAGGAAGCGCTCGATCTCGCGCGAATTCAATTCGCCTTTACTGTGTCATTTCACATTATTTTTCCCGCGCTGAGTATCGGGCTCGCGAGTTTCATCGCGGTCCTGGAAGGCGCCTGGCTCAGGACCGGCAAGCCGGTCTACAAGGAACTGTGCCTGTTCTGGTCGAAGGTCTTCGCGGTCGCCTTCGGCATGGGCGTCGTCTCGGGCGTCGTGATGAGCTACGAGTTCGGCACCAACTGGGGCGGTTTTTCCAGCTTCGCGGGCCCGATCACCGGGCCGCTGCTCACCTACGAGGTGATGACCGCGTTCTTTCTCGAAGCGGGCTTCCTCGGCATCATGCTGTTCGGGTGGAACAAGGTCGGCAAGAAGGCGCACTTCGGCGCGACGCTGATGGTCGCGATCGGCACCCTGATCTCCACCTTCTGGATTCTCGCCTCCAACAGCTGGATGCAGACGCCGCAGGGTTTTCGGGTCGAAAACGGCCAGGTGGTGCCCGTCGACTGGTTCGCGATCATCTTCAATCCGTCGTTTCCGTACCGGCTCGCGCACATGGCGATCGCGGCGTTCATCGTCGCGGGGCTGGTTGTCGCGGCGACCGGCGCGTGGCATCTGCTGAAGGGCCGCCGCGATCCGGCGATCAGGAAGATGTTCTCGATGGCGCTCTGGCTGCTGCTCGTGCTCACGCCGGTGCAGGCGATCGTCGGCGACGCGCACGGCATCAACACCCGCGAGCATCAGCCGGCGAAGATCGCGGCCATCGAGGGACTGTGGGAAACCGAAAAGGGCGGGACCGCGCTGAACCTGTTCGGCATCCCCGACATGGAAGCCGAGACGACCAAGTACGCCGTGTCGATTCCGCACCTCGGCAGCCTGATCCTCACGCACAGCTGGGACGGCGAAATTCGCGGCCTGAAGTCGTTCCCGAAACAAGACCGCCCGAATTCGACGATCGTCTTCTGGAGCTTTCGCATCATGGCGGGGCTCGGCGTGCTGATGATCGTGATGTCGGCCGCGGCGTGGTTTCTCAGGCGCCGCAGAAAGCTCTACGAATCGCGCTGGTTCCTGCGCTTCGCGCTCGCGATGGGACCGACCGGCTTCATCACGCTGCTCGCCGGCTGGGTGACGACCGAAGCGGGCCGCCAGCCGTGGGTCGTGTACGGCGTGATGCGCACGGCTAACGCCGTGTCGCCGGTGACGGCGCAGCAGGTGGGCGTGTCGCTGCTCGTGTTCGTGATCGTCTACACGCTCGTGTTCGGCACCGGCATCTACTACCTGCTCAAGCTGCTCAGACACGGCCCGGCGCTGCCCGGCCAGTCCACGCCCGCGCCCGCCATGGACGACGCCGGCCACACCGCGCGGCGCCCCTTGAGCGCAGTCACTCAATCGATCGAAGGAGCATAAGTCATGGATCTCACCCTTGCCTGGGCCGCGATCATCGCGTTGGGCGTGCTGCTGTATGTCGTGCTGGACGGCTTCGACCTCGGCATCGGCATCCTGTTTCCGTTCTTCCCGGACCAGCACGACCGCGACCTGATGATGAACACGGTCGCCCCCGTCTGGGACGGCAACGAGACGTGGCTCGTGCTCGGCGGCGCGGGTCTCTTCGCCGCGTTCCCGATGCTCTATTCGACGGTGCTCTCCGCGCTCTATCTGCCGCTCGTGCTGATGCTCGTGTGCCTGATCTTTCGCGGCGTGTCGTTCGAGATCCGCGCGAAGGCCTCACGCACGAAGCACCTGTGGGACCTCGCGTTCATCGGCGGCTCGGCGGGCGCGACGTTTTTCCAGGGCGTGGCGCTCGGCGCGTTCCTGAACGGCATTCCCGTCACCGACGGCCGCTTTTCCGGCGACGCGTTCGGTTGGTTCACGCCGTTCAGCATGTTCACGGGGCTCGCGCTCGTCGTCACGTATGCGCTCCTCGGCTGCTGCTGGCTGATCGCGAAGACCGAGGGGGACCTGCAGCGCCGCTTTTACCGCATCGTGTGGCCGCTCACGGTCCTGCAACTCGCGACGATCGCCGTCGTCAGCATCTGGACGCCGCTTCAGGACGAAGGCATCGCGATGCGGTGGTTCGACTCGCCGCTCTTCTTCAAGCTGCTGCCGGTGCCCGTCCTGGTGCTCGCGTGCGCGTGGCTGATGCGCCGCTCGATCCGCTCGAAGCACGAGAAGCGGCCGTTCGTGATGGCGCTCGGGTTCGTGCTGCTTGGCTATGCGGGGCTCGTCGTGAGCATCTCGCCGCACGAGATCCTGCCGGGCGTATCGCTCTGGGACGCCGCCGCGCCGCGCTCGAGCCAGCTGTTCACGATCGTCGGGGCAGCGGTGATCCTGCCGGTGATCGTCGGGTATACGACGCTGGGTTACTGGATTTTCAGAGGAAAGGTGCGCCATGGCGAACATCACTACCACTAGACAGCGCGGGCACGGCGGGCTCAGGCGGACGCTCTGGTTCATCGCGCTGTGGGCAGGCGGGGTCGGCGGGGCGATGCTGCTCGCCCTGCCGTTCAAGCTGCTCATTCAGGCGGGGGCGGCGATTCATTGAGGGGCCGGGGGCATGCGTGCGCCGTTTTCGCGGCAGGCCCGCCTGAAGCGCTGCCGCGTCATTGCGCCCCGGGCGGTTGCGATACCTTGAGATACGGCTTCAATTCAGGGTTCGTGATCGCCAGCAGGTTGAGCGTCGCGCTGCCGAAACGGCGTGCGAACTCGTCGTCGATCGTATTGCCGTAGTCGGCAAGCGGGAGTTCCAGCGGAAAGAGCCGCTCGGTGACTGCCAGGACCTTCTCGACGTCGAGCGTGTATGAAACGAGCGACTGGTTTTCTTCCGACCACATGACGACGACGCAGCGCTTCTCCGTGTTATCCGGCATCAGTAACCTCGACATTGCTGGTAAGCCATAAAGGCTCGCTGTGAACACAACTCCATGAAGCGCCCGCCACCCATCGCACTTTGATATGCCCGGCATTCGGCCATGTCCCGCTCGTACTGCAGGTAACACTCGGCTTCGTCGCCTTCGCTTACGCCGCGGGCCGCCATGTCCGTCGCGCTTTGCGACGGCATGTGTTCGCCCATTTCAAACGGCTGTGCATCGCCGAGCGGCGTTGATCCCGTTTCCGCAAAGCCTTCCGACAAATCCGGCACGCCGTAACGGCTGATCCATCCCGCCTTGGCGCACATCGGCAGAAAGAGTGCGGGCGCCGCGCGGACCGCCGCGTGCATCATCGCCTGATTGTTGGCATCGTGCCAGATGTCCCAATCGGCAGTCGACGTGTCGGGTACATCGGGCCACGGCTCTTTTTCAAGTGGCGCTTCCCCGTAGTCGTCCACGCCCCAAAAGCTCGATTCCTGACGCGAGTGCGCTGCGGCGAAGCCGCCGCGATATTCAGGTTCGCGCTCGACGACGTACATGTCGCCATTGCGCACCGCCCGCCGCAGCGCATCGAGCGTGTGATGCGCATTGCCCTTGCGATAGTACGGAAACGACGCAACCAGAAAATCCTCGACGCGTTTCACCCGTTCCGCATTGCGCTCCCACACGTCGGGATAGACCGCGTCGAGCATTGCGCGGCCCGCGTCCGCGGCTGCTTTCTTTTGCGGATCGGGATCGAACGGCGAACCCATGCGATAGCCGCTCGCGAGCTCCATCGTGTAGCGGTATCCGCCGTAGTGCATGAGCCATGCCGTCATGCTTCATTTGTAATAGTGGCAACGGCACGACGCTAACGCACCTTCGGCGGCGCGCATCTCGAAAAAATACGCCCCGCGCTCAACTCGGCGCCTTCATACAGCCCACGTGCTCAGGAAGCCCCCACTCCCCTCCTCGCGATGTCGAGCGCCTCGGCCAGCACCCCCACATCGCCGATATGGTTCGCGAGCAGCAGCACCAGCTTCGCGTTCATGAACTGGCTCTCTTCATCGGTCAGGCCGTTGTGCGCATCGATGAGACGCTCGTAGAACGCATCCGGGTCCGCAATGTTCGATTCGATATTCAGTCGGTTCATGGTCGTTTACTCGTTGCACGTTGCACGATGGAGGGCCGCCGCGATCGCGTCGGCGTCGAAGGCGCGCCAGCGGGCGCACACATGCTGGTCGGGACGCAGCAAATAGAACGTGCCCGGCCGCGCGTCGAAACGTTGCGCGACGATGCCGTCCACGTCCTCGACCACCGTCACGCCCGGCAGCGCCCGTGCCGACACGCCCCGCGGCACCACGATAAGCGGGCGCACCGGCACCGGCAGGCCCGCCAGCGCGCCGAGCCGCGCGGCGTAATCGCCCGGATCGTCGCCGGGGCCGCAGAAATGCACGCCGGCAAATTCGCCGCCCGTCTGGCTGAGCAGCCACGCGTCGGCGCCATCGACGATCACCGGCGCATCCGTGCAAACCGCTCCCGGCGACATCGCGCAGGAAAACGAATCCGCGGCCG
>Ga0157375_10002859_pt1 | contig 14953 bp, 16 predicted proteins | sample M35metaG_FD_115311 | JGI IMG/M metagenome (GOLD analysis project Ga0157375, IMG submission 115311) | Miscanthus rhizosphere microbial communities from Kellogg Biological Station, Michigan, USA - M3-5 metaG | ecosystem: Host-associated > Plants > Roots > Rhizosphere > Soil | place: USA: Michigan...
CCCACTGGCACTGTTATGGAATCGCGGCCTATCAGCCGGATCGTCCCCTCTTCGATGGGGGTTCCACTGGCTTCTTCAAGAATACGTCCTCGAAACGACGCCAGCGGGAGCAGGGTGCCCGGAGCAGGCTTCCCTGTAGCGTCGGGAAGCGCGGGCTGTTTCGTATCATTGCGTAAAACGGCGGGCAAAACAGCAATGGTCTCCATCTCAATGCCTTCCATATCGCGATCACCAACCACAATCGACGCGCCAAGCGACGGCGTTGGCAATGAGCCCATGGCGGCGATGCTGTATCGGCCAGGAGCCACACCGCGAAATTCAAATGTCCCGTCGGAGAAAAAAGTCCCGGGATTGCCGGACATATAGATGGATCGCGGTTCCGTGTCTTTTGCCCGACCCGTCACGCGCGCGCCGGATACTGCCGAAACAGGAACTGTCGCCAGTGTGATCGTCAGTTCCGGCACAGGTTGTCCGGCCGGAGGAGCGGGCACGTTGGTCACCTGAGTGATTCCGTTCGCCGTTACGACCGTGGGGCGTGGGAGAAGGGCTGCAGGAATCTTCAGCGGATTTGACGTGACATCCGTTGTGCCAAACATGATGGACTTCACGACGTATCCGACTGGAAGGTTCACGACTTCGACTCGGAACTCCGGCGTATTGCCCGAAGGTGAAAGGTTAAAGACAAACGAGTCCTTGATCGTCTGCGCCCTCTGAACTCCGGTGGAGGTATCCGTAAACCGAACCATTGTGAACGAACCGGCTGCAAAAACAGGCAGCTTCGCGCCGGGTTCCATTCGAACCCGGATCGGTATTGTCATTTGAAGCTGAAGCAGGCTGGAGTTCGCAATTCCGAAAAAAACGCCACTGGAGCCAGCAGAGCGGATGCTGTTGTCCATCATGACAAAGTCGATACCGGAAACAGCACCGCCCGGCGTAATCGCGAAGATCCTCGCGTTGGAAACATCCGCCGTACCCGGATAGAAGGTCGGCAAATCCACACGTCCCGCAACAATGAAGTAGCGACCCTGGGGAATTCCCTCCAGACGATATCGGCCCTGTTCATCCGTTTGAGCCAGAGCGGCGAAAGACCCTGCTAATGCAGCCTCTGTCCCCGCTTCGGGAGGAACCATCGCCGAAACGCGAACGCCGGCGGCTGGAGTTCCTGCGGAAGTGCGCACGATGCCGGACACCGTGCCGCTCTGTCCGGGCAAGGCGGGAATTCCCTGAGCCATCAGCAATGTCACTAGAAATGCAATCACGGCCGCTCCTCGGATTCTGCGAGGAGCCTATCATCGAAATCCACTTCGACGCGAATATCGGCGCGGTCTGTTCATTCGCAGCTCCCGCAGGTTGCTTGACCGGGATGCAAGGTTCATGGTCGAATTGCGATGCGAATCTAGAGGTGATACCCATGGTTTTCAGCTCCCGGCGGAGTACTCGGACGGCACTGAACTTGTTGTTCGTTGCAGTTATGGCAGCTTCCATCGTTGTGTGGATGCAGCCGGACCGGCCTGTAAAGGCCGCGGCACTGGCACCTTCCCCAACACAGGCGGCCGCGTCAGGGAACCTCCCGCGCACAGCGGACGGAAAGCCAAACCTGGCTGGCATCTGGAAAGCTTCAAACAAGGCGGCAAACGACCTGCTCGATCAGACTTCAACGCCGGGGAAGAGCGTGGTAGAGGGAAACCAGATTCCTTATCTTCCGGCCGCAGCCACGAAACGCCAACAGAACTTCGCAAACCGCAAGACTGCCGATCCGCTGGAACAGTGCTTCATGCCCGGCGTCCCGCGCATCATGTACATGCCTTACCCCTTTCAGATTTTTCAGACGAAAGACCATGTCGCCATCACATTCGAATGGTCTCAGGTCTATCGGCTGATCTATCTCACCGGCAAGCCGGCGCCGGCAGGACTGGAATTCTGGATGGGCGATTCGCGCGGAAAATGGGAGGGCGACACGCTGGTTGTCGACGTCACTAGCCACAACGACAAAACCTGGTTTGACGCGGCGGGAAACTTTCACAGCGAGGCGCTGCGATTGACCGAGCGGTACTCCCTGCTCAACGCCGATACTATTCAATATGAAGTGACCGTCCATGATCCAAAAGTATTCAGCAAAGACTGGAAGATCAGCATGCCGCTTCAACGCCAGAAAAATATGACGCGAGTGATGGAGTACCAGTGTCAGGCTGAACGCGAAGAAGCCAACGGCGCGTTCGAACGCGACCCGCGCACCTGGTATCCGAAAAAGTGAACGGAGACTTCCGATGAACACGATTAAGAAACGAAACGCAGTGATTGTGGGATTGATGATCGCGGCGATCTCGCTGGTGTCGTTCCTGATACCTGTCGCGGCAAGTCAACGTGGCCGCGGAGGCGCAGCCGCCGCGCCGACACCCATACGCCGCACCCCAGACGGCAAACCGGATCTAACGGGTTTCTACGGCGCCGATTCCGGTGGCGCGAACTACGGTCTGGAAAAACATCCTGCCGACTTTCTCACACCGGGCACACAAGGCGTCGTGGTCGATCCTCCAGATGGGAAACTGCCCTACCAGCCGTGGGCGAGGGCAGAACGAATCAATCGGGAACTGCCCGAGCGAGGATACGACGATCCGACAGCGCATTGCTTTGTCGCAGGCGTCCCGCGATCCATGTACACGCCGTCCCCGTATCAGATCCTTCAACCGCCGGGTTACATCGTGATGCTGTTTGAACGCATGTCCTGGCGACAAATCCCGCTCGACGGTCGCCCCCATCTCCCAGAGTCCACTCGACTGTGGCAGGGAGATTCGGTTGGGCACTGGGAAGGCGACACGCTGGTCATCGATACCACGAATCTGAACGGCAAGACCTGGCTGAACGAAGTCGGCGACGTCATGAGCTATGACGCTCACATCGTTGAACGGCTTACACCGAAGGATGGCGACAACGTCACCTATCAGGCCACGGTAACGGACAAAATTGCGTTTACCGCACCGTGGACGATTCAAATGAATTTACGTCGTCAGCAGGACGAGATTCTCGAAGTGGCGTGCCACGAAGATAATGGCGACCTGCAACATTTAAAAGACGTCCGGGATGAGGCACGCGCGAAAAAGAACGCTGCACCGAAGCCGTAATCCGAACCTTAATTGAATAAGGAGAACATCTTCATGAACGCAATTTTCAAAACTATCGGGCTTACGGGTCGAATCGCCGCTCTTACCATGATCGCGATTCTATTGTTGGCGGCAACGGCGCTGGCGCATCACTCCTTTACGGCCGAGTTCGATCAGAACAAGCCCGTCAAACTGACCGGCAAAGTCACTGAGATGAAGTGGTCCAACCCCCATGCCTGGATCTATATCGATGTGACCACCAATGGAAAAACAGTGAACTGGGCCTGCGAGACGGGTGGTGCGAATTCACTGATCCGCCGCGGATGGAGAAAAGAAGACCTCAAGTTCGGCACTGTGCTGAGTATGGATGGCTGGCAGGCCAGAAATGGAAGTCCGACCGCAAACGTTCGAAGCATCACACTTCCGGATGGGAAGCGGCTGTTTGCGGGGTCATCGAATACCGCCGTCGAAGAGAAATAGAAAAATTTGTCGTTTGTCATTCGCGGAAGGAATCAAATTCCTCCTTCCGCAATGACAAATTCCCTCTGCCTCGCTCATTGCCCGCTCCTATAATTCGCGTTCAGACAAAGCCGATTTTTTCAACCCCACCGGATTTTGATGGGACAGGCGCCGTCGCAGTCAGGTATCATGCTGGGCCGTGACTACACCAACTCCCGACACCAATGCCTCCAGCTCTCCGGAAGCCGAGGGCCAGACAAACTTTCGATTCTTTGACAATCGGCAGAAATATCTGATGTTCGTCAACACCTGCAGTGAAAAGTGGGCTGTTGCGAATCGAGTTGCCATGGAACTCGACAACATCACGCCTCATCCGCCGGCATTACGCCTGTTCGATGCGGGCGTTGGCGACGGCACGGTTCTGACGCGCGTGATGCGCGCCATGCACCGGCGCTATCCGACAATGCCGTTCTATATTGTCGGCAAGGAAATCAGCCTTGAAGATGTTCGGCTGACACTGGAAAAACTTCCGGATCGTTTTTTTGAACATCCATCGTCGGTAGTGGTGTTGACCAATCTCTATTACTCCGAAGCACCCTGGCTGACGCCAAAGTCGCCGAAAGCCACCCAGGATCTGGTTTGGAAGGAAGTCGAACTCAACGGAAATTCTTCTCACGAGTTTGAAGAGCAGCTGACCGAGTTGCAGTCGTTTCTTTCGTCACATTGGAAAGCCAATGTCAGCCCCAAAACCGGCAATCCGACATACGAGCGCCCCATCGTATTGACGTTGTACCGCAAGGATCACAAATTCCTGCTCGATTCGATTGTGCCGAAAAAGGGACACGCGACTGCCGATTACGACCTGATCATGGCATCGCAACCCTATCGGGCAAGTGCTTCGGCGGAATTCAAGGCCAGCCGTGTCATTGCTCCGCTGGCGCGTGCCATTGGGCCGGGAGGCCGTCTCATCGGTATTCACTCCATTGGTGGCGATCCAGCGCTCGAGATCGTTCAGAAAGTATGGCCCGGCGAAAATCCATTCATGGTCAATCGACATGTGTTGCTCAAGGCGGTTCAGGCAGAACTTGGGGACGCTGGACGAGGCCTGACCTTTGATCCTTATACGAATGCGCGCTCGATGTTCCGCTACGACATGCACACATTGCCCGGCGAAATCTCCAGCGCGATTGGCACATCCACGTTGTTCGCAGCATGGAATGCCGCCATCTATGTCGCACAAATCGAGGATCAACGACTCTCGGAAGTCATCAAGAACGACCGCTATCTGGAAGCCACCCAGGAAGTGCTTCAGGAGCGCGGCGGCCTGTGGTTCAACGATGAGTCGTACGTGATTTCACGTCCCGCGAAATAGATTCACGAGTGGAGGCCGGTACGAGTTCTCTTGTTCCGGAAAAACACGGCAGCCCGGCAGATCCTTACCGGATCTTCTTCCCGCTCGGCATTTTCCTGGGAATTGCGGGAGTCTCGATCTGGCCTTTGTATTACTGGGGCGTGACATCGGGTTATTCGGGCAGAGCCCACGCCTTCGTCCAGACCGACTGCTTCCTTTACGCGTTCATCGCCGGCTTTCTCTGGACCGCGATTCCAAAATTCACGGGAACATCCGCGCCATCACGCGCCATCCAGTACGTCCTGGCTTCACTGCTGGTGGCACAACTGATTGCCTTCGAACTGCAGTACTTCGCGGTCGGTCACCTGCTGTTCATCCTCGCGCATGCGACATTTATTTCGATCGTTGTCCGATGCTTTATCAGGCGCCAGCATCCGCCTCCGGAAACTTTCGTGTTCGTCGGCCTGGGATTGTTCGCCGGAATGGCCGGGGCAATTATCAATGCGGGTATCGCACTGGAGGTCCTGGCACCCGCGCTGGACCTGCTGGGAAAGCGCCTTCTTACCGAGGGAATGGTTCTGTTGCTGGTGCTTGGCGTCGGTGGTTTTCTCGGACCGCGTCTGCTGGGATTTGCCCAACTCCCCAACTTTCAGAACCTTGAAAAACTTTCAGGACAGGTAAAGCCGCCTCGGATCGTTACCCTGCGGCGGGAGATTTACGCGACCGCTGGATTTCTGCTGGTGATCTCGGTCATCGCGGAATATGGATTGAAATTCCCGAATCTCGCGTGGCTGCGCGCCTCGATTGCAACGCTGGTAATTCTAATGAACATCCGACCGTGGCGAACACCTGCGACTCGCACAACGCTCGCATGGTGCGTCTGGACGGCACACTGGCTGCTGATTGCAGCATTGTGGCTTGTCGCTGCCGCCGCGAAATACCGAATTGATTTTCTGCACGTGATGTTCATTGGAGGATTCACGTTGCTGATCCTGGCGGTTGGAACTCGTGTCGTGCTGTCGCATGGCGGGCATGCGCTGACGGAAGAGCGCAGATCGTGGCCGCTTCGCATTGGCCTGGTCACCGGCATCATCGCGATGCTCGCACGCGTCGGAGCGCCTTTCAGTCCGGATTCGTATTTCGGTCATCTTGCGTGGGCAGCGGAATTGTGGATTGTAGGGATCGGAGTCTGGGGCTTCTACCTGCTTCGCCGGATAATCAGATGAGGGAACTGCCCTCCTGAGTCAGGAGGGCAGCGTCATCGCGTTCTTTGCGATGACGCGAGGGGTGGTTCCCCAAACGAAATATTTCAGAATGCATTATCAAAGAATGCGGCTCGGGAACCACCCCCGCACGATCTCGATTGCTGTCTCGATCGTGCTACTTCGCTGCTTTCAGCACAGCGAATACCCATGCCCCCAGTTTCGCGAGGGACCACAGCAGAAAAGTCGAAGCGATTAAAAACGCTGGAATACCGAGAATCAGCGGCCGCATGGAATGCAGCAATTCCCTACTTCTCGGGTTCATCGGCAGCAGTGTCATGATGACTCCCAGTGTGAATCTTGTCTTCAAACACTTCCAACGCATCGATATCGTCCTGAATTCGCCGCGCCTGAAACTTTCTCACGGCCACCAGCATGATCAATCCTGCGGCCGCAAAAAGGACGTACGGCAGCATGAGCCGAAACGGATCCGTGCTATTGCGTGCCAGTGCATCGCGCGTCATCCACCCGATGATCGCAAGCACCGTTACCAGTTGCCACGCCGGAACTCCGGCGTACGCCAGATACCTTTCCAGTTCGCTTCGATAGAATTCAATGCACGAAGTCATTGCCGCATTCGGAGCCGAACGGTTCGAAGACCAGGGACTCTCGGCACTCCGGTACACGCGTAACACGTTCCACACGGTGCTTATCAGCAGCGTCGCCATTACTATTCCCGCAACAAATCGCAGCGAGGTGAACCGGGAGTTCGACAGGAATATTCCGATCGACGCCGCTGCGAGTACCACAAACGCGGATCGAGCTATCAGATCGCGCTTCTTCCTGCGCAGGTATTTCCGAGCATTCAGGCGCACTTCTTCCACCGACATGATTGCTTCCTCCGTTTCCTGGTTCTGCCAGATTTTCTTAAGATCCGGTTCATGAGGTTGCAAACTCATGAGTGGCCTCCTTTGTGAAAACGCCGGGTCAGGATCACTTTGATCCGATGAATCAGGACGCGGACATGAACCGCTGAAATTCCCGTAATCTCCGCAATCGACGCCGCATCCAGATTTTCGAGGTACAACAGCATCACGTCTCGCTCGAGAGGTTTCAGCTGATGGATCAATTCGAATAACTTCTCGATCGCCAGTCGGTCGCCGGCGTCCCGTGCCGGATCCACGCTGTCCGGCATGGCTTCGATTTGTTCGAGACTGAAAAGCTCCCGGGAATTTGTCCGGTGCTGCCGAATGACGTGAGACGTTGCCGTATTGTGAGCCACCCGATAGACCCAGGTTCGAAGCGAGCAACGCGCCTCGTATTTTTCCAGGCTCAGCCATAGAGCGAGGTGTATGTCCTGGAGCAGATCCCTTCTCTTATCTGGATCGGACTCGTAAGCCCGCGCGAGCCTCTGAAGGGTAGCGCCATACGTCCGCGTCGCTTCCCCGTAGAGGTCTTCCTGAGCGCTCACATCCATATAGTCGTTGGCGGAAGGGGTCTGTTACAGAAATTAGAGTCCCCCTTTGCGCAGGGCCGCTGTGCGACTGGTCGACAGGGGACGATTTCACTTTGTCCTCTTCACTCTTTTCTCGAACAGGGGATCGATTACATCCATCAAGCCGCGGACGTCAAACACGGTTGCGTTGGTCATCACCAGCGACGACATTCCGGACTCTGGATATAAACGCATCATGCAATGAAAACCGCCCCCGCCCCCTTCCTTGTAGAAGCAGGGCCTGCCCGACAGAGTTTTGATGTGCCATCCGAGACTCATCGGAATGGTGACTCCACTGGTGGTTTGCTGCGGGGCGTAGAACAGTTCCCGCGTCGGATCATCAAAGATTTTCGAGTGTGGCCTTAACTGGTCCTGGAGGAACTTGCCAAACCCACGGGCGGTACCGACCAGACCGCCAAAGGCCGGACCGTTGAGAAAGTGATCGTGAATCTGCAGCCAACCGTCTTCGTAATGGCCGATCCACTTCGAGGCAATCACAAATCGCTTGATGACGTTCATCAGGGAAAACTTTTCCAGATATCCCTTCGCGTGAGTGGCGCCGGGTATTCCATAGTCCAGTTCCTGTGTCGCGATATCCAGAGGCGAAAGGATCTGTTTGCGGACGAATGTCGTGAATGGTTCGCCAGTCACCCGCTCGACGATCGGGCCAAGCAGCCAGTACCCGATATTGGAGTATTTGAATTTCGCCCCCGGCTGGAAAGCCAGTTTCAAATGCTTTCTCAATACCTCGGCCAGTTCGGCACGCTCATCAAACCCATCGTGGTCGGCTCGGGAATGAATCCAGGCCAGAGGAATGGGATTCGGAATACCCGACGTGTGAGAAAGCAGATGCCGAATCGTGATGCCCGGCCCATAGGGATGCCAATCGATATAGTGATCGATCGTTTCGTCCAATCGCACTTTTTCTGCCTGAACCAGTTGAAGAACCGCGGCTGCCGTGATGGTTTTACTCATCGAATAAGCCATCAGAGTTGTTGCGGCATTCATCGGATGTTCATTTGCAATGTCCGCCCAGCCACCGCTGGATTCGAAGACCGTGTGGTGAGAATCCAGCACCAGGTATTGGATTCCCGGCACCTTCGAGGTTCGAACGAGCGAATCCAGGATGGATTGGGCTTTCACCGATGCGGATCGATCATTCATAACGACAAACTGTCTGAGCAAACCCTGAATGTTCCGGATGCAAATGACGGAGTGCCTCGAAGGGTAGCGTGCGAAAGGTGCGAGAGGCAAATCTACTTAACGGTTTAACCCTCTGGAACACTACGTGCACCGCATGTGGGAGAGGAAAGAAATATGCAGACTCATGAGCAGTTGGACCTGATCACCGATTTCATCCGGTGCCGAAGCATTGCGGTGGCTGGGGTATCGCGCGGACCGGGCAGCGCCGCCAACGCGGTTTTCAGAAAATTGCGGGATTCGGGCTATGCCGTGTTTCCCGTCAATCCCAATGCATCCGAGATCGAAGGCACAAAATGCTACCCGAACCTTGAAAGCATTCCCGGAGGTCTTGATGGAGTCGTCATCGCAACGCATCCCGACGTGTCAGCGGAAGTCGTGAAGCAGGCGATCCGGCGAAAGATCCGCCGCGTCTGGCTTCATCGATCCATTGGTCGTGGGAGCGTTTCGGATGATGCCATCAAGGAATGCGAATCGAATGGTATCGACTGCATCGTCGGCGGGTGTCCATTGATGTACTGTGCACCGGTGGATTTTGGACATCGATGCCTGCGGTGGTGGTTCGCTTATCCACGTCCATAACCGTCAGAAACGAATGTTCGGAACCGGTCCGCAATCCACCGCGCCAGCCGCGATAAAGCTTTCGTGAAATGTGCGTTGCGGTAGAAAGTCGGGAATGTTCGCAACTGTCCCGGTATCGCTGATCGTCAGGCTGTACGGTATCGCGGCCGAACTGGAGACAAGTGCATTCCAAACGGTACGATTCGTGAACTTCTGCTCGTGAATGCAGAAGCGTCCGCTCAGCGTTCCCTGGAATACGAAATCCGGAATCATGTCGATGCTGAACGAATACGTGACACCCGCCTGATACGTCGCCGCCGCCTGATAGACAATGACGTCCCGCAGCGACTGAACGCCGATCATTTGTGGGGTTGGCGTGATAGTACCGGTTAACGGCTTCATCGTTACCATTCCGCGCCACGTTGTTTCTGAATACACCGGAAACACGTGGGGCACTGCGGTGATGGTTTGCCTCTGCGGAAACCGAATCGAATAGCGCAGGCGCATTCCAATCGGATTGCCGGATGGTGAAGTCAGCGGCTCATAGGCGATCGCCGAAACCTGCGTGCGGGCAAACACGATCACTCCACCCGGATGGTCGGCGGCAGCCTGGGCTGCCCGTGCCCGCATCTGCTGACGATATGTATTTACCATTTCCTGGAGTTGCCCAATCTGACTTGCGGAAATTCCCGCCGGAAAAGCCTGTGTATCGGCAGGTCCGTTGATAGCGGGCTGAAAAAGGATATTGAGCGCCGCGCGAAATGGAGTGCCGCTGATAGTCGTCCCGCTGATTGCCACACGAAACGGCTGGTTGGGCACCGTAACAAAGCCGTAGAACTCCCCGTCGGTTGAGCTGTCGGACCCCTTCCACATCGCCACTGGCTGCAGGGATCGTCCATTGGCATCGAGCAATTCAAAACGGACACTTGAGACGGACTCCATTCCATTGAGATCGGCTTCGATAAAGTATTCACGTCCCATCACGGGCGGCGAAGTGATTGGCACGTCCATGGGCCCTTCACGACCAAAAACAAAAGTCAGAAAACGCAGTCGCGAAAATTCCACGGGTGCGATCCGTTGCACGACAGGGACGGCCTCTCCGCGAAAGCCCTGTGCAAGCGTGAGCACGCACGTCGACGCGGAACAAACAATGACGATGAAAGCGAAGCATCGTGCGGCACGCATGTTCGGAATATAACAAGAGGACATGCAATTCGCCGGTGCAGCAAGATCGCCGTTGATTTTCCCGGAAGGCTGACTTAAAAGGTACTCATGCTTCACAAAGCGAGTTATATGCGCGGCTTTCATGTTCATGCCACCGACGGCGCAATTGGCCATGTGACCGAATTCCTGGTGGATGAGAATTGGTCTGTCCGTTACGTGGTAATCGACACCAGCAACTGGATCGGTGGCAAGAATGTGATCGTTCCAACCAGCGCTGTCGAGAAGGTCAACTCACCGGACAAGAAACTCCTGCTTCGATTGACGCGAGCGGAGGTCCAGGGCAGTCCGCTGGTGGATACTGCGGATATCGAACTTATCGAAACTCTCGGATTCATGATTTTCTAGCGCTACTGTCCAAAGTAGAAACTGTAATTGCAGGCGAATTGGGGTGCGCCCCATCGGCTGGAGAGATTTTCATAGCCAATCGCCAGTATGAATCGTCGTCGAAGCTGTGGGACATGTGGAAAAGCGACGCTGTCGTGTCCGAGTTATTTGCGGATGTCCACCGCTGCGGCATTTTGTTCTCGGTTTTTTGATCTGGTGGTCAAGGAGTCCGAAATCGAGTTCAAACGTCAGCCCCAGTTCACGGGGCGCATTCCAAATTGCCCTCCTGAGTCAGGAGGGCAGCACGATCGAGACAGCAGTCGAGATCGTGCGGGGGGTGGTTCCAGAGCCGCATTCTTTGGAAATGCATTTTGAAATATTTCGTCGATGACGCTGCCCTCCTGACTCAGGAGGGCAATTTGGCGGTCTTCGAAACCTCCAGTGGCCCTAACCGCAGCGCTATTTCGATGCTTTGGACGTCGCCGGCGGGGCCTTGCATGCCCAGTTCGCGGCGTCGTTCAGATCTCCGCTTCCCTTGTACTCCGCAGCCTGAGGATACGGACACAGCGGCCGCGTCAGCGTTCCGGCGTTGTTCTTTCCCATCATCGTATCGGGAGCGATTCCCTTCTCGACCCATTTCTCCAGCGCGCCGATGGAGTCGAACGTATTCACGCCGGGACCGCCGCCGCAGTGCCCCATGCCGGGCACCATGAACAACCGCATCCAGTCACTCTGGTTCTTGCCCATTTTGTCGAGCACGGATTCGTAGTACCAAACTGTGGTTTCAGGGGTGATGGTCGTGTCCGACCATCCATGAGTGATCAGCAGCTTTCCACCGCTCGATCTGAATTTGCTGAGATTCGGATTCACGGCATCCACATAACCGATTTTCTCGTCGAGAAACTTCATGTCTTTATCGAGATCGAAGTTGTGCCAGTCCACGTTCGGATCGTTGTACGCGATGCGCATCAAATCAAACGTGTTGCCGGGAGCCTGATTCGTGCTTCGCTGCGCGCCGATCGCATTCCCAAGAGCCTGTCCGGAGAAAATCAAGTCGCCTTTCGAATTCTTTAGTCCGCCGTAATAGGTCTCCACGGTCTGCAGCTGTGGGGCCGTGAGGCACGTGGCATCGTCCTTACCCGCGGTGCAGAGCAGCGTGGAGAAATCCACGTGGCATTGCCGCGGATTATTCAGGAATCCTTCCTTCAGGGTGTCGCAGGTTTTCGTGACCAGCTGGTTTACGAGAGTGGCTTTTTCGGCCGGCAGCGCTTTCTCGGGATGACGCGAAAGATCGATGCTTCGTGCGAATCCGGACGTCCACATATGAATGTGCCGATTGGCAAGAGAACCCGCGATGATGCCGTCATAGTCGTCGGGATATCGCTGGGCCTCCATCACGGCCATGCGGCCTCCGGTGGAGCAGCCTTTGAAATAAGAATACTTCGCGGTCTGATCGTAAAACGCTTTGACGAGTTGCTTGGCTTTCAAAGTCATCTCATGCGTGGAGCGGTAGGCGAAGTCAATCATCTTCTCCGGATGACCGATTGCCCAGGCACCGCCCTGATCCTGATGACCGGTATCGGTGCCCGCAGTCGCATATCCGAGTCGAATAGCCTGAGGCATGTCGGTGCCGAGTCCCTGAATGGATCCTGCAAAACCGCCGTTCCCGACACCCATGAACTTTCCGTTCCAGTTCTTCGTGGGCAGCCAGAGCTCCATATTAATGATGGAATCCGTGGTCGGCTTCAGCACCATTACCACGCGGCAATGTTCAGGTATGTTGGCAGGAGGCTGGGCCGGAGCCGCAGCAGCACCACCACCGCGACCGCCACCGCCACGCTGGCCTGCGGCAACAGGTGGAAGCGCCGGAGCACCTGCAGCAGGTACAGTCAGTACGTCGCCCAGCTGCCCGGTCACCGCGGGAGCGGCGCCACCGCGCCCTGCTCCGCCTCCGCGTCCCCCGCCACCGCGAGGTGGGGGCGGCCCTTCGGGAACAACGGTCGCACTGGTGATCGTCGCGTTGGCGATATTCAGTGTTGAAAGTTTTTCACACGGAGTTGCTGCGGTCGCAGCGCCAAGAAGCACAAGAGCGATGCTGGTGATCATGGTGATCCTCCCACGAATACGATCTTCGACCCCGATGACTTAGGCGTCGCCGGCGGGCCTCAAACTATCACACATCGCGGGAGGTGTCTCCGTGTGAAACGGATCTTCCCTCATCAGTGGAAGCTTTCAGCTCGGAAATATAAGTTCGCCAGCCTTTGCAGGAGGTAATCTCCCGCTGGCCCTCACACAGAATGGGTTCTGCAAGCACTCCCAGAACTTCGGTGCCATCCACCAGTTGAATTTTACCGATGCACAGACCGGGGGGCTCATTTTGAAGAATCACAGCGAGTCCTTCGGTGGGAACCGACCACACTTCCAATGCGATCGCGGCGCCTCCAGTTTCCGAACGCATCATTGCCGGGTGGCGGTCGCCGATCGACCAGAGGCGATACACCGGAGCTGTTTCCGTTTCACGAACGAATGAAGCGCCGACGGAAACAAGATTTGCATTCAGGTCGAGTCCACGCATCAGCGTGCCATTAACGGCAAGCAAAACCATCGAACCGCTGGTCATACCTGAAGAAATTGAACCGGCTTCTCGTAGATTGCGAGCACGATACAACCGCCCTCGGTGAGGACGCTGTGACGTGTGCCCGGTGGATTGACGATCAATGTGCCGGTCTCCGATTTGCTGTTCTCGTCAACCTGAGATCCCGAAAGGACAAAGATATGTTCATAGCCGATATGCTCGTGAAGGCCGACACGAGAGCCCGGATGATAGCGAAGCAGTGCTGCGGAAGGACCACCGTCTTTGCCACTGTCCCCGCCGCCATAGAGCCGGTAGATGTCGACTCCCTCTCGGAACGGTTTCCACGGAAGCGTGTGCTGCCAGTTTGAGATCTGAAATAGATCGTTGAGCCGGAGAACCTGTTTCGGATCGTTTTCCATCAAATCAATCTCGCAGCACACCAACGGATATTCCTATGCGGGAACGCTCTCCCCCTCGATCTCTTCAGCTTCCTCGGCGGATTTTGCCGGCGCATTCGCATACTTCGCACAGCCCGCAAGAATCCCCGCAATGACCAGATAGCTCACGGCCACCGTTGGCGTCTGAGCGATGCCGATCTGTTCACCGTGCATGAATCCGAAGAATGTCATCGTAGCGCCGGCCATCGCGAATCCAGCAGCTTTCATGAATTCGCGTTCGATGATGAAGACGGCGATCGCTCCCAGCACGAGGCCGCCGAGAATTGAACCGCCTCCGAGGATCTGCAGCCCATCATAGAGAACTCCCAGATCGCGCATCTTCGCGATGAGATCGCCCATTTGCGCATGGCTGAGAGCCGCAACTGTTGTGCCTGCTGCCGCCAGCGAATTGTTAATCATGCTGAGACACCAGTTCGCAAGGTGTGGAACCAGCGCCAGGATAATGGCCGGCGCATGCCTGCGAGGAGTTTCCTGAAACGCCTGCGAACCAATCAACATGCCGATGTAGAGAAGGATGGGAAGGATCGCAACGCTGGGAATCAATGCAAGCATCACCGAAATCGTGCCGAACCAGCAGAGGGCAATGACCATCAATCCGGTTCCAGCGGAGTAACCGATTCGACCACCCATGGCCTTCCAGCCGGGATGTCCGATATAAACCGCATTGATGTACGGATTGCCCATCATGCAGCCGATCAGGCTGACAACTCCGTCCGCCGTCAGAACGCGAGTCGTGGGATAACTGTCTCCCGCGACCGCGGCGCTTTCGACATTGTCGATGGCTTCGACAAGATCATAGATTCCATACGGTATGGCGGTCACAAGAATCACGCCGAGGAATTGAAACCCCGAAAACACATGGCCAATTGCGGGGATGGGGAATCGGAAACCGAAATCCGTCACGGAATCCGTCAGACCTTTCAGCGTCATTCCTCCAAAATGCAGACCCATCGCGGAGGATCCCCACGCGATTGCCGTCCCCACACCGATCGCGACAAGGCCG
>Ga0157375_10002867_pt1 | contig 14933 bp, 10 predicted proteins | sample M35metaG_FD_115311 | JGI IMG/M metagenome (GOLD analysis project Ga0157375, IMG submission 115311) | Miscanthus rhizosphere microbial communities from Kellogg Biological Station, Michigan, USA - M3-5 metaG | ecosystem: Host-associated > Plants > Roots > Rhizosphere > Soil | place: USA: Michigan...
AGTCTCATCGGAATGCGCCAGCATGCCGTTGGCGAGAGCGGCCTCGATCGGCCCGCATAGAATGTTCGAACCGGCGACGGTTGCGATGCGGTCGCCTTTGTAGGCGCGCGCGAAGTTGATGGCGAAACGGCCCGGTGGTAGCTCGGAGCCCGAAATCATCGCCGCCAGCGTATCGAGGATCATGTGCTTGGTTTTCTCGACGACGTCGGCTGGGAGCGTAGCCGTAGCGGCGGCGCTCATGAAAGTGCTCAGCCGGGTCATGATCGGGCTGATGGGCGGTGCGGTTTGCGCGTTTGCAAGCCTTGCCACCACCAACCCGCCTGCGGAATACAGCATTTCGCGACGATTCAGGCTTTTCATCAGACCTATCGTATCAGCGAATTCTCCTGTAGAATATGCGGACATGCGGACACGAATCCTTACAACGGGCGCGGTCGTTCTATTGGCGGCATACTCGGCCCTGGCGCAGAGCCCTCCGATTCACGTGCTGGCTTCAAACGGGGTTAAGGCAGTCATCGAAGAACTGAAACCGCAGGCGGAGCGCGCGGTCGGACGGCCGTTGATGATCGAGTACGATACGTCCTCCGTGGTCAAGAAGCGAATCGAAGACGGAGCGGCGTTCGACGTCGCCATCCTCACTTCGGACGTGATTGACGACCTTGCGAAGGCCGCTAAAATCGACCCGGGAACGCGTATGGAGATCGCCCGCTGCGGAATCGGCTTGGGCGTTCGCGCCGGCGCAGCCAAGCCGGATATCAAGACGTCCGCCGCGTTGAAGAAAACTCTGCTTGCGTCCAAGTCGGTTACCTTCGCGGAGAACGGCGCGAGCCGTAAGTATATTCTCGAGATGTACGATAAGTTCGGCATCGCCGATGCCATGAAGGCGAAGACCGTCCTGGAGCAAGGTTCGGAGCGTTCGAACGCTCGCGTGGCGGATGGATCGGCCGAGATGATACTGACGTTGGTCAGCGAAATCCTGCCCGCGCCAGGAGTGCAGCTGGTCGGGCCACTGCCCAATGACGTGCAGCACTACGTTAATTTCGCCGTGGGAAGCAGCAAGAACAGCAAGAATACAGACGCCGACAAAGCCCTTACGAAATTCCTGTCGAGCCCGGCCGTGGAGGGAACCCTGAAGGCCAAGGGGATGCAGGCGGCGCCCGCTAGGGTTTCACGGTAACCCTGACCTCTCCGTTGGTCCAGCAGCACACGAACCCGCCGCCGCCCTCGCCCGAATAGTCGTTCACCAAGAGGTGCAGTAGGTACTCTCCGGGTTCGCTGAAGCGGGCGGTGGTGGTTGCGCTCCCGTTTTCGACTGCTGGCCGGTCTTTCGCGAACGTGACGGTTCCAGGTCCGCGATATTTCGACCAGCGCAGTTTCACGGGAGGCCCCAGATTCTTAGGCCGCGCACTCGATGAGCTGGTGAATTTGCCGTCGTCGGTCGCCCATGCGGTCAGCGTCAAAGGATTTGCCAGCGTCGTTGAGCGATCGACTGTCAGTCCTTGAGGACCTTGCACGGAAGGCCCCTGCGGATCGAAGCGCAGCACCGGCGGGGTATTGCCCACGGCTTCTTCTCGCAACGGGGAGATTTCGTAGTCCGGAAGCAGATTAGCGGGAATCGTCGAGGTCTTGCCGTTGATGGTGATCGTCCAGGTCAGCTTGTTGGAGCCGAAATCGCCGGGCACTTTGACGACGAACATCCCCCATTGGCGACCCGCGAGGAAATGCGTCGGCTGGCCACGATCGGGGCCACCCGGCTCGATCCTATTATTAGGGCCGATAGGAACATCCAGCTCCTGCTTGGTGTTCCGGTTGAAATAACCGAGAAGAAGATTGAAGCCGCCGTCGGGATTCTTGAACCATCCCTCGAACGCACCGGTGATGTTGGAACCGGATTCGTGCGGCGGCTCAAGCGGCAGAGATTGCCCATACGCCAACACCGCGCTGGCAAGCACGACTAGGATCCGCATAGTGACTATTTCTTGTGCTTAGAGGCCCAGGCGCTGTAATCCTCGTCGCTGATGTAGGTGACGTTGACCCAAGCGTGTGCCATTTCGTCCACGGTGCGATGTCCGTATCCGACCCACTGATCCGCATCCGGATTGTGCGGATTATTGCTGGTGTTGTCGTGCCAGGCGGTGACCTTGATGACCGTGCCCTTGGGAAGCACCGGCGCGGCATCCTCATCGTAGATGTAGTTCGTCATCCAGTTGAAGTTGAAGTTGCCGACATAGCTGATCATCTGGTTCGAGCCATCCGGCAGGATTGCTTCCAGAGCCATCGCCTTGCCGCGCAGGTGCATATGCGGCTGGATATTTTCGAGGATCGCCGCCTGCTTCAGGACAGTGAAGCCTTGGCTCTCGATGATGCTGTTGGGCGGAATATCGAGATTCGGCCCGGTCTTTCCGGGAAACGCCGTCAGGTGCGTGCGATACTTCGGCTCCTGGCCTTTCGGATACAGCCACAGCGCCAATTGAACGCCCGAGGGAATCTCCTCGCCTACCGCGTGGATATGCACATCCCAGGAAATTTTCGATCCAGGCAGCAGAAGCTTGCCGGTGTTGGGATGAAATATGTCATAGGATTTGCCGATGGCCCATTCCATCAGAACTCCTTGCCGATCGGCGTCGTTGGTCGAGTTGGCGTCGGGAGCGTCTGCGTCATCCTGCACAAGATAGGCGACAGCGTGATGAATGGTTTTGCGCGCAGCAGCCGTGGTGGGCCGGACTTCGACGGCGCGGACCCAGCGAGGCTCGGTCAGAGGAATATTGGCCACAGGCCGCCACCAGACATCCTGGTTCTTGGCGGGCATGGTATAGGACGTCGCTTCGATGATCAGATCAGGCTGCGTGCCGATCTCCTTGGCCGCCTGCCACTCGTTGGCCTTGGGCCACTGTTTGGGCGGAGGCATATCCTTGGGATCGCCCTGGAGTGCGCCGGCATCCACCCAGCGGGTGATCGTATTGATCTGGTCGTCCGACAGCGACATGTCGTTCTTGAACTTGTGGACGCCCACCGTCATGTCGATGTGCCAGGGCGGCATCTGCCGCGTGACTACGCGCTGGCGGATGGATTTCGCCCAGGGGCGCGCTTCTTCATAGGTCACCAGCGACATGGGCGCCATGGCTCCAGCGCGGTGGCACTCTTGGCACTTTTCCTGCAAGATGGGTGCGACGTCCTTGGTGAACGTCACGGGGCGATCGGCGCCTGAATCGGCCGCGAACGCGCAACTGGAGACTACCAGAAGAATGCGGATTGCCTTCATGGATCCCTCCTGTATCTGGCCTAGATTTTAGATGTCCGGTATGTGGGTGTCAACGGACTAGGGGGCTAGGAAGCCCGCCTTCAGGCCCCCGCGGTCGACTTCTTTCCCGCGGAGATACACCTTTGAAACCTTCCGGGAGTTGGTAATGTTGTCCAGCGGATTCGCGTCCAGCACGATGAAGTCGGCGCTTTTGCCTGCCGCCACTGTGCCGAGCTGATCCATCTTCAGGATTTCGGCCGCAGTCTTCGTGGCGGCCGTGATCACTTGAGCCGGAGTCATGCCGGCTGTGACCATGTCCGTCAGCTCTTCGTGATCCGTCCAGCCGACCGTAACTCCTGAATCGGTCCCGAAGCCGATGCGCACACCGGCGTCGTTGAGCTTTTTAAGATTGCGCGCCTGGACCGCGAAGAAGTCGGCCGCCTTCTTTTTATCCTCAGGAGAGCGGTTCTGGAAGGCATCCGTCAGTTTCTTGATTTCCGATGCGGGAACGGTTTCGCCCAGCCACGCCGGATCCTGTAAGCCAGTTCCGATATCCGGAAGATTGGGAATTACGAACACGTTGGGACGCTCCTTGATCAGCTTCATGAACTCGTCGTCGATGTCTTTGTCGCGGACACCGTGAGCGAAGCCGTCGATTCCCGCGCGAAGGAGTTCCTTAGCGTCGGCCAGATAGTAGATGTGCGCGACCACGCGGAGATCGTGCTTGTGTGCCTCGTCGATAATTGCCCGATAGAGCGGCGGCGTCAGCTTGGGAACGGTTCCGTTGCGATCGTCGACCCAAATCTTAACCCAGTCGACTTTTTTCTCGGCGAGTTCCTGCACCGCCTTCCTGCCGTCGGCTTCCGAATCGATCGCGTATGCCACCGGCTTCCAGTAAGGCTGCCCGGGACCGGCATTGGGACGTCCCATCCCGCGTCCGGCGGTGTGAAACAGGGCGGCATCGGCAACCGGATTCGCGCGTACCTCGTAGGGCGTGTCGCCGGGATCGATTCCCATGCTCTGGGTCGCGGCGACGCCGTAATAAGCCAGGCGATGCAGGTGATCGATGAGGTTTTCCTTGGAGTAGGTGTCCTTGTCGATGCGGCCGGTCTTGATAATTGCCCAGCCCAGGTGCGTGTGTGTATCGACCAGAGCCGGTATCACGGTTTTACCCGTCAGATCGATGTGCGCCGCACCGGCAGGAGCGGAGACCTCTCCTTTGCGTCCGACTGCGGTGATCTTGGCGTTCTCGATCACGAATGCAGAGTTGTCGATTACTGTACTCCCGTCGGTAATGAGTCGCGCGCCTTCGAACACAGTAGCCGACGGAGTCGCCTCCTGTTTGGTCGCGGAACAGCCCACCAGAATCAGGAACAAGCAAAAGGACAGAGTCTTCATTGTTTCAACCTTAGGATGTTGCGGGCATCGAGAGGAACGCGTGCATCGCATGCCAGAATGTCTGGCGATGCAGGCCCATCACCACGGAATGCGCCAGTCCCGGCAGCACAACCAATTGACGGTCGCCGCTGGGAAGCTGCGAGAAGAAATCGGTCAGATCGCTCATGGTGGCGATGCCGTCATACTCGCCGCGGACCAGCAGCACGGGCGCGGTCACGCGTTTCGGATCCACCACCGGTAGGTTGGCCGTCATGTCAAGATACGTGCCCGTTGGGACCTGGTCGCCGAACTTCAGTTCTTCATCCGCGAGAAATTCGGCGATGGCTGGATCGGTGGTCCCGGGTTTGTCGCGTGTAAAGATGCTGCGGATCATGTCGCGATCGCGCAGGCGTCGATTGTGCGTGCGGTAGTAATCCAGGTTCTTGGCGCGCTCGGTCAGCGTCGGGGAATTGTCGCCTTTGTAGGTGAACGCTCCCAGAACCAGGCGGTCCACGCGGCTCGGTGCGGCCATGGCGTAGGCCCCGGCCCTCAGTCCCCCCGACGACTCGCCGAAAAGGTGAACCTTTCGCTGGCCGGTCTCGCGCGCGATCACTTCCATTCCGGCTTGAATGTCCTTCACCCCACTGGCGATGTCGGAATTGCTCTGCGTCTGGCCCGACCGGCCATAGTTTTCGTGGTCCATGGTCCACACGTCGTAGCCGAGTTCGGCGAAGACGTTCATGACGGAGTACTCGCCCTTGCCGGGCGTCGCGAGGTCGAACGAAGAGCGGCTGGAATTTGACGAGCCGTGAATCAGCAGCAGCACGGGCCGCAACTTTTCGCCGGCCTTCGGAGGAGTCGACCGCTTTCGGAACATGTACAGCTTCACCGAGCCCTTTTGCGCCCAGTACTCGTTAGACCAGAGCTTTTTCGGGTTGGTGCTTTGCGCGAACGCTGCCGCGGGTGCGAGCAGCGCCCCTGCCATTACTGTGCGTCGTGAAACGACGTTCTTCATCGAGCGGCCTGCTCCTTCGCTCGTGCGCCTCGCAGGATATTCTCCACCGCCGCATTTCCTTCCTGGCAGGCGTATTCGTAGACCACGTATTCCGCATCGCGCGTCAACGGGATCGACACTTTCCACGGCTTGGTGTACACATTCGGATCGTCGATGGTGACTTCGTACCGAATGGTCCCCGCGTCCGTACGAGTGAAGCGCTCGATCACGTGCAGAGCCTCGCTCTCCGGGATACCCTTGATTCGTCCGGTCGCGGCGCTGGTGGCGATCCAGCCCTTACCGTTGAAATTCGTGGTATCGATCACCAGGGTGTTGCCATCCCAATGGCCGCGCGAGTCGCCGTCCCAGCTGCGGACCTCGGCTGGAGCATGCCCCCTGCCGTCGAGCGGAATCACCCGAGCGTCGTGAATCATTTCCGACATGATGGTCACGTATCCAGGGCTTTGCACGATCTGATATGCGTTGTTATAGCCGGCGGGGAACATGCGTCCAGGGACGCCGCGAGTGATGCAGCGGTCCCAAACGCTCATATGCTCGTAGGAATCGCCGATGTGCGCGAGATCGTAATCGCGCTTGGCCTCGGCGGCAGGCTTCACGGGGACTTTACCGTCCGGCGGATCGACGACCAGTGAGGTCTGGCGCGTGCCGACCACCTTGGTGCCGGAATCGAACCAGACCTGATTGTAGTTGCCGACGTCGCCCGCGGCTGGAGGGCGATCGACCTTGCTTTTGGCCGACTGCTTCTCGAGCTCCGCGGCTTCCTTTTCCGTCAGGAACGCTTTGTTGGCCAGCTCCGCGGGACGCTCGAAGGGGGTAATCGTGGCATTGGTCCAGACTCCCTGCAAATCCGGTTGCCCGTCGGCGGTACGCGGCGGCGTCCATGATTTGGAACTTTGGGCGGATATGGATCCGCCTAAAATCGCAATAAAAACAGCTACGCGAATAAACACGGAACCTCCTGATTCTTACGGATTGCGAGATGCCAGATAAGCCGTGATCGACACCATGTCGTCGACCGTCAGTTTCGCCACGGCTTCCTTCATCAGCTGCGTATAGGGACCATTACGGTTCCCTTGCTGAATGTCGTAGAGTTGCCGCGCGATGTAGCTCGGCGAGCGGCCCGAGATGGATGGCACGTTCCCGAGGCCTTTCAGATCGGCGCCATGGCAGATGCTGCATTTAATCGTTTTGCCCGCGCCGCCGGTGGTGACCAGCGCCTCACCCTTCTTAATGCTGCCGACGGGAGCGTAGGCGATAAAGCTGGACTTCGAGTCGCGGAGCTCGGTGCGTTCCAGATCCACGGGCATCTCGATCACGCGCGAGCCGATCGGCTCCATGCCTTTCCCGGCGCCTTCGGTTTCGACGAACATCCATCCCGAGACGTGCGTCTTCGGAACCATCTTGGCTTCGATGACCTTGATCCAGGGCTTCGGCTTGATGCTGGCGAAGTATTCCGCCGCGGCCTTCACTTCGGCATCATTGGCAGCTTTGCCGATGGCGAGCATGGTGGTCGGCGGACCCATCTTCGATTCGGACGTCTTGCGGAGTCCGTTCTTGTAGTCCGCCATTTGCTGCACGATATATCCAGCGGGAAGACCGGCCAAGCTCGCATTCTCGGGGCGGCCTTGCCCATTGGGAAGGTGGCAGTAGCCGCACGCGCGGACATCCGGCCGTCGACCATGCATGACGACTTCAGGCATCGTCGGATGATCGTCCGGGTACCAGTCCGGCGGATTAAATAAATCGCGGGTCTGGGGGAGTGTCAGAGCTACATTGCTGCCAGGCACGTGTTTCTGCGACGTATCCGGCGGCGGGGCGGCCGGAGCCGGGGCTCCCGGGGCTGCCGGCGGATTCAACGCGTAGGCCCAAGGCGGCGTCTTTTGATCCTGTGCCAAAAGCACGGCCAAAACCAAAAAAGTACCGGCGGCGACAACCACAACGTATCGTAACCAACGAAGACTCATGCTCCAGGCTCCTTCCACTTGCTCGCGTTGATTCTATCTAATTCGAGCGCCTTGTGGCGCGGTGGCAACCTGTTAAGCTGTCTTCCAGGCCGGGAGGAAACGCCCATGCAGATCCGAGTGAACGAACGGCAATGGACAGTCAATGCCGCCCCAGATACGCCGCTTCTGTACGTATTAATGAACGAACTGCAGCTCCACGGACCGCGATTCGGCTGCGGCCTGGCCCAGTGCGGATCGTGCTCGGTGCTGGTGAACGGCGTCGAAACACGATCGTGTGTGACTCCGCTATCCGCGGTCGGAACGAAATCGGTAACCACGCTTGAAGGGCTGCCGGCCTGGTACGCGGAGCAGAAGAAGCTGGCCAAGGCGCCGGCGCTGCATCCCGTCCAGCAGGCCATGATCGACGAACAGGCAGTGCAGTGCGGGTACTGTTTCAACGGGATGATCATCAAGAGCTCCGAGCTTCTCTCGAAGACGCCGCGACCCACAGAAGCTCAGATACGCACGGCGATGAACGGGCACCTGTGCCGCTGCGGAACATATCCCCGGATCATGAAGGCGATCCAAAGAGCGTCGATCGCCATGGCGGGAGGTGCCGCATGATCCGGCGCGAGTTTCTGAAAACTGGGGGCGCGCTCGTGGTGGGATTTAGCTTGCGCGACAAGTTAGTGGCTCAAGGGCGCGGAACCAAACCTGGTCCTCCGGATGCGAAACAGGTGGACACTTGGCTTGCCATCCATTCCGACAACACCGCCACCGTATATATAGGATTCGCCGAGCTGGGACAGGGCGCGTCCACGGCTCTGTTGCAGATTGCGGCCGAGGAGCTCGATCTGGATATGAGCCAGATCAAGACCGTGCGGCTCGATACCAACGTCACGCCCAACCAGGGAGGGACGTATTCCAGCGCGTCGATCAATCGTGGCGGTCCACAGGTGCGCACGGCGGCGGCGGAGGCGCGGCTCGCGCTGCTCAAGCTGGCGTCCGTCAAGTTGAATGCTCCACAAGATCGGCTCACCGTATCGAAAGGTATCGTTTCAAGATCAGGCCGATCCGTCACGTATGGCGAGCTGGTGGGCGACAAGCCCTTCAACGTAACGTTCACTGGAAACGCGCCAGTGAAGTCGATCACGGATTACAAGATCGTCGGAACGAAGTTTCCACGTAACGATACTCCTGCGAAGGTGAGCGCCCAGTATACGTACATGCAGTATGTGCGCGTGCCTGGAATGCTGCACGGCCGAGTGGTGCGTCCTCGCGGCCAGCGGATGTATGGGGCCGGCGCGAAAATCGTGAACGTCGACGAAGCCTCCATTCGCTCGATTCCCGGCGCGCGCGTCGTCCGCAGGGGCGATTTCCTGGGTGTGGTCGCCGAGAACGAGTGGGATGCCATTCGCGCCGCGCAGCAGTTGAAGGTCGTCTGGGAGGCGCCGCCCGCGCTTCCAGGGAATGCCGGTCTGCACGAACACATGCGCGCGTTCAAGACGGAAGACAGTATCGTACTCGAGCGCGGCAACGTGGCCACGGGGTTGAGTGCGGCGGCCCACACCGTTTCGCAGACGTGCCTGGGTCCGTATCACGCGCACGCTCCCTTCGGACCGAACTGTGCCGTTGCCGATGTGACGGCGGATTCCGCACTGGTGATGTGCTCGACGCAGGATGTCTACGGAACGCGCAACAGCTTGTCGCGCCTGCTCGGCATGCCTCCTGAGAAGATCCGCGTGCAGTATTACGAAGGGTCGGGCACTTACGGTCACAGTTGTTACGACGACGTCGCGCAGGCTGCCGTGCTCCTGTCGCAGCTCGCATCGAAGCCGGTGAGACTGCAGTTCATGCGGTGGGACGAGCACGGTTGGGATAATTACGGGCCGGGGCATGTGGGTGAAGCGCGGGCTGCTGCCGACGCCAACGGCAAAATCGTCGCTTATGAGTATCAGGGCTGGCAGCATGGTTGGATTAATACCGAAACATCCGCGCAGTTGACTGGAGCGCCTCCGACGGAGTGGCCGGGCGCAGGCACCGGCGTCCAGGGCGTCAACCGTTTGACGTGCGGCGGTATGTATGACATCCCGAATTTGAAGCTGGTGAATCATAAATTGCCGGTCACGTCCTATCTCAAGGCCGGATGGCTGCGCTCGCCGCTGGACCTTTCGTTCGCATTTGCGTCGGAGCAGGCCATCGATCAGCTCGCGTACCTGCTGGCGCACGATCCCTACGAATTTCGGCAGCGCAACATGACGGACATGCGCTGGCTCGGTGTTCTGAACGCCGTGGCGCAAGCCGCCAAGTGGACGCCTCGCAAGGCTGCCGCTAATCTGTCGAAGGCCACCGTCGCCACGGGGCGGGGCATTGGGGTCGGGACGCACCTCACATCCTACGGCGCCGCCGTCGCTGAGATCGAGGTCAACAAGCAAACTGGCCGTGTGGTCGCGAAACATCTCTATGGCGCGATCGATGCCGGCCAGGTGGTGAATCCCGGCTTTGTCGAAAGCCAGATCATGGGGCAGTTGGTGCAAACCGCCAGCCGCATGTTCAAAGAAGAAGTGAAATTCGACCAAACCGGCGTGACCAGCCTCGATTGGTCGACGTATCCCATCCTGCGGTTCGATGAGTGCCCTGAGGTAACGGCCGTGGTCGTCCAGAGGCTCGATCAGCGATCGACGGGTGCCGGCGAAGAGTGCATGGCGGCCACTGCGGCGGCTATCGCCAATGCGTTTTTCGACGCCACCGGTGTGCGGATGAAGGAATTCCCCTTGACGCCAACCCGCGTGCTCGCCGCGCTGGGCGGAGGTAAACCCGCATGAGGAATCGAGCTCTTCTGACAGCGATACTGATGGCGATCCCGACTGCCGCCCAATGGGTGCACGTCCCCACGCCCGGAATCCCACGCACCAAGGACGGCAAGCCGAATCTCTCGGCTCCGACGCCGCGCAAGCGGGAAGGAAAGCCGGATTTGTCGGGAATTTGGGTTGCCGCCACGGGGAAATATCTAGCCAACATCGCCGCCGATGGAATTGAGATTCCGATTCAACCTTGGGCCGCCGCCGTTTACAAGGAACACCAGGAGCAAAACGGCAAGGGTCACCCGTCGGAACGTTGCATCTCGCACGGTTTGCCGGACTACGAGGCGCTGGCGATACCCTTCAAGCTCATCCAGACGACCGGTGAGATCGCCGTCCTGTATGAGGCGTTCAATCATTACCGCCAGATTTTCACGGATGGCCGCGACTTTCCAAAAGAGCGCGAACCCACCTGGCTCGGTTATTCGATCGGCAAATGGGACGGAGACACGCTGGTGGTGGACACCATCGGGTTCAACGACGAAACCTGGCTTGACGATGGCGGGCATCCGCATACAGATGCTCTGCATATAACCGAACGCTTCCGGCGTAAGGATTTCGGGCACATGGAAATCGGCGTTACCATTGACGACCCGAAGGCGTACACCAAGCCTTGGGGCATAACGATTCCCTACGACTTTCTTCCCGATACGGAACTGATCGAGGCGATCTGCGCGCATGAGAAGGACATGCCGCATATGGTCGGAAAGTGAGCCTGAGATAATGGTAGTGTGCTCACGGAGAACGATCCGCTAGTCACATTCGATCCTCTCGTTCGGGATTGGTTCGCCGATAAGTTCCCGACCGTCACCGAGCCTCAACGCCAAGGCTGGCCTGAAATTCGTGCCGGCCACGATGTTCTTATTTCAGCTCCCACAGGATCAGGCAAGACGCTAGCCGCGTTTCTAACCGCCATTGACTCCCTTGTCCGTCAGGCGCGCGTCGGCGATCTTCCGAACCAGACTCAGATTCTGTATGTCTCGCCACTCAAGGCACTGAGTAACGACATTCACAAGAATCTGGATATTCCGCTGGCAGGCGTGGCGAAACTGGCGGCTGAGCGAGGGATTGGGCTCGCACCGATCCGGACAGCCGTGCGCACCGGTGATACGCCCGCCGCGGAACGCCAGCGCATGGGCAAAGCAGCGCCGCACATATTGGTAACGACGCCCGAGTCGCTCTACATTCTGCTCACCGCCGAAGGGCCGCGAAAAATGCTGTCGTCCGTGCGGACCCTGATCGTCGATGAGATTCACGCCGTGGCTGACGACAAGCGCGGGTCGCACCTCGCGCTTTCGATCGCGCGGCTCGAAGCCCTCACCGGTGCACCGCTCCAGAAAATCGGCCTATCCGCGACCGTCAGTCCCATCGAAGATGTCGCACGCTTCCTGAGCGACCGCGCCCACATCGTGCAAGTAGGTCATCGCCGCGCCATGGATCTGGCTGTTGAAGTTCCTCGCGACGAGTTGGGCGCTGTCGCCAGCACGGAGATGTGGGGCGAAGTCTATGACCGCCTTGCGGAACTCGCCAAGGAGCATCGGACCACGCTGGTGTTCGTAAATACGCGTCGCCTGTCGGAACGCGTGGCTCATCATCTGACGGAGCGGTTGGGTGAGAATGCGGTTCTTCCGCACCACGGCAGTCTATCGCGCGCATTGCGGCTTCAGGCCGAGCAGCGATTGAAGAATGGCGAGCTTCGGGCGGTGGTGGCGACGGCATCCCTGGAGTTGGGAATCGATATCGGTACGGTGGATTTGGTGTGCCAGATCGGTTCGCCGCGCTCGATTGCCGTCGCGCTGCAGAGAGTCGGCCGGGCGGGGCACTGGGTCGGCGCGCTGCCGAAAGGCCGGTTGTTCGCGACTACTCGCGACGAATTAATCGAGTGTGCGGCGCTGGTGCGGGCGATCCGACGTGGCGGGCTCGACCGCCTGGAGATTCCGAAAGCTCCACTCGATATCCTGGCGCAGCAGATCGTGGCGATGTCGGCCTGCGAGGAGTTCGCGGAAGATGACCTGTTCGCTCTGGTCCGACGCGCGGCCCCATATCGCGAGCTCGATCGTGCCGACTTCGACGCGGTGGTCGGCATGCTCAGCGAAGGCATCGCACATTCGCGCGGGCGCAGCGGAGCGTACTTGCATCGCGATCAAGTGAATCATCGCGTGCGCGGCCGGCGAGGTGCGCGTCTCGCGGCGATCACCAGCGGTGGCGCAATTCCGGACACCGCACAGTATCAGGTGATTGCCGAACCTGAGGGCACAGTGATCGGATCGCTGGATGAAGATTTCGCGGTCGAGAGCCTGGTGGGCGATGTATTTTTATTAGGCACCACGTCCTGGAAAATCCGCCGCGTGGAGCCCGGGCGTGTGCGTGTGGAAAATGCCCACGGAGCTGCGCCGTCGATTCCGTTCTGGTTGGGCGAAGCGCCCGGCCGCACCCGCGAGCTATCCCAGGAAATCTCGACGCTGCGGGAAGAGGTGGGACAGGCATCCAGCCTATCCTGGGCCGCCGATTGCGGTCTCGACCAACGCGGCTCAGAGCAGGCCGCTGAGTACGTCCAGGCCGGCTTTAAGGCTTTGGGTGCGATGCCGACGCAGGACACGGTAATCGCCGAGCGCTTTTTCGATGAGGCGGGTGGCATGCAACTTGTGATTCACGCACCGTTTGGAGCTCGGATCAACAAAGCCTGGGGACTCGCCCTGCGCAAACGCTTTTGTCGCACGTTCAATTTCGAGCTGCAGGCGGCTGCCACCGATAACGGGATCGTGCTCTCCTTGAGCGATCAGCATTCCTTCCCGTTAGATCTGGTATTCAGTTTTCTGAAGCTGGCGACGGTGGAACATGTGCTGACGCAGGCCATGTTCGACGCGCCTATGTTTGGCGCCCGCTGGAAGTGGAACGCGGCGCGTGCACTGGCGATTCCGCGATTCTCCGGAGGCCGCAAGGTTCCGCCGCCCATTCAGCGTATGCGCTCGGACGATCTGCTCGCCAGCGTCTTCCCCGACCAGGTCGCGTGCGCCGAGAACCTGACTGGGGAAATTCGGATCCCCGATCATCCTTTGGTGAAAGAGACCATCGATAACTGCCTGCATGAGGCGATGGACCTGGAAGGGCTTAAAGAAATCCTCGAGAGAATGGGCGAAGGAACGCTGCGAACCGTGGCCGTCGACACGCGCGAGCCGTCGCCTTTCAGTCATGAGTTGCTGAACGCCAACCCCTACGCGTTTTTGGACGATGCGCCGCTAGAGGAGCGCCGTACGCGCGCGGTGCAGATGCGGCGAAGCTTGTCGGTGGAGGATGCGAAGAATCTGGGCACGCTGGATCCGGCGGCGATTATGCAAGTCGCGGAAGAATCCTGGCCTGTGGTGCGCGACGAACACGAGCTGCATGACGCCCTGCTCACGCTGATCGTGCTCCCACCGGTCGAAGAATGGCGCGAGTGGTACGAATCGCTGGAGCGCGCCGGCCGGGCCTGCACGCTGAACGGGCAGTGGGTCGCGACCGAACGTCTGGAGATCGCAGGCAGTCTCCCTGAGGAAGCCGCAACCGCGACGGTTTTACGAGGATGGTCGGATTCGATCGGTCCGATCACGCCCGCGGCGCTGGCTATGCGATTGTCGCTGCCTCAGGAAGCGATAGACATTGCGTTGGCCAAGCTCGAATCGGAGGGTTTAATTCTTCGCGGCCGGTTTGCCTCCGAAGAAAACGAATTTTGCCACCGCCGCGTCCTGGCCCGCATTCATCGCATGACGCTGGGGCGTCTGCGCAAAGAGATCGAGCCGGTGAACGCCTCGGACTTCATGCGATTTCTGGGGCGCTGGCAGCATCTCGCATCGGGAACGCAGTTGCACGGAGCCGACGGCCTGTTTCAGGTCCTGCGTCAGTTGCAGGGCTATGAGATCTCCGCGGCGGCCTGGGAATCGAATGTTCTGCCGCGCCGCGTCGCGAACTACGATCCCGAACTGCTGGACCGCTTGTGCCTGTCCGGAGAAGTCATGTGGGGACGGCTCTCGCCGCATCCCGCGCTCGAGACCGAAGGCGGCCGCCGGGTCCGGCCCACTCGCGTAGCGCCACTGGCATTGTTCCTGCGTGACGACGCCAAGCGCCTGCTGTCGCCCGCTTCCGACCAGGTTCCGCTGCTCTCGCATCCGGCGCGCGATGTACTCACCGCGCTCGAATCGCATGGAGCCTCGTTCTTCAACGAGCTGGTGCGCGCCACCGGACGCCTGGCTAGCGAGGTCGAAGATGGTTTGTGGGAATTGGTCGCGGCAGGACTGGTCACTGGCGACGGCTTCGAAAATGTGCGGGCTCTGATCGATCCCAAGCGTCGCCGCGGAGAAGGGCGGGGCAGAAGTGCCCGGCCTCGTCACGCCGCCGGACGATGGGCATTGCTGAATCGCTCGGAAGTCGCGACGGAGATCGAATTCTTTGCAGGATTGCTTCTGGACCGCTGGGGCGTGGTCTTCCGCGACATGTTGTCGCGCGAAACGCTGGCCCCG
>Ga0157375_10002869_pt1 | contig 14933 bp, 12 predicted proteins | sample M35metaG_FD_115311 | JGI IMG/M metagenome (GOLD analysis project Ga0157375, IMG submission 115311) | Miscanthus rhizosphere microbial communities from Kellogg Biological Station, Michigan, USA - M3-5 metaG | ecosystem: Host-associated > Plants > Roots > Rhizosphere > Soil | place: USA: Michigan...
AATTCCCGGAAACTTTTTCCGTAGAGAAGCAAGACCTTCAGATCAGGAAATTTTAACGATGCGTTTGGTAGACAGAGTTCTACGTCCGCTTTTCCCTGAAGATTTCCACGCGGAAGTTCAGGTAATGATTTCATTAATTTCTTATGACGGGCAGTCTATTCCTGATGATTTAGCCGGTTTGGCGGCTTCTGCTGCGATCGCAATCACGGATATTCCTTTTAACGGACCAATGTCTGAGGTAAGAGTGGTAAGATTCGACGGTCAGCTTTCTGTTAACCCAAGTTATGAAGATCTTAAAAATTCAGAACTTGATATCATGGTTGGAGCAACTAAAGATTCAATCGTAATGGTGGAAGGGGAGATGAAAGAGATTTCTGAACAGGAAATGCTGGAAGCGATCATCTTCGGTCATGCTGAAATTAAGAAACAAATCGAAGCTCAGGAAAGATTAGCTGAAAAAGTAGGTAAATCTTTACCAAAAAGAGAATATAGCCACGAAAATCACGATGAAGCCATCCGTGAAAAAGTGTGGAAAGAAACTTACGATAAAGTATATGAAGTGGCGAGAACTCCATCTGGTAAAGATGAGAGAGGAGAAAAATTCAAAGCGGTTCGTGAAGAATTTTTAGCGCAGTATGTTGATAATGCAGAAGAATTGGAAAGAGTAACACCTTTCGTAAAAGTATATTATCATGATGTAGAGAAAGAAGCAATGCGACAAATGATTTTGGAAGACAATATCCGTCTTGATGGCCGTGATCCTCAAACGATCCGTCCGATCTGGTCAGAAATTGATTACCTTCCGGGAGCTCACGGTTCTGCAGTATTTACAAGAGGTGAAACTCAGTCTTTAACGGCTGTAACATTAGGTTCTGTAAAAGATGCAAACATGGTAGACAGCGTAATGGCAAACTACGATGAAAAATTCTTTCTACATTACAACTTCCCTCCGTTCTCAACAGGTGAAGCAAGACCTTTAAGAGGTACTTCAAGAAGAGAAGTTGGACACGGAAACTTGGCTCAGAGAGCTTTACAGGCAGTTATTCCTGCTGAAAATCCATACACGATCAGAATTGTATCTGACATCTTAGAATCAAACGGTTCGTCTTCAATGGCAACAGTTTGTGCAGGAACATTAGCATTAATGGATGCAGGTGTACAGATCACAAAACCAGTTTCAGGGATTGCAATGGGATTGATCACGGATACAAAATCAGGTAAATTCACAGTACTTTCTGATATCTTAGGAGATGAAGATCACCTGGGAGATATGGACTTTAAAGTAACGGGTACTGCAGATGGTATTACAGCTTGTCAGATGGATATTAAAATCCAGGGCCTTTCTATGGATATCATGGAAAAAGCTTTAATGCAGGCAAGAGACGGAAGATTACATATCTTAAATAAAATCACAGAAACAATCGCTGCACCAAGACCAGACGTGAAACCTCACGCTCCGAAAATGGTTGTACTGGAGATTTCTAAAGACTTTATCGGTGCGGTAATCGGACCTGGTGGAAAAATCATTCAACAATTACAAAAAGATACTGATACGGTTATTGCCATTGAAGAAGTTGGCGAAATCGGACGTATCGAAATTGCAGGAACAGACAGACAGAAGATCAATGCTGCTATTGCAAGAATCAACGAGATTACTTTCGTACCTGTAGTAGGTGAAGTATATCAAGGAAAAGTGGTAAAGGTAATGGATTTCGGTGCTTTCGTAGCGATTGCAAAAGGAACTGAAGGTTTACTTCACATTTCTGAAATCGAATGGGCTCGCCTTGATAAAGTACCTTATAAAGAAGGTGATGAAGTAGAAGTGAAGTTCATGGGTTACGATGATCGTAAGAAAATGAAACTTTCAAGAAAAGTTTTGTTGCCAAGACCTCCAAGACCGGAGCAAAAACCAAGACAGGAACAACAGGCAAGACCTGAAGGTGATAAACCGACAGAGCAAGCTTAAAAAATAGAAACCACCGAAATGTCGGTGGTTTTTTTATTCTTAAAATGATCAATTAATTTTTTGAAATAATGATTAATTTCCACGATATAAAATATATTGAGATTCAATTATTTATATCGGCAGACAGTTGTTTTGTGTTAAAATTTTTCGTATATTTGTTGCTTAAAGATATTCTCTGCTTTGCAGTGTTGTGATTATTTAGAATACATTTTTCTCAGTTTTCAATTTTTTTCAGTTCTCTGAACAATCAACTCAAACAATAAAAGCACTTAATAAACTTTTTAGATCTCTTTTCATAAAAGGGTATTCATTGTAAGTTTTTATTACCTATCTTTAAAGTAAAATAACTCAGAAACAATTAAATTTTAAAAAATATATGGCGGATTCTTTCTCTAAAAAAGAAAATTTTAAGAAAAAAGTTCAAAAACAAAAGGAAAAAGTAATGCGTCGTGAAGAGCGCAAATCAAGCAATGATAAAGGAAAAAGTCTTGACGAAATGTTTATGTATGTAGACTCAAACGGTCAGTTGACGACGACACCTCCTGATAATGTTGCTTATGAAATCAATCCTGATGAAATACAATTGGGCGCAGCTCCTATCGAAGCTGAAGAAGCTGTAAAATCAGGGATCGTTACATTTTTTAGCGACAAAGGTTACGGATTTATCACAGAAGATAAAACGAAGGAAAATCTTTTCTTTCACACCAATAACTGTATAGACGAGATTAAAAAAGGTAATAAGGTATCATTTGAAAAGGAAAAATCTCCTAAAGGTTTTTCTGCAGTAGGTATTAAATTAATCAAATAATCCAATGTTTTCGGAGATACGTCTTCAGGAAATATTAAAAAATATAGAAAAAGCTCCCGAAAAGGAGCTTTTTTTATGTAATTAATTCTCTCTTCATCTTCATAAATTTATTTTATATTTAAACAAAAAACATATGAAAAAACTGTTGCTCCTATCGCTTTTTAGTTTGTCAGCTTTTACATTGGCTCAAACCGTTAACGATGTTCCCCTGAAAGATATTGATGTAGATTATGTACAGATCATCGGAACCGGGCGTTCTTTAAGCACAAAAGTAAATGTGGAAATTGATTTCGGGCAGGAAACAAAATCGATTTCTTTTAAAAACGGAACGAGCATTAAAGACGAAAGAGGAAGAAATATCAAGTTCAATTCCATGATGGATGCCCTTAATTTCATGTCTGCCAATGGATATGCTTTTCAATTCGCATACACAACCAATGATGAAAAAGATCAGGCAGTTTATTATATTTTGAAGAAAAATAAATAATAGACCTTTTAATTTTTAAATAATAAAAAACCACCGAAATTTTCAGTGGTTTTACAATGTTTTAATGATATAAATTCTCTCTGATTTCAACCAGAATTTTCGTTGTTTTCTCCACATCTGGAAAATCCGGAAGTGTGGAAAGAGAATGATAATGCTCGATAGACTGTATCAGATCTTCTGCTTTTTGCATGACGGCTTCATACGGCCAGTTTCCGGCTTTGATATCTAATAATTCGTCTCTATTTTCTACGCGAATTTGCAATGAATTTGTTTTAAAAATCTTTTCACAAGACTGCAAAAGACGAATCGTGTGCATCATGTTTTTGCTGTCGTAGTTTTGTCCGTGATGTTGATTGACGTTGTAGCGGTCTTCATTTCTTTCGGAAACCCACTTCCAGTATTCACGATAATCTTTGCAGTACGTGGAGTAAGCATCGAGGTTGCAAAACAAATAGGCAACAGATTTTTCCTCTTTCGGGACAGATGATACAGAAACCTGATTGGCTTCTTCATTTTGGATAATTCCTTTATAATGTAAATCTCCTGAATCATTGTAGAAAAGCGCAAACATTCCTTTGGTATTATCAATGCTTACCAAACCGCATTGTTCCTGAACTTTTCCGTTGTCGGAAAGCCATTTTTTCAATGGAATTGAACCCTGATTTTGTAAAACATAACAGAAATCAAGAATAGATTTTCTTTCTTTATCGACTGGATTGAGGATCTTCTTATTCAACCCTTTTGCTTTTTTGATCTGCGAAATCGCGTAACCCGCAAACGTATCTTTGCACAGTTTGGAAAGAAAATCTTCAGGTTTCAACAGATCCATCAACGGATTTTTATATTGAATACAGTCTTCCGGACTTGCCAGAACTTCCAGAATATTAGGATTGTTTTTCTGCAATAATTCTACAAATCTCCCGATCTCATAATACGTAATATCATTCGTCTCATTAGAAATCTGCGGAATATAATGTAAACCAAAAAAGTCTTCTTTCGGTAAATAATACACTCCACGGATATCTGTATCCGAGTTTTCCGTTGCCAGTCCGAAAGAGCGGCTTCCGGAGATGGTTTCGAGGAGGATGAGGTTTTTATTTTTTAGGGTTTGGATGGTCATAGAATTATCTTGTTCCCTTTCTTGTAAACTTCATTCCGTACAAATATAAATCAGGTATATGATATTTCTTCTCTTCGTTTGTTTGCTTTGTTTTTTTATAAGCTTTATAATCTTTTAATACTCCAATTGTTTTTAGTTTTTCTATAATTTTTAATGGTTCTTCTTCTAATTTTTCAAGAGCATCTTCTAAGTCTTTATCATTTATTGGAGCTCTACCATTTGGAACATTACTATATAAATTAGAAAAAACATTTTCTAGTTCAGGATATTCTTCTTTTAATTCGTCAACTTGTGATGCTGATACAAATTTTTCAAGAGCTTTTTCTATATTTTTTGAACGAATAATTCTATCTTTTGGTTGGTCTTTTTCATCTTGCTCTAGTTTAGCGCTCTCAACAAATAATTTGATTAATGTTCGGGGATGTATTTTGTTGTTAGTATCTTCAATGTGTATCCTGACCCAATTATAAGGGTATGCTTTATTGTTACCGCCCATATTTTTGCCAAAGATTTTATCTAATATCTTTTTATGTTCAGCTTCTGTAGTTAAATTTGGGATACTTCCTAATATTTCGTTTTGCTCAATCTGAAAACCTGTAAATAAATCTGAGTGCTTATCTTGTTCGTAAATTCTTTTCCAAACAACATTAAGTAATTGATCATATTGCCATTCTATTTTTTGTGAATAGTTTGATATTTTTACTTTATCAGTAAGTCCTGATACTTCTCTTTCAAAAATATCGCTTCGTAGAAAAATCTTAGATTTTATATTACTAAATCTGTTAATATAATCATAGTAGAAACTGACTAAAGAACTGACTAACTTACCTCTTAAACCGTCTGTGTCAGGCAAACCAGCATCTAAATAATCATATACAATAATAAATGTTTTATTTAATGAGATTAAATATTCATTTACATCATCTAGGATACTTATTAATAATTCAGCAATATTGGATTCTTTAGCAATGTCTTTTAGATTTATAATTCGAGCATCTTTTATCCTTTTAAATAAATCTGAATTTGGAAGTATATTACTATCTATTTGGCGGATTAATAATAATATCCAATAGTTTCTAAATAATGCCGAATTAAAATCATCCAGGGATTCGAAATTAGTTTTATCGGGAAAATCGGCATTGCCTTTTTCAAATCCAATAATCCATTCAGTATTATTAATCTCTGTAGCATTAACTCCACAATATATAGCAAGCTTATTTGCGTAATTTTTATGTGATAATACTGAGAATAAAGCTGTTTTACCAACTCCTTTTTCTCCTAGAATCAAAAATTTATCCTTTTCAAAAATATATTTGTAATCTTTTCTTGGATAAAAGAGTTGTTTTAAATCTTCTTCTTCTTTAAATTCATTTTCAGAAGTTCCAGTTGATATATTAGTTATGCATTCCAATACATTTTTATTCGTGAGATTATTAGTGGTTATTTCATTGTTTTGGTTTATGTCAGTATTAATTATAATGTCTGCAATTTGTTGATAGGGATTATGAGGATTTTCTAACAATATTGAAAGTTTTTCGTTACTATTAAGTATTAGCGCTTGTGGATTATAATAAATATCTATAGGATAATGTTCCGCAGTTTCATCAAATTGAGATGGAATATTTTCATCATAGTAGTAGTTTGAAAACATCTCATAACTTTTTTCAATATAATATCCTTTTTCTTCTTTAGCTACATTTTCATCTAATGGCACTGGTGAATTTATTAAATAAAACTTTATATCCTTTTCTTTTAACTTAATTAATTCGGGTAATATACTTTCTAAACCAAACATATTTTGTTGGTTTCCATAAAACAACAGAAATATACTTTGAGCATACCTGTTAAAAACTAAACCACCAACATCGTTAATACCAGTTCTAGTATCTATTAGTATATAATCTGGATTCAATTTTTCTTCCATTTTTTTCAAAAATAAATCTGGAATATATTGATTAGAATTCTCGAATCTAATATTAGTTTTTGATAATTTGTTAATGTATGAACTTGCGCTATGGTTGTCAGTAGAAATTGCTGGAATTATAAATAATTCTCCTCCGAGAGTCCCTACGAGAGCCTGTTCATTTTTTCTAAAATAATAATCATCAAGATTGATTTTGTTGATGTCTCTTTTACTTGACTCAAAATCGACTATAAAATCAACAAAACCTTTAACTGACAACAAAGAATAAGATTCTTCATTTTGGTTTGCAAAAATTGAAGATACACCAGGTGCTTCTAAATCAAAATCAACAAGCATTACTTTTTTACCTAATCTAGCTAATAACAATGCCGTTAAAACAGTTGCAGTAGTTCTTCCAACTCCACCTTTAAATGAGTAAAAGGAAATTACGGGTGTGTTTAAATCAAAAGAATCTTTAATAAACCAATTTGTATTTTCAATGTGCCTTTCAGAAAAGAAGATGTTTTTTTGTTCATCAATTGTGTTACTTGATTTCATTAAGTCTTGGTAAATAAAAATGTCTTTTTTCTCATCTATATATTGAATAGTGTCAATTTGAGATTTCAAATTTTCAGGTAAAACGATTTCAATTTTTTCTTTTGATATTATATAGATTCCAAAACGAGAAAATACATTACGAACAATAAATAATTTTTCATAACCTTCAATCAGCTTGAAAAAATCAATTATTTCATTCTTTATTTTATTAAAAGTTTCCATTATTATTTCTTATTAAATTAATGTATATCCATTCAGTTGCATCTGTGCGATTTTTGACATTGCTATATTTACTTCATTTTGGTAATTAATTGAGGTTGGTTCTAGCCATTGATCACTTTGTTCTGAATATCTTTTCATTGGGTTCCATTTTTCTCCACTTAGGATAGTAGGAAAATCAGTTGTCATGGAAACCATATAAGGAGATAAACTTGAATGTGTTAGAATATAATTAAATTCTCTATCCATTTTTTTTAGATCATGTTTAAAAATGCCACCTAAATCAGAATGGCTAAATCCATAAGACAAACCTATTACTATTTTTGCATAACATTCAATTATATAACCTGCTAAATAACAAGCATTGTGAAAATCTCCGTTGTCGTGAAGTGTTTTAGAAGAATTAAACATTCTTCTAGATGTGTCATAATAGTTATCCATGTTTATTATTTTTATAAAAATACAATTGTTTTTTTTAATTTCCCAATATCTCCCTAAAAACCCTCTCCATCTCAGCCTTATCCGCTTTTCCTCCAGCCAAACTCTTCGCTCTCTCCTCATTATCTCTCACCATCTCCTCTAAAAATCCAAAAAGTTCCCAATCATTTGCATGAAAATAAGATTCTCCTTTGGTGGCTTTTAAGGCAACAAGATTTTCTATTTTGGTTCTTGTAAAATCATCAACCAAAACCAACAATTCACTGAACAAAACTGGCGGTACCGTTCCTTTTTCTACTATCCATTTTCCTGTTAAAGCTGTTCGAAGACAGTAAAAATAACTTTTCAATTTTACTTCATCTGCTCTGCAGGCTTCTAGATATTTTTTGCTCATGCTCAGATAATGATAAGAAACCGCTATCGGAGAAAAACATTCATCTGCCAAAGGTTTAAATAAGTCATAAAACTCTTCGTTTTTCATATAAACGATAGGAGAGTAAAACCAACTCAACAAAGCGGCGTTGGATTTATGCAAAAGATGAAAAGTCTTTCGCAAATCCCATCCGGAGCCGTCCAGATCATCTTCGGTCATGAATTCTATCGTTTCATCTTTATCCCACGGCGACAGATACCAGTCTTTTTCGTGTCGATAGATAAAACGTATATCGTAATCGCTGTCAGGAGACGCAAAACCCCAGGCTCGGCTTCCTGATTCTACGGCAAGAAGTATTTCTATGTTTCTTTCTGCCTCTATTTCTTTTAATTTTTCTAGTATTTTCGGTGTCATTTTTTTTGTTTTTTATCTTAATTAAAGTACGTCTTTTGACCTAGGAAGCTGAGGCGTTAAAAAAATGGATTCTGTGAACGTCAAAAAAATTCTACTGTTTAAGTGCGGGATTACTATTGAGTTGAAACAGCAATAGTTAATCCGCACGAGTTTTAGAATTTTTAGAGAACAGAATTTATTTTTAGCCGAAGATTCCAGTCTTGATTTTTTGTTTCTTTTGTATTAAGACAAAAGAAAAATATTATGCTTTTCTAAATTTCTTCTTTTTCTTCCAAGGCGCATTCTTCTGAACATCCCCAGCCATAATACATCCGTAAGGCATCACTTCATCCAGGACTTCGCAAAGTCCGTATTCTTCAATCTGCGCTCTTACGTTTTTGGCGCTTTTATAAGCCGTTGGAAGTTCGGAAATATCAATTTCATTCGAGAAAAAACGGATATCTAATCCTTTGGTTTCTTCTTCAAAAACTTCTTCAATGGTTTTATGAGCCAGTGATTTTTTATGTTGTGTTCTGCTGAAATTTCTTCCTGCTCCGTGTGGGGCAAAACCAAGATTTCTCTCATTTGTTTTTCCCTGAACGATCAAAACGGGTTCTGACATATTCAACGGAATTAATCTTGGTCCCGTAATATCAGGCATAAATTTATCATCAAGCGGAGTCGCTCCTTTTGCATGGTAAAACAAATCTCCATCCTTGAAAACAAAATTATGTTCGTTCCAATATCTATCTTGTTTCTCGATTCCTAATTTATTTAAAGTAGCATCGTGAATAGACGTATGGTTTTCTTTCGTCCATGTTCTTATCAACTGCAAGGCTTCCCAATAGGATTTTCCTTCTTCCGTTTCGTACGGAATCCATGCGTTTTCTCTCAACGTTTCAGGTGAAATTTCCAGTCTGAATCTATTCGCGACCTTCATTCCTTTATCGTACAAAGCTGCTCCCGGAGCTCTTGATCCGTGGTGAGTCACCAACATGGTATTTCCTGTATTTTTAGAAATTCCGACGAATAAAAAATGGTTTCCATCTCCCTGAGTTCCCATATGCGAACGGGCAATGCTGATTAATTTTTCATCATTCAAAAACTCATTTTCTCTAAAAGCATCCATTAATTCCTGAGACATTTCCATTTGCTCACCTCTCGGTCTTCCTCCGTATCCGAAATGTGTGATTGAATGGGCTGCATCCAAAACTTCTTTAGGATTGGCTTTTCCAAAATCTGTCAACATTACCGAACAACAGATATCCGCGCTATGAAATCCCGGGTGAATCGCATTTTTCGCCACAACAACTCCACCAACGGGAATATGACCTTCAGGACCTGTCGGACAAGCATCAGGCATGATTGCGCCTTCAATCAAAGTTGGAGTTTTCATCAAAACTTTCATGGTATTGATTACTTTTTCCACGTTATCATTTTCGCTTTCGTGTTCAGCTCTGATGTTGATGATGAAATCTTTTGGATTCTCATGAAGCGAAATCAAATCCGGCTGTTTAAATTGTTCCAGATATGCTGTAATTTGAGTTTCATCTAAATTATTTTCGTTGATATAAGCAATGGCTTCTTTGAACCATTTTGCTGATCTATATCCTAATTCTATTAAGTTGTTTCCTTTAAATTCCATGTGTTCTCTCATTTTGTTGATGCAAAGTAATGATCTTAATGCGCAATAATTTTGCGTAGATAAAAATATTTTAATTATTTTTGACCAACTTTTTGTCATTTCGACGAAGGAGAAATCTTTATTATGCATAAATATTCTTCCACTTCGTTTCATTCAGAATGACAAGCTATATCAAATAAAATTATGTTAGAACAATTAAAAAATTCTCCTGAAACGATTCAGTTTAAAGATGTTATTGCATTTATTGATGAACATTATGATTTTACTCCGACAAAATTCACCAACGGAAATACGGTAAATGAAGCAGATCAAAATAATGGTTCATGTAAAGTTTTTAGTTTTGGAAAATTGAATAATTTATCAAAAGATGAAGTTTTAAGTCTTTTCGGAGATTTTTATAGAGAAGATGTATTGAAAAATCCTGAAGGAACAGATCATCAAAACATCAGAAACTTCATCGAGTTCGGTTGGGATGGGATTTCTTTTGAAGGTGAAGCTTTAACGAAGAAATAATTTTACACAACCATTGTAACATTCTGTTTGTCATTCTGAATGAAGCGAAGCGGAATGAAGAATCTCTAAATAATCTTAAAACTGAACTTTAATGTTAATGGTGAAAATTTTAAACATTGAGATTAATTAAATATTAAGAACATTAAGAGATTCTTCCTTCGTCAGAATGACAAAGTGACTGTTAAAAAATAAACATTAAAAAACACAACACATGTCATCCAACAAAAACGCTCTAATCCGCTACAAAACTTTAGATAAATGTCTTAAAAACAAATATCGACAATACACTTTGGAAGATTTGATCGATGAATGTTCCGAAGCTTTGTTTGAATTTGAAGGTAAAGAATCCTTTGTCAGCAAACGAACGGTTCAGCTTGATCTGCAGAATATGCGAAGTGAAAAGTTTGGGTATGAAGCTCCGATCGAGGTTTACGACAGAAAATATTACCGATACAGCGACCCGGAATACAGTATTCATAATATTTCGGTGAACGAAAGTGATCTGAAAGCGATGAATAATGCCGTTCAGATTTTAAAGCAGTTCAAAGATTTTTCCATGTTTAAAGAGATGAATGGGGTGATTCAGAAATTGGAGGATTCTATTCATGCAACCAACCAAAAATCCATCATTCACTTAGATAAAAATGAGCAGCTGAAAGGGCTGGAACATATTGATATCCTGTATGAAGCTATTTTAAACAAAAAAGTTTTAAATATTCTGTATAAAAGTTTTACGGCAAGGGAATCGAGTAATTTCGTGGTGCATCCGCAATTGTTGAAGGAGTTTAACAACCGTTGGTTTTTGATCTGTATGAATAAACAGTATATGTACAATCTGGCTTTGGATAGAATGGAAAGTATTCAAATCGAAGAGAAAATTGAATATATTGACAAAAATCTCGATGGCGACGAATATTTTAAAGATATTGTCGGAGTTACAGTTTCTGAAACGATGGCTCCCCGAAATGTCATTTTTTTCGTTGATTCTTCAAACGCACCTTATGTGAAAACAAAACCGATTCATAAAAGTCAGGAGATCATAAGTGAGAATGAAGAAGGTACTGTTTTTAAAATCTGTGTACAAATAAACAACGAGCTGGAAAGGCTTTTATTAGGCTTTGGAGATTGTCTGATCGTTCATAAACCCAGGAAACTACGCCTGAGGATGCAGGAAAGATTTAAATCAGGAAGCCAAAATTATCAAAATTTAGTCATTCCTGATGATGAAAATAATTTGTGATTTTTTGCTTGTGGCTTAAAAATTGTAATTGTTATTCCAAATCCAAACATTATGAAATCAAGAATATTAAAAACATTAATTGCCGTTTTGGCACCTTTAGTAATAGAATTTGTTATTAAAAAAATATCGGAAAAACTGGACAAGAAAGACGATAAAAAACAAATTCCCGCTCAACCACAGATGTAGTTTAATTTAGAATTATAGAAAGAGACTGTTGATAAAGCAGTCTCTTTTTGGTTATACAAAATCGTAAATTCCGTTTTTCCAGCCGAGGACTTTAGAAGAATCCGCTTTTAGCCAGTTTTTAAGAATGGTAGCATATACTTTTCGGAAATCTTCGGTATAAATTAAATCTCCTTCATTTAAATTCTGTAAATCCGGAAGTTGGTTTAAAAGTCCTTTCTTTTTTAATCCGCCACTTACGAAAAACATCTGATTGGCAGTTCCGTGATCGGTTCCGTTGCTGGCATTTTGCGCAACTCTTCGACCAAATTCTGAGAAAGTCATCAATAAAATATCTTCAAAAAGTCCATTGCTTTTCATGTCGGCTACGAAAGATTTTACGGCTTCATTAATGTCATTAAACAATTTTTGCTGTCTTTCATTTTGATTGACGTGGGTGTCAAAACTTCCCACCGAAAGATAATAAACTTGTGTATTAATATCAGATTTAATCAGCGATGCAACGGTTTTAAAATCTTTTCCCAATTGAGAATTCGGATAGGTTTGTTCACTTTTTTTTGCTTTACTTTTTTCGAAAATATAGTCTGCATTATTGATCGTTGAGCCTAAAGTCTGGTATAAATAGGAAACCGTTTCATCGTCATGATGATGATCATATAAAGATTTAAAATACTTTTCCTGACTGGTTTGATATAATCTTTTAGGATCTTTAAAGGCAAAAGCTTTATTATTTTCACCTTTTAAAGCTAAACTTAGCATATCATCAACTTCCAAAGCTTGCGTAGGATGGTCGCATTTGTAACATTCTTCATCCAGAAAACGACCAAGCCAGCCGGTTTCCAGATATTCGTCACTTTTACTCGCGGAATGCCAGATATCCATGCTTCTGAAATGGGATTTATCGGGATTCGGATAGCCGACATTATTCATAACGGAAAGTTCTCCGTTATCAAAAAGTTCTTTGAAATAGGAGAGTGCGGGATTGATTCCCGTTTCATCATTCAAGGGTAAAGAATCGGTTATCGCAATTTTATTTCTTTCTTTAAAATAAATATCATTTTTTGTAGGAATGATCGTATTTAAACCGTCATTTCCACCTGTGAACTGTAGGACCACAAGGATTTTTCGCCCTGGCTCCAAAGCTTCATTTAACGTCATTGCTTTCAGGAAATTAGGCATCAAAAGCGATGCGGTAGCCAATGAACTTATTTTCAGGAATTCTCTTCTTTTGATTAGCATAATCTTAGGTTTTAGGGCTTAGGTTTTAGGACTTGGATTTCAGTTTTTAAGAATTATTTTTGTCTAATTCCTAAGCCCTAAAACCTAAGCCCTCAATTTACATTAATTGATATTCCGGGGTTGACATCAGATTGATCACGTTCATTTTCACGCTTTTATCCGAAAAATTGTTGACCGTATTCATATCCAAAGAATGTTGGGTTTGAATTAAATAATCTTCAACTTTTTTGTTGCTTAAAGTCTTTTCAACACGATCCCAGTCGATCGTAATATTTGGATTTTTAAACGATTTATTTAAGGCGGTTTCACGTGATTTCATTCCCATATCGATGTCATCATCTTGCCTTGGTGTATATTCTAAAGGTCGTAAACCTGACCAAATCTGAGGAATTTGCAGCCTCAACATCAAAGTTGAGCTGTCGATCCATGATTTTCCGTTGGGCCAGCCAGCAACATTTGGCGGATAAAGCAACATTTGTCCCAATAATTTCTGATAAACAATAAGGTTTTCAGGATTTTGAATATTCATGGGAAGTGTACGCATCATTCCGACCATCAATTCGATGGGGGATTTTATTTTTTTACCGATATTTTTTTTGTCGTAAAACCATGAGCTTGAAAAAATTTCATTCATGAGTTTTTTAATATCATAGTTGGATTGATAGAAGTTTTCGCTTAATTTATTGACAATATTTTCATCAACATTTTCATTGACGAAAAATTTATAAATTTTAGTGGTAATAAACTTTGCAGTGGCTTTTTGTTCAAGAATGATATGTAAAGCATCTGTGCCTGTAAAATTTCCTGTTTTTCCGAGAAATTCTTTTGTGCCTTCATCGTGAAGTTTTTTTCTTTCTACAAAATTCCCTTCTTTTTCGTAGCCCCATCCCGTAAAAGCTCTTGCGCCTTCTCGAATATCTTTTTCAGTGTAATTTCCTCGTCCCATGGTGAAAAGTTCCATAACTTCACGGGCAAAATTTTCGTTGGGATGATCTTTTTTATTTTGTTGATTATTCAAAAAATTAAGCATCGCCGGAGCCTGACTTACCGCAAAAAGCAGATCTTTAAAATTACCTAAAGAATTTTTTCTGATGACATTTAAAATCTGTCTGTTGAATCTCGGATTCTGAACTCTCGAGGCAAAATGACCATGCCAGAAAAATGCCATTTTTTCTCTCAGCTGATCTTTGCTGTTAACCATTCTGTCAAGGAAATTGAGGTTTAATTCATTATTTTGATCTCTGTTGATCTTTTGAATTTCCTTTCTCTTTTCAGCCGGGCTTTTGTCATTCATATAATCAATCGTTTCGAGATCGGGAGTGTCGTAATTGACTTCCACAAAAGGTTCCTCTTTAAATAATTCATTAATTAAAGTTTTTCTGTCTTTATTTTCCAAATCTGCGAATTGGTTGATTCCGGGTCCGAAACCTGCCCGCCAAAGGAGATATTTATTATTTATCAATGAAGAATTCATCATATCCGAACTTTTATTTTTGATGCAAATGACAAGAGAAAGTTAAAATAATAACGGGTTAATAATTGTTAATATTGCCGGGTGGATAGCTGGTGATAGTATAAATTCAATTCAAAATACAAAAAATCTAACTTCTGACATCTAATTTATAACATCTATTTCTTAAACAGTCATTTGAAATTAGGGTAAATTTAATTAATTGATATTCATTATTTTGTGAATGCTGTGAATGTTAAAGTGTCAAAAATACGCGTTGTTGGCATGATTTTTACATCTCATGACGTAGTAAAATTTAAAAATCAGAGTTATGAAAATGTTTAAACAAGCAATCTTGCTGGCCGGAATTTTAACGGCAGGTGTAGTGAGCGCTCAAA
>Ga0157375_10002872_pt1 | contig 14930 bp, 15 predicted proteins | sample M35metaG_FD_115311 | JGI IMG/M metagenome (GOLD analysis project Ga0157375, IMG submission 115311) | Miscanthus rhizosphere microbial communities from Kellogg Biological Station, Michigan, USA - M3-5 metaG | ecosystem: Host-associated > Plants > Roots > Rhizosphere > Soil | place: USA: Michigan...
CTCGTCCGCTTGCAACAAGCTGTCGATCAAAGCTGGGCGCAGGTGCAAAATGTCTATCAGCGTCGCGCCGATTTAATCCCGAATCTCGTGAACACGGTGTCGGGTGCGGCCAATTTCGAAAAATCAACGCTGGTCGAAGTGACGAATGCCCGAGCCAGTGTCGGTCGCGTCCAAATGCAACTCGATCCGAACAAAGCGCCGGCCGACGCCGCACAACTGGAGCAGTTTCAAGCCGCACAAGGTCAGTTGAGCGCTGCGCTGTCGCGGTTGCTTCTGGTCTCGGAGCGCTATCCGGATTTAAAAGCGAACCAGAACTTTCTGAGTCTCCAGGCGCAATTGGAAGGAACTGAGAATCGAATCTCAGTCGAGCGCGGCAACTTCAACAAGTTGGTGCAGGACTACAACGTGGCGGTGCGCAGTTTCCCGACAAATTTGATTGCGGGCATGCTCGGTTTTCCGCCGAAACCGTTCTTCACTGCGCAGCCGGGTGCTGAAAAACCGCCGCCGGTACAATTCAATTTTAACTCGCCCGCTCCGGCGCCCGCTACGACGCCATAAGAAAAACGCGCATGAGCGCGAACATTCCGGGGAGCGCCCGCCTCTGGCGTGCTGGTTTCGGCGTTCCGCCGAAACGATCTTTCATTTGGTGGAAATATTGGATGAATAAAGGCAGCAGAGAAAAGTTCGCGACCCGCGAAAGCTTTCGGAATCGCCAGCACGCTCCAAGCGCGCTCTCTTCTGCAATCGTCCTCGCGGTCGCAATTCTGTTCGCGATCACCGCGCACGCTGCGGAAGTGATTCCGCAGCCGCCGGACCGTTACTTCAACGACTATGCTGGCGTCGTTTCGAAAGAAGCCGCATCCCGCTTCAACGAGCAGCTTGCTCAATTCGAGCGTGACACTTCCGACCAGGTCGTGGTCGCGGTTTTTCCCAAAATGCAGAGCGACTCGGATATCGCCGATTACACACAGCGCGTGGCACAGGCGTGGGGTGTGGGCCAAAAAGAGCGGCGCAACGGCGTGGTCCTTTTTGTGTTCATCCAGGACCGCAAGATGTTTATCCAGGTCGGCTACGGCCTGGAAGGCGCGCTACCGGATGCGACCGCATTCGACATCACTGAGCGTCACATCAAACCGCTATTTAAGACCGGCAATTATGAGGCTGGGCTGGCGACTGGAATCGACCTGATCTTCAAAGCGATCCGGGGCGAGTACAAGGGATCGGGAAAAACAGTAGCGGAGAGCCACAGCGTCACCGGCGCGGTCTCCAATATCTTACCCTTCATTGTCTTCATCATTGTGCTGATGCTCCTTTCGCGCCTCACCCGAAAAGCAGGCGGTTACGGCTATTCATCGGGACGAGGTGGTCCTATTTTTATCCCGTGCGGCGGGGGGTGGTCCTCCGGTGGTGGTGGCGGCGGCGGAGGCGGATTCAGCGGGTTCGGCGGCGGCGGTGGCAGTTTTGGCGGAGGTGGCGCAGGATCGAGCTGGTGATCAAATGCGAACGCGAGAATTCCTGAGCAAACTCGAGCACGACCGCATCATTCAAGCGATTCGGAAGGCCGAATCGAAAACCTCTGGTGAAATTCGCGTCTTAATTCAGCGCGGGAAGTTGAACAGTGATCCTTTCGTCGCGGCGCAGAAAAAGTTTCATCGGCTCGGTATGCATAAAACGCGCGAGCGCAATGCGGTGCTCATCTTTGTCGCGCCGCGTGTTCATAAATTCGCGGTGATTGGAGACGAAGCGATTCATAAAAAATGTGGTGATCAATTCTGGCAACGTGTTGTAGAAAAAATGCGAACGCATTTTCAAAATGAGAAGTTCAGTGATGCGTTGATAGAAGCGGTCGAGGAAATCGGTGAGGTGCTGGCCAGCGATTTTCCGAAGACGCGCGAGGACACAAATGAGCTGCCGGACAACGTGATCGAGACCTAACACGTCTCATTAACACCTGCCTTCAGGCAGGTGACACGCTGGGCTCGGTAAGATTCAGCCGTTTTAACGGCTTCGGTAGAGCCTGTAAGCCGTTGAAACGGCTCTTTCAGCACGTCATCGTAAGCACCGGCCTTAAGGCCGGTGTTAATGAGAATTGATGGTCGCCGAGTGCGCACGACTGCTTGCTTGCAAAATCGCGGATTTAGTCTTTATTCCAAGCTCGCAGCGAGTTTTTGAAATTACGCCGTTGGTCCCTGGGTCTCCGTCGCTGGATGTGAGATCGCACTCGCCAGGGGAAACCCGGCGATAGAAGCGTGGAGCAATGGAGTATTGGAGTGATGGAGTTTTGGCGTTCGTGTCTTAACTGATTACTCCAATACTCCACCACTCCATCAATCCAATAGAAGTTATGCCTATCCGTTACGGTCGTTTTGAAATGCCGAAAACTCTCACTAAAGACGAGAGCACGGCCACAGATACTTATGCAAAGTTCTCCGCCGAGCCGTTTGAGGCCGGCTATGGTCATACCGTTGGGAACTCCCTCCGGCGCGTCCTGCTCTCTTCGCTCGAAGGCGCAGCAATTACCGCGGTAAAAATCGCGGGTGCGCAACATGAGTTCGCCACGCTGCCAGGCGTGGTCGAGGATGTGACTGACATCGTCCTGAATCTCAAGAAAGTGAAATTCAAATTGGACGGTCAGGACCACGAGCCCAAGAAACTGTCGCTTACCGTGAACAAAGAAGGCGAGGTCACTGCCGGCGACATTCAGACGATTCAAGGTTTTGAAGTGTTGAACCCCAAACAGCTGATCGCTACTATGGATCGAAAACACAAATTCGACGCTGAACTCGAAGTGCGCGTCGGCCGCGGATTTGCCACCGGCGAGGAAAACAAGCGCCCCGATCAGGCGATCGGCCTGATTCCCATCGACTCCATCTTTTCACCAGTTACCCGCGTGAAATATGCGGTGGAAAACACTCGGGTCGGTCAGCGTACCGATTATGACAAACTCATTCTGGAGATCTGGACCGACGGACGGCTGACGCCAGATGATGCGCTGCTCCAGGCTTCCGCGATTCTGCGGCATCACCTCGACGTCTTCGTCCACTACAACGAAGAAGTGATTGAATTCGATCAGACGCCGGCGGGAGTGAGCGAAGAAAATATCAAGCTGAAGAAACTGCTCAATATGAGTGTGAACGAGATCGAGCTAAGTGTGCGCGCCGCGAATTGCCTGAACAATGCGAACATCACTACCGTTGGGCAGCTTGCCCAGAAGACTGAGGCCGAAATGCTGAAATATCGCAACTTCGGCAAGAAATCGCTCAATGAGATCAAGGACAAACTGCAACAGCTCGGGTTAAGCCTGGGTATGAAGTTCGAGTCTGGCTTGATCGATTTGCCGGTAAGCGCCGATGGCGCTGCGCCAGTGGCCGCACCTGCAGCTGGCCAACAGTAAACGTCTGTGCGAAGATCGCGTTTTCGTCGCGTATGAGACATCAAAAGAAGACGATCAAGCTGGGGCGCACTGCTGACCACCGCCGGGCGTTGCTGGCCAATCAGGTCTGCGCTTTAATCCAACACCAGCGAATCAAGACGACCTTGGCGAAGGCCAAAGCGGTCCGTCCTCTTGCCGAACGGATGGTGACGCTCGGTAAGAACGGTTCCGTTCACGCGCGTCGCCGGGCTCTGGCTGTCTTACGACAGAAGAGTGCCGTGAAAAAATTGTTCGACGACATCGCACAACGTTCCGCTGAACGGAACGGCGGTTACACCCGAATCGTCAAACTCGGCGCACGGAAGAGCGATTCTGCGCATATGGCGTTTATCGAGTGGGTGGATGCAGAATACGTCGTCGAGGAAAAACCAAAGAAAGAAAAGAAGGCGAAACGCAAAGAGCAAGAGGCGGAACCGCAGGAGACAATGTCTGAAGCCGAGGAGCCCACGCGAGAGGAGCCAAAGGCCGAAGCTGCCGCTCCGGAAAAAGAGGAACCTACCGCACCACCGGCTGAGGAACCGAAGCCGAAAAAGCGGCGTTGGTTCGGACGGAAATCCGGCGATAGCTAAAGCTAACTGTCGCGACCTTCCTCGAGTGCGGCGAGATCCGCGAGATCCTGTGGCCGGCCGACCGCTCGCTTGTTTCGGATCAATGCATCTTTGCCAAGGATGAAGACGGGAATGCCATCGAGTATTGCGGAGATTTTGCCGGCAAACGCTTCAGCCGTAGACACGCCACTGATGCTCGTCAGGAGATCGATCCGGCTCGGAACTCGTCCGAGTTGAATGATTTGCCCAGGCTGGAGGAAATCAGTTTCCTTGAAACCGGACTGCTCGAACCCGAACTGATTCAGGATCGCGAGGAGTAGGCGCGCGTTGTCTGGAGTGGGCCGGACAAGGATGTCCAAGTCGCCGGTGTGACGTGGGCGGCCGTGAAATGCGAGGCTCTGCGCGCCGACGATGACGTAATCAACGGCGCGGGAATTTAATAATTCGAGAAACTCTCTCCAGTCTTTGCTCAGGGCCATGATTGAGGAGCTCCACCAGAATTTGCAAACGTTCGTTGCCAGTCAGTTTCTTGTAAAAATCGCGGTCCGCTTTCTCAGCCTCAGAGAAGCTCCGGAATTTTCTCACTGTTTTCTTCACACGGTAACTATAAGCTTGGCAGCGACTACTTCCGAGCGAATTTGATAGGAGACTGGATGAATCCGCATCCGTATTTGTTCATCGTCATTTTCATTGGCGTGGCGTTGGTGTTTCCGCTGGTTCCATTGGCGCTGGCCTGGCTGTGGCGACGATTTTTCCAACCGCCAAAGCCCGGCCCCGATAAGACTTCTACCTATGAATGCGGCGTCGAATCGATCGGCGACGCGCAAATTCAGTTCCACGCGCAGTATTATCTCTATGCCATTATCTTTTTAATCTTCGACGTTGAGGCTGTCTTTCTCGTGCCGTTTGCGGTCGCATTTACGGGTTTGCCGGTCGGAGCATTTATCGCGATCCTAATTTTTCTTCTGCTCCTGATCGAAGGACTTGTCTGGGCGTGGGGCAAAGGATGTTTGCAATGGCAGCGCTAGCGCGCTCAAGCGCTCACGCGCTGGTTAAAAAGGTTAAAAGAGTTACATTGTTACAAGCTGCGAGCTTCCAAGCCGCAATGTAACCATTGTAACTCTTTTACCGAGAAACCATGAGCCAAATCGACGAACAGTTACGCACCGAACTGCAAAGGCAGGGAGTCTGGGTGACTTCAATGCAGGACCTGTACAACTGGGGACGCAAGAACTCGATCTGGCCGCTGCAGTTTGGCTTGGCCTGTTGCGCGATTGAAATGATCGCCACCGCGGCATCTCGCTACGACATTGCGCGCTTCGGTGGCGAAGTGTTTCGTCCGTCACCGCGTCAGGCGGATTTAATGATCGTTGCTGGAACGGTCACGAAGAAAATGGCGCCGCAAATCGTTCGGCTTTACAACCAGATGGCTGACCCGAAATACGTGATAGCCATGGGTGCCTGCGCGATTTCAGGTGGACCATTCAAGCAAGGTTACAATGTGCTCAAAGGCATCGACCGCTATATTCCGGTCGATGTTTACATCCCTGGCTGCCCTCCGCGCCCGGAAGCATTGCTTCACGCATTCATGGAACTACAGCGCAAGATCGACGATCAAAAGTTGACCGGCGCAGATAAGGCCGAGTTTCTCAAGCCAGACCAACCAAGCGAGTTCCCTGTGCCGCGATTTGGCAAACACGACTTGGAACCGTCGGCAAATCGCGATGTGTTTCAGCCGCCGGCGATTGAAAGACAAAGCTAAAAGAGTTGATGGACTCTTTAGACGAAATCAAATCCCGAATCGAAGCCGCGGTGCCCGGTGCCAAGATCGAGATTGTGCAAAACGGCAGCCCGTCGCAGCAGCACTCGCTACTGATCGATAACGAACACGCGGTCGCGATAGCGAGATTCTTGCGCGTCGATCCCGCGTTGCATTTGGATTTTTGCTCCAATGTCACCGGTGTCGATTGGATCGATCGCGTGGTGAAAAAAACAACGAAGGTTAAGAAGGTCGTCGACGGTCAGGAAAAGGAGATCGTTGAGACCACTGAGGAGAAAATTCCCGGTTATCTCGAGGCCGTTTATCACCTTTATTCGATGACTCATAAACACGGCCCGGTAGTCATTCGCATGCGCACAAGGGATCGTGCAGAGGGTACTCACTTACCATCGCTGACGCCGATCTGGCGCAGTGCCGAGTTTCAGGAACGCGAGATCTTCGATCTTTACGGCATTCGCTTCGAAGGGCATCCGGATCTACGGCGGATTTTGATGTGGGACGAGTTCGAAAATTATCCGATGCGCAAGGATTATCGTGAGCCGGACGATTATGAATGGGAACCGACGCCGCACGATGAAGTGCTCGCGAGGGCGAAGCAGCATTACACGCCGCGACCAACCGAGGACGAATTGAAACCCTCCTGACGTGTAATATCAGAGATCCTTCGTCGTCTTTGCGACTCAGGATGACAATTTGAAATGAGCGCAAGTGTTCAAACACTAGAAGCAATGGAGCGACCCCCGCTCAGCATGGGCTCGCGGCTCGAGGGCGAATTGCTCGAAGTTTCGATGGGGCCGCAGCATCCATCCACGCACGGGGTTTTTCGGATGAATGTGGCGCTCGAAGGCGAGGTGGTTCGAAAGCTCAAACCGGTCTTCGGTTATCTGCATCGAAATCACGAGAAAATCGGCGAGAACACCAGTTACCTCGGCTCAATGCCGTACACCGATCGGCTCGATTACTTCTGCTCGATGACCAACAACTGGGCCTACGCGCTTAGCGTTGAGAAACTCGCTGGAATCGAAGTTCCTGAACGCGCCGAGTATCTGCGCATCATTCTCGGCGAGTTGACGCGACTCCAAAATCACGCCTCGCTGCTCGGTTTCTTGCTCAGCGACATGGGCGCGTGGGGCACGCCGCTGATGTACGCGTTTCGCGAGCGCGAAAAGATCCTTGATCTTTTCGAGTCATTAGCCGGTTCGCGAATGATGTGCGATTACATGCGTTTCGGCGGCTGCCGCGTGGACGCGGGCGATGACTGGCTTGCCCAAGCGAAACAGATTGTCGATCGCTTCCCGAAGTTTCTCGACGAATTCGAGGAACTCATTTTGGGCAACGAGATCGTCATCGGCCGCACCCAAAACGTCGGCAAACTTTCCGCCGAACTGGCGATCAACGCCGGCATCACAGGTCCGATGTTGCGCGCGTGCGGCGTGAATTACGATATTCGCAAAGTAGACGGCTACGGGTTTTATCCGCGCTTCAAATTCCGGATTCCGCTTGGGGAGCACGGCGACACGTACGATCGCCTGATGATGCGCGCATTGGAGATGCGTGAGAGTGTGGAGATCTTGAAGCAGGCGTTCGCGCAAATTGCCCCCGGCCCCATTGTAAATCCAAAAGTAAAAGTGCGCGCATTTCGCCCGCCGGTTGGCGAAGCGTACGGTCGAATCGAAGCGCCAAAGGGTGAGCTTGGGTTTTATTTGATCAGCGACGGCAGCCCTAATCCGTATCGCTACAGAGTGCGCCCTACCAGTTTCGTTAACCTCACGATTCTAGAAGACCTGTGCCTCGGTCACACTGTTGCTGACGTGATGGTAATCCTCGGCAGCGTCGATATTGTAATGGGCGAAGTGGACCGGTAAGGCAGAATTCGCTTCAACTTTTAACGGTTCAACGCTTCAACGAACAGAATGATTGGCACAGGTATACTCAAGGGAATGGCCGTCACGGCACGGAACTTCGTCGGAAGTTATTTCGAGAAGGAGCGCCTGACTACGGTGCAGTACCCCGAAGAGCGCAGTCCGCTTCCCGAAAATTACCGGAATTTTCCGATTCTCATTTTCGATGGGAACGATCCGCACGCGGGGTTGCGCTGCGTGGCGTGCAAAATTTGCGAGAAGGAATGCCCGCCGCAATGCATCTACATCGTTAAGAGCGACGACAAAAAGCCCGATTACATGGGCAAACCGCAGTTTTACCCAAAGGTGTTCGACATCGACATCTCGGTCTGCATGAGCTGCCAGATTTGCGTCGAGGTCTGTCCATTTGAGGCGATCAAGATGGACAAGGAATTCGAGCTGAGTCAGCGCGAGCGGTTCGATCACCTGCTTTTGCGCAAAGAGCAACTTTCCAAATCCAACGGCTATTATCACAAGATTCATCCCGTCGAAGCAGAGGCGGTTGACAAGAATCTTGCGGATGCGGCAGCCGCCGCGGAGGCGAAGAAAAAGGCTGCAGCTGAAGCGGCGGCGAAAGCCGCGGCAGCGAAGGCAGCGGCTGCAACCGCTGAGGCGAAACCTCCGGCAGACGGGCCATCCCCATCGCCTGCTTCTTCCTAAGCAACCTGTAAGCGGTGACTAGAATTACGGAGCTGGGATGTTCTCGCGCGCGTACCGGAGAGCGCGCGCCATCCAAACAAGCTCGTTCAGGAATTTTTCCACGCGACGGCTGTAAGCTGGATCCGTAATTTTGCCGGTCACTGGATCGAAAAGCTTCCCTGCGTTGCCGAAATAGACATCCCAGAAAATTGTGACCAGACCGAGCTCGCGCAACACCGGGATCAAACTCTGGATCATCCGCACACCGCCAAACGGACCAGCCGACACGCCACAGACACCAACTGCTTTATGAATGTATTCCGTCAGGTTTGTGTCGAGCACATGTTTTAAGAGTCCTGGGAAACTGTGATTATATTCCGGAGCTACGATGATCAGGCCGTCGGAACGCCGGACGGTAGAGCAGAATTGCTTGTCTTTTAGCGCTTCGCCGGCGTCATCCACGCGGATGGGAATTTTTCTGATATCGATCAATTCTGTTTTGATGTCGCTGCGTTTCGATACTTCACCGAAAACGAAATTTGCCGCAGGTTCGGTTAGCCGGCCTTGTCGCGGGGTGCCGATAATGATCGGGATGAAAACTGCTCGGGTAAACTCTTGCTCAGGCATCTTTGGAGTTGTCGCAGGAACCCGAGCGAGCTTACAAGCGTAATTTGCCCGAAGCGGCCAACGAAGCGACCTTCGTGAGCATTGCAATTTGCCGGGGTGGCGGAATTGGCAGACGCGCCAGACTTAGGATCTGGTGGAGAAATCCGTAGGGGTTCGAGTCCCCTCCCTGGCACTTAAACGAGGCAACTCACCTCGCCGGCATAAGGGATGTGCACAAAATAACGTTTCCTCTTTCACGGCATGCCATCGTATAATCCGGGGTGGCCGCGGGAAGAAGGCATCTAAGGGCATGCAATCTTATGGTTGTATGCACCGCAATCGCACCTGGATTACTTTCTGCTCGATGTTTCCGAAGAACATCTTCTCCATTTCACGACAAAGCATTCCCCTCCAAATCAGTGTCGGGATAAACTGAGGGTCGCTGAGGATGAAAAGCGGTTCCGTTTCTTTCGCGGTCGCGGAAGCTCAATCAGAACCGCAGAATAGAAGCACTCTCAGCACGATTTTTGACCGGCATCTTTTAGCGACAGCGTTGTGGGTGTTCGCTGGATATTATCTTGGATGCAAAATCGGCTTTGCACTGACGTTTAAACCTCATCCTGTCTCCGTTCTTTGGCCTCCGAATTCTGTTCTTGTCGCGGCGCTTTTGTTGACGCCGCCGCGCAGGTGGTGGGTCGTGCTCTTGGCTGCGCTTCCAGCGCATCTGGCGGCACAATTGCAGAGTCACGTTCCGCCGGTCATGATTTTGTGCTGGTTCCTCAGCAACTCCTGCGAAGCACTGATCGGCGCCGGGTTGATGCGGTACCTGGTGGGCGGCCCTGTTCGTGTCACAACGCTTCGCAACGTGGGCCTTTTTTGTCTATGCGTAGTATTCATTGGTCCGTTTTTGTCCTCGTTTTTAGACGCAGCGTTTGTCGTATCGAATCATTGGGGGCAGGACGGTTACTGGGAGCTGATCCGGATACGACTTTTCTCAAATGCGCTCGCGGCATTAATCATCGTGCCGTTGATAGTAACGTGGGCGACAACCGGAATTTCGGCCCTGCGAACGGCCCAACTCTCGCGTTATTTGGAAGCAGGTGTTCTCTTTTTCGGTCTGTTGCTGGTCGGCTACGTTGTCCTTTATGAGTTCAGAGCGGGCGTCGATTTGGCTCTTCTGTTTCTCCCTCTGCCATTTTTAATTTGGGCGGCGGTACGATTCGGCACATTGGGAGCAAGCACGGCCATTTCGATTATCGGCTTCCTGGCGATTTGGAGTGCATCCCACGGCCATGGACCATTCTCCGGCGAAACGCCTGAACAAAACGCGCTTTCAATTCAAATATTTCTGATCGTTCTTGCGATTCCGCTGTTGTTTCTGGCGACAGTGATTGAGGAGCGCGTAACTGGACAGACGGAGTTGCGCGAAAGCGAGTCGCGGTTTCGGATCGTAGCCGATGCCGCGCCCGTTCTAATCTGGATGGCTGGCACCGACAAGCTCTGCACTTTCTTTAACAAGCCATGGTTGGATTTTACTGGCCGCAGCATGGAACAGGAGCTTGGAAACGGCTGGGCTGAAGGCGTGCATCAAGATGACCTGGAAAGATGCCTGCAGGTTTACACCAGCGCATTCGACTCGCGGCAGCCATTCGTGATGCAATACCGGTTGAGACGAGACGATGGCGAGTATCGCTGGATATCAGACCAGGGCGTCCCACGCTATGACGCACAAGGAACATTCGCCGGGTACATCGGATCGTGCGTGGACGTCACGGAATTGATGAAAAAGGAAGAGGCTTTGCACGAATTCGAGGAACGAGTCGTTCTCGCAGCCGAAGCAGCTCATCTCGGGGTGTGGGAGATGGACCCCGACACCAACGAGCTTTGGATGTCTGACGGCGCGCGCACTTTGTTTCAATTTGATTCCGAGACTCGCCTCGACCACGCCGCGCTTCAAGATCGCGTTCACCGAGAGGATCGTGCGCTTCGCGATTCCGTCGTCAAACAAGCAATCGAAACAGGCGGGGGATACGAAATCGAATATCGTGTTTTGTTACCGGATGGAACCCAGCGCTGGATCGGAGGGCGCGGACGCTGCATAACCGGGGAGAATCGCGAAGGCGCTCGGCTCATTGGTGTTTCCATAGACATAACGCCGCGCAAGATCGCTGAAGCAGAAGCGCTGCGGCAACGTGACGAACTCAGTCACCTCAGTCGTGTGGCGTTAATGGGTGAAATGTCTGCATCGATTGCCCATGAGTTGAATCAACCGTTGGCTGGGATTCTCAGTAACGCCGCAGCTGGACAGCGTTTCATCGATCGCGGGAATGTTGATCAGGGGGAAATTCGCGAACTGCTCGGTGACATTATCGCAGATGGTCGCCGCGCCAGTGACGTAGTTCGCGGCATTCGGGGCATGGTCAAGAAGGAGCACGTGGCGCGTCGTTCGGTGAATCTCAACGAAGTCGTGAGGGACGCATTGCGCATGGCATCACCCGATGCGCTGCTGCACTCGTGCCAGTTGGAAACTTCGCTGGATCCAAATTTGCCCGCGATCCACAGCGATCCGATTCAACTTCAACAGGTCTTGCTGAATCTTGCGATCAACGCATTCGACGCGATGCGCGATATGCCGGCCTCGAAACGGAAGGTCGTTATCGCGACGCAATCAAACGGCGATGGCACGGTTCGCACAAGCGTGCGCGATTATGGTGTCGGTATTTCCGAGGAGATGCAGGACCGTCTTTTCGATCCTTTCTTCAGTACAAAAACAGAAGGACTTGGAATGGGATTAGCCATTGTACGAGCCATCGTTGAATCGCACGGCGGCACGATCACAGCTGAAAACGCCGATGGCGGCGGCACCCGGTTTGAATTTGTTCTTCCAGTGAACAGCCCGTCCTCCACATGATCCCTTCCAATAGCCTTGTATTTTTGATCGACGACGACGCATCGGTCCGAAAAGGCGTATCGCGGTTGTTGCGCTCAGCCGGTTACAAGAACGAAGCATTTCGTTCCGCTTCTGATTTTCTTGCGCGTGAACAACATTCGGGACCTGCCTGCATCGTTGTCGATGTGCGAATGCCGGGGATCAACGGCATGGATTTGCAAAATGTTTTGATTCAGCGCCGCCGGGAAGAGCAACTCGTCTTCATCACGGGGCATGGCGACATCTCAATGTGTGCGCAGGCGATGAAAGCCGGCGCGGTAGATTTTCTCCCGAAGCCGTTTCGAAGCAGCGAACTCCTGCAATGTGTCGAGCGCGCGCTGGCGCGTTCCGCGGACCAACGACAGCGCGCCATCGAGAAGGCTGCAGCCCGCCGGCTTTTGGACTTGTTAACACCGCGTGAGTTCGAAGTGATGCAATTCGTGGTTACAGGCAAGTTAAACAAGCAGATTGCAAGTGAGCTAGGCACTGCGGAAAAGACCATCAAGGTGCACCGCGGCCGCGTAATGAAAAAACTGGGCATCGTGTCGGTCGCTGATTTGATGCGTTTGGTCGAAACGGCACAGATTGCGCCCGTGAAATGACGTGAGACTAAAGTCTAATATGGCTGTGTCGAACGCCAGCGTAGTATTCACTTGTTTTGCATGCTCCACGCCCAGATCTGATCTGTCTTCTCGACGACGATCCTTCCGTGTTGAGAGGCCTCAATCGGCTTCTCATGTCGGCAGGCTGGCACCCCCAACAGTTCAGTGATCCAGACTCGTTTTTGAGCTACGTAAAACTTCATCGGCCTACGGTCGTGATCATTGATGTGTGGATGCCACTAATGAATGGACTCGAGGTTCAATCGCGGGTGCGCGAGCTTTCGCCTTCGACGCGGGTCATCATGTTCACCGGCAAAGACGATCCGCTCGTGCGCTCTACCTCGCTAAAGGCTGGCGCGTCAGCTTTTTTCACCAAGCCATTCGACGACGAAGAATTTCTCACCGCGGTTCGGTTCGCGCTTTCTGCAATGTGATATTGCTGCGGGCTGTAAATTGCAGTTCGGGGAGAATTTCCGACTGGATTTTTAAGTAAAAATTGTGTATTCCAAGACGGGTTCCTGAACACAATGCCAACTTCTTCGAGTGATTTGGTCGCGATCGAGCGTCCGAAGACAAATTCCAGCATTTTTGCGCACACACGCTGGGACGTCATCCCTGTCGCCGCAGGTGTTCTGCACTGTGTTTACTTCTTTGGCATGTTTTACCTTTTCCCGCGCGTCCCGCTCTGGGTCATGCTGATTCTCGGCTTTATTTATTCGGTCAGCATTTCGTGGAACATCAACGGCATATCCCACAACTTCATTCACAATCCCTATTTTCGTTCGCCGCTACTGAATCGCCTATTCAGCATCATGGAATCGATTATGGTCGGGTTCGGCCAGGTTTTTTACGAGTGCATCCACATGCAGCATCACAAGGGCAACGCCGATCGACCTGACGATCATGGTGACACGATCGATTGGATTTCGATTTACAAGCACGGTCATAACGGTGAAGCGGAGCATCCGTTGAAATACACGTTCGTGAGTTTCTTTCGCGAGGACCCCAAGACCGTCCTCAAGGAACTGAAGCGCAAGAACCCGCGCGAAGCCTTTTGGGGAGTATTCGAGTTGGTGTGTTTTGTCACGACGTTTGTTATCCTTGGAATTCTAAATTGGCATTACATCTGTTTCCTTTTGCCGTTTTGGTATTTCGGTCACTGTCTCTCATATCTGAACGGCTATTACCGCCATTACGGTGGCAATCCTGACGAGCCGATCGCCTGGGGCGTGAGCACCTATGGCAAGATTTATAACTGGACGTGGTTCTACAACGGCTTCCACGCCGAACATCACTTCCGGCCAAAGGTGCATTGGACGCGAATGCAGACACTCCGCGATCAAATTGTCGATCAACAACGCAAAGCTGGAGTGCGCGTCATCAATGTGCCGCACGCGCTCGGTTTTCTTGACTCCGATTTGCCGGCTGCTGATCTACGACAAAAGCAGCGAGAACTACATTCCGAGCCGGCTGCATAGCACGGCAAGCCCAACCTGCGTCAGAGCAAGAAGGATAGACAGCCGAGAGCGACCTGAAGCATCACGCGGACCTATTAGCTGCACATTAATTGCTATGAAGTTTTCATTCTCGTTGCTTGCCACCGTTACCGGGTTGTTTGTTGTCGGGTGGTCAGTCATGCTGGCCGAAAGTTTCACCGAAGGCGTCCGAGTCTCTCCGGAAACCGTCACCCTGAAGCCCGGCCAATATGTTTGGGAACCTGAGCGCGCGCCGGAAGGCCCTTTGTTAATCGTGGCCAGCATCACCGAGCAGGTGGCGTATGTATATCGCAACGGTATTCGCATCGCGCGGTCGAGTGTCAGCACTGGACGACCCGGTCACCGTACTCCCACCGGCGTCTTCACGATCCTGGAAAAAGAGGTGCATCATACCTCGAGTATCTACAAGGGCGCAGAGATGCCTTATATGGAACGGGTGACCTGGGGCGGCATAGCCCTCCATGCCGGCGACTTGCCGGGCTATCCTGACTCTCATGGATGTGTCCGACTTCCACTTGAATTTTCCAAACTGCTCTTCGGAGTGACAATGAAAGGCGCGACGGTTATCATCGCGGACGCACACTCCGCTCCTGCGACAACCGTGCATCCCGGTCTTTTCTTTGCGCAGAAGGGTCAGGAAAGTGAGCCGATCGCGGCCGGCCAATTCGACTGGGATCCAGACAAGTCCCCCAGTGGTCCCGTCTCCGTGATCGTCAGCAGCGCCGATAAAACGGTGTACGTTTATCGAAACGGCGTGGAAATTGGGCGAGCCGGAATACCAAATCCGCAGGTGACTTCGCCTCTGAACGACCTGGTCTTTAGCGCGCTCCAAGGAACGGATGCAGACGGACATCTGCAATGGGCGAAAGTGACAGCGACTGGGGAAAGTAAATCGAGTGAGAGTATTTTTTTAGCGGCGCAGAAAAGCGGGCTCTCAGCTGCGTTCCTGGATAAGTCAAAGTCCGTCATCACACCGGGCGCGACACTTATCTTCAC
>Ga0157375_10002875_pt1 | contig 14922 bp, 20 predicted proteins | sample M35metaG_FD_115311 | JGI IMG/M metagenome (GOLD analysis project Ga0157375, IMG submission 115311) | Miscanthus rhizosphere microbial communities from Kellogg Biological Station, Michigan, USA - M3-5 metaG | ecosystem: Host-associated > Plants > Roots > Rhizosphere > Soil | place: USA: Michigan...
CGCCGGAAACGCGCGGCATGATCGCCCGCATCCCGCATCTCGTGCAGGTGGTCGAGTAGTCGTATCGACCGGAGAAAGACAATGGAACTGAGTAACCTGAAACCAAAGAAATCCTCCCGTCACGCCGTCAAGCGCGTCGGCCGCGGTCCGGGATCGGGCCACGGCAAGACCTCCGGGCGCGGCGAGAAGGGGCAGAAATCGCGCACCGGCTTCTCGCGCATGCGCGGCTTTGAAGGCGGCCAGATGCCGCTGCATCGCCGTCTGCCGAAGCGCGGCTTCACCAACATCTTCAAGAAAGTGCACGCGGTCGTGAATCTCGCCGACCTCGAGCGCTTCGACAACGGGTCTACCGTCGACGAGGGGGCGCTTCGCCAGGCCGGTCTCGTCAAGGGTAAGAACGACGGCGTCAAGATTCTCGGCCACGGCAAGCTCTCCAAGAAGCTGACCGTGCACGCCACCAAGTTCTCCGAGACGGCCCGCAAACAGATCGAAGCGGCAGGCGGCACCTGCCAGGAGATTCAGTAACTTGAACTTCCTCGAGACACTCCGCAACATCTGGGCAATCGAAGATCTGCGCAAGCGTGTGCTGTTCACGTTTGGGCTGCTTGCCGTCTATCGCCTCGGGTCGCACATCCCGACGCCTGGTGTCGACCCTGTCGCGCTGGCGGAGTTTTTCAAGTCGATGGGAGGCGTTCTCGGATTTCTCGATCTCTTCTCCGGCGGCGCCCTGCGCCGTCTCTCCGTCTTCGCTCTCGGGATCATGCCCTACATCTCGGCATCGATCATCCTCCAGCTCCTCACGGTCGTCTGGCCGTACCTCGAGAAACTCTCGAAGGAAGGGGAGATGGGGCGGCGCAAGATCAACCAGTACACCCGCTACGGCACGGTGGCGCTGTCGATCGTCCAGTCGCTGGGCGTCGCGTTCTGGCTCAAATCGCAGAGCTCTCCCGCCGGCGCGCCGCTCGTTCCGACCTCGGTTCAGGACTCGCTGTGGGGACTGGGCTTCCCGATCATGACCGTGCTCACGCTCACCACCGGTACGGCCTTCATCATGTGGCTCGGTGAGCAGATCTCCGAGCGCGGCATCGGCAACGGCATCTCGCTGATCATCTTCGCCGGCATCGTGGTCAACCTGCCGCACGCCGTCTTCGGCATCGTCGACGACATCCGCACCGGCCAGCGCAACCTCTTCGCCATGCTCGGGCTGATCGTCTTCATGGTCGCCGTGGTCGCCTTCGTCGTCTTCATGGAGCGCGCACAGCGACGCATTCCCGTGCAATACGCCAAGCGCGTCGTCGGCCGGAAAGTCTACGGCGGCTCGAATACCTATCTGCCGCTGCGCGTGAACACCGCCGGCGTCATCCCCGTCATCTTCGCCTCGTCGATCCTGGTCATCCCGCAGACGCTGGCGTCGCTGATCAAGACGCCGTCGGCGCAGGCCATCGGCAGCCAGCTGAAAGTCGGCGAGCCGCTTTACTACCTGCTGCAGGTCGTCGGTATCGTCTTCTTCGGCTACTTCTACACCTCGATCGTCTTCAATCCGGTCGACACCGCAGACAACATGCGCAAGTACGGCGGCTTCATCCCCGGCATCCGCCCCGGCAAGAAGACCTCCGACTACATCGATCGGGTGCTCACGCGCATCACCTTCGTCGGCTCGCTCTACCTGGCCGCGGTCTGCATCCTGCCGGAGTTTCTGATCGCCGGCGTGCATGTAAACCAGCTGCCATTCGGCGTCGGCGCGGCCCTCGATCGCGCGCTGCCGCTGTGGTTCACGGAAGGCATGGGCTTCAACTTCTACTTCGGCGGCACCTCGCTGCTGATCGTCGTCGGCGTGGCCATGGACACCATCCAGCAGATCGAATCGCAGCTGGTCATGCGCCACTACGACGGATTCATGAAGCGCGGACGCATCCGCGGGCGGCGTGGGTAGATTCGCGTGAAGCTGATTTTCATCGGACCGCCGGGCAGCGGCAAAGGAACACAGGCCAAGCGGCTTGCCGCGCGGCATGGCGTTCCCCATATCTCGACGGGGGACATGCTCCGCGAGGCCATTGCCGACGGTACCGAGCTCGGCCGGCAGGCCGCGCCGATCATGGCTTCCGGTGCTCTCGTGTCCGACGCGCTCATGCTCGGCATCATCGATGAGCGTCTGGCAAAAGCGGACGCGCAGCGCGGCTTCATCCTGGATGGCTTTCCGCGCACCCTGGTGCAGGCAGAAAAGCTCGACACCATCGTCGGAAACGGCGCAGGGAATGGGACTACGGGGCTCCGGGTTCTGCAGCTACTGGTCCCTGACGAGACCATCGTGAAGCGGATCTCGCTGCGCCGGTCGTGTCCGGCCTGCGGAGCGATTTATCACCTCGAATCCGCGCCCCCCGCAGTCGACACGGTGTGCGACCGTGAAGGTGCGGAGCTGATTGCTCGTCCGGACGACAACGAGACCGCTGTTCGCAAGCGGCTGGAAGCGTTCCATCGTCAGACGCTTCCGGTTGCCACGTTTTACAAGTCGAAGAATCTCCTTCGCGAAGTCGACGGGGTTGGTCCCGTCGATGAGGTCTTTGAACGTATAGAGAAGTCCCTGTCCTGACATGCTCGATCGAATGAAAGGTCCGATTCTGAAGAATCGCGAGGAAATCGCGGTGATGGATCGCGCCAATCGCATCGTTCTCGACATCCTCGAGATGATGCGCTCGATGATCAAGCCCGGGGCCACCACGGCGCAGCTCAATGCGGTCGCCGAGGAGGAGCTGGCCAAGAGAGGCGCAAAGTCGCCGTTCAAAGGCTACGCTCCGATGGGATTGCCCCCGTACCCGGCCGTCGTCTGCGCCTCGGTCAATGACGTGATCGTTCACGGTATCCCGAGCCGCGCCAGGCTGGAAGAGGGCGACATCATCGGTCTCGACTTCGGCTCGATCCTCGAAGGGTTCGTCGGCGACGGCGCCATCACGGTTCCGGTCGGCAAGGTCGCCCCACGGACGCAGGAGCTGGTCGATACCACCCGCGAATGCCTGGAGCTGGCCATCGATGAGATGCGCCCGGGCCGGCACCTCGGCGACATCGGTGCCGCGGTCCAGGAGCATGCCGAAAAGCACGGATTCCACGTCATCCGGAACTTCGTGGGACACGGCATCGGACGGCGCATGCACGAGGACCCGCAGGTCTACAACTACGGCCGCCGCGGCCGCGGCCTGGAGTTGCGGGCAGGAATGGTCCTGGCGGTCGAGCCGATGCTGTGCGAGATCGGACCGAAGCTCCGCTCGCGCATCGAGCGGGCCGGCAGGGATGGAGTCATTGAAGACGTGCGGACGGACAACGATCGTTGGACCGCACGGACGATCGACGGAACGATGGCCGCGCATTTCGAGCATTCGATTGCGATCACGGCCGACGGCCCGGTGGTGCTGGGGAAGTGAGTGCTCTGAGCTGTTAGCTGTTAGCTCTCAGGGAGCTGACAGCTAAGAGCTAAGAGCTCAAAACGGAGGAACATGTCGAAGGAAGAAGCGATTGAAGTGACCGGTACCGTCCTGGAGACATTGCCGAACGCGATGTTTCAGGTCGAGCTGGAGAACAAGCACAGGGTGCTTGCGCACATCTCCGGCAAAATGCGCAAACACTTCATCCGCATCCTTCCCGGAGACAAGGTCCTCGTGGAACTGTCGCCGTACGACCTCACCAGGGGTCGCATCACCTATCGGTATAAGTGAGCTGAATCATGAAAGTTCGTTCATCGGTCAAGAAGATTTGTGTCAAGTGCAAGATCGTCCGTCGTCAGGGCGTGATTCGCATCATCTGCGAGAACCCGAAGCACAAGCAGCGTCAGGGATAACGAGGAGCTAACGGAACCATGGCACGTATTGCAGGTGTGGACCTTCCACTGAACAAGCGGGTCGAAGTCGGCCTGACGTATATCTACGGCATCGGCCGGTCGCGCTCGAAAGACATCCTGACGAAAGCGACCGTCAGCACGGACACGCGCGTCAAAGACCTCACCGAGGATGACGTGCGCAAGATCCGCCAGGTGATCACCGATGAAGGGAAGGTCGAAGGCGATCTTCGCAAAGACATCGGCCTCGACATCAAGCGGCTGATGGAGATCAACTGCTACCGCGGCATGCGCCATCGCCGTGGTCTCCCGGTACGCGGCCAGCGGACGCACACGAACGCCCGCACCCGCAAAGGTCCCCGCAAGGGCGCCATCGCCGGGAAGAAGAAGGCAACGAAGAAATAGTCGGATTGGCTGTCGGCTCTCGGCTGTCGGCTCTCGGGTTTCCCGACAGCCGAGAGCCGACAGCCGCCAGCTAGGAATGTCGAAGCGTTAACAAGGACAGGACATCAATGGCAACTGCACGAGCACCCAAAGCTGGAGCCCGCCGCGCGGGAACGAAGAAGAAAGAGCGGAAGAGCATTCCGCACGGCGTGGCGGCGATCAACGCCTCGTTCAACAACACGATCGTGGCCATCTCCGATCCGATGGGGAACACCCTGTCGTGGTCGAGCGCCGGCCGTATCGGCTTCAAAGGCTCCCGCAAAGGGACGCCCTTCGCCGCGCAGGTTGCGGCGCAGAACGCCGCCCAGCTCGCGCAGGAGCACGGCGTTCGCTCGGTCGATGTGAGGGTCAAAGGCCCGGGCGCCGGACGCGAGTCCGCCATCCGTGCCCTGGCCGCGTCCGGACTCGACATCAAGTCGATCAAGGACGTCACGCCGATCCCGCACAACGGCTGCAGGCCGCCGAAGCGTCGTCGCGTTTGATTTTTGGCTCTTCGCTCTTCGCTGTCAGCTCTTGGGAAACGGCAACTGCCGTCCTCTTCTAAGAGCTGGTAGCTAAGAGCTGGGAGCTTGTTTTTCCGGTGCGTGTAGCTCCGGACCGCAGTTCCGTACGGCGCGCAGCAGCCGTCGTACACGCGGCGTTCCATGGTGGGACGAGCGCGAAACATCAGGAGGCATAGTGGCTCGTTACTCGGATCCCGTTTGCCGGCTCTGCCGGCGAGAGGGAATGAAGCTGTTTCTGAAAGGGGACCGCTGTTTCAAGGACAAGTGCTCGATCGAGCGCCGCAATTACGCGCCGGGCCAGCATGGACGCCGCCGTTCCAAGGTCCTCGGCTACGGAATCCAGCTTCGCGAAAAACAGAAGGTCAAGCGCATCTACGGCCTGCTGGAGCGCCAGTTCCGGCTCTACTTCCAGCGCGCCGCGGGCAAGACCGGAATCACCGGCGACAATCTCCTCCGCCAGCTCGAACTGCGGCTCGATAACGTCGTCTACTCCCTCGGATTTGCCGCTTCGCGGGCCCAGGCGCGCCAGCTCGTGCGCCACGGCCACATCGAAGTCAACGGCCGGAAGATCAACATCCCGTCCTACCAGGGTCGCAAAGGGGATGTCATCCAGGTTCGCGAAAAGAGCCGCAAGAATGACCAGATCCGCCAGGCGGTCGAAACTGCCAGCGGCCGCGGCATTCCGTCATGGCTCGAGCTCAATCCCGATCAGTTCCTCGGCCGCGTGAATGATCTTCCGAAGCGCGAAGACATCCGCCTGCCGATCCAGGAACAGCTCATCGTCGAACTCTACTCGAAGTAAACAAGCTGGTTGTCGGCTCTCAGCTGTCGGCTGTCGGGATGTCCCGCCAGCTGACAGCGGAGGGCCGACAGCCGATAAGCGAGGAGGCCGCTCATATGTTGTGGTCAGATTTCCAGAAACCCAAAAAGCTCGATTACGATGCCGAAACTCTCACGCCGAACTACGGCCGGTTCGTCGCCCAGCCCTTCGAGCGCGGCTTCGGTACGACGATCGGTAACGCCCTTCGCCGCGTGCTGCTCTCGTCGATCGAAGGCGCCGCCATCACCGCCGTCCGCGTCGAAGGCGTTCTCCACGAGTTCTCGTCGCTCACCGGCGTGGTCGAAGACATGACCGACGTCGTCCTCAATCTCAAGCAGGTGCCGTTCCGCATGCACGGCGAAGGTCCGAAGACGCTGTACCTCGAGAAGAAGGGGCCGGGCGTCGTCACCGCCGCCGACTTCGAAGACGACTCCGACATCGAGATCCTCGACCCGACGGCGCACATCGCCACGTTGTCGAAGGAAGGCTCGCTGAAGCTCGAAGCGCGTCTGAAGCGCGGCCGCGGCTACCAGGTGGCCGACCGCAATGCCGATGGCGATCTGCCGCTCGGCTACATCCCCATCGATTCGATCCATTCGCCGGTCCGCCGCGTGAACTATCACGTCGAAGGCGCCCGCGTAGGCCAGATGACCGACTACGACAAGCTGGTCATCGAAGTGTGGACCAACGGCGCCGTCTCGCCGCAGGAAGCGGTCGGCCTTGCCGCCGACCTCCTCGGCGATCACCTCCGTATCTTCAGCCAGTTCGAAGCGCGCGGTGAAGAAGCCGAAGACATCTCCATGCCGGAAGTCGATCCGCGCATGGCCGAGATGCTCACCAAGCCGATCGAGGAGCTCGACCTCTCCGTCCGCTCCGCGAACTGCCTCAAGAACGCCAACATCCGCACGCTCGGCGATCTCGTGCAGCGCACCGAGCGCGAGATGCTGTCGACGAAGAACTTCGGCCGCAAGTCGCTCGATGAGATCAAGGACGTTCTTGCGTCCCTCGGTCTGTCGTTCGGTATGACCAAGGCCGCCCGCAGCGCAGAGATGCGCGACTAGCCGCCAGCTCCGCCGGACGAGGAAAGTGAGGGGAACGCAATGAGACACGGAATGGTCAATCGCAAGCTGGGACGCACGAGCGCGCATCGCAACGCGCTGTTCCGCAACCAGCTCGCCTCCCTCATCGACAGGGAACGCATCATCACCACGCTGCCGAAGGCGAAAGAGCTGCGGCCGCAGATCGAGCGCCTGATCACGCTCGCCCGCACCGACAGCGTTCACAATCGCCGTCAGGCCGCGCGCGTCGTCGATGAGGCCATGGTCACCAAGCTGTTCGACACGCTCGGGCCGCGCTTCGCCGAGCGTCCGGGCGGCTACACCCGCATCGTCAAGCTCGGACCCCGCCGCGGCGACGCCGCCGAGGTAGCCATCCTCGAGTTCGTCGATTACAAGCTCGAGACCGAGGCGAAGGAAGAAGCTCCGGCAAAGAAGACCAAGGCCGCTCCGAAGAAGGAGACCAAGTCGAAGGCCAAAGCCGAGCCGGCCGAGGACGAAGAGGAAGACGCGGCTCCGAAAAAGGCCGCCAAGAAGCCCGCGGCGAAGAAAAAAGCCGCCCCGGCCAAAGCCAAAGAGAAGCCCAAGACAACCGCCAAGAAGAAGAGCGGCAAATAACGCCGATCCCCGAAGGCCCGCCTCGCGCGGGCCTTCGTATTTCTGGTGGAATGGTGGATACTGCCGCGGCGAGGAGACGAACACCGTGGCCGACATCAATCTCAGAGTCGTCGACATCTACCACAACGACAACGTCACCAGTTTTCAGCAGGCCGCGGACTCCGGACTCTGGGGAATCATCCACAAAGCGACCACCGGAGCGACGGGAAAAGACTCCGAGTACGCCAACCGCCGCCAGCCCGCGCTCGACGCCGGGCTTCTCTGGGGCGCCTATCACTGGGGCACGGCTGCCGTCGTGCAGGATCAGGTAGACAACTTCCTCAACGTCGCCCAGCCGGACGCCAACACCCTCGTTGCTCTCGATTTCGAGGAGACCGAAGGCAACCAGATGACTCTCGACTTGGCGAGCGAGTTTCTGACGCTGGTCGCCGACGCCATCGGCCGCAAGCCGGTGCTCTACTGCGGCGGTCTGTTCAAGACGGAGATGGGCAGCACCAGCGACCCTTTCTTCGGCTCCCACCGCCTCTGGCTCGCGCAATACGGCTCCAACCCGGTGCCGCAGGCGAGCTGGCAGTCGATCTGGCTCTGGCAGTACACCGATTCGACGACAGGCCTCACTCCGAACCAGATGCCCGGCATCCCCGGCGACAGCAACGGCAATCTCGACTGCAACTCCTACAGCTTCGGCAAGGCTCAGCTCACTGCCGAGTGGGCGTCGTAAGCGCTACAACCGCACGCGACGCAGCGTCGTCGTGAGATCGCCTTCCTGAACGGGAACGGCGACGGATGCGTCGCGAGCGCGCTGGATGGCGGCGTCGGCGGGTGGGAGGCCGAACGAGCTGTCGACGAGGGCGGCGTCGATCGGTTCGTCCTTGGCCAGGTCGATGTCGATGGTCACTTCCGATGCACCGCGAACGCCGACGCGATACCAGCCGGACGCGAGCGCGGCGCGGCCGCGGGTCACCGGCGGGGGCGTGACGCCGTTGACGCGCAGTGCGGCGAACGAGGGCGCGCGGAAGATGAAGGCGATGCGGGGAGCGTTGCGGGTGGAGTGGAGGTTGAGGGTCACATGTCGCCCTCCGCGGTGCTCGTCGCGCACGATGGTCACCTCGGCGGGCGACAATCCCGCGGCCGGCGCGGGGGCGACGCGCACCCGGTATGCAGACGAAATCCACTCGTAGACCGGCTGTGGTTTCGGATTGAAATGCGCGACGCGCTCGATCTCGGGACGGAGCGCATCCACCTGCCAGCGCGGCGCGGCGCCGTCGTCGACGTACTCGATGTTGATGTGTCGCGGCGAGTTGGCCTCGTACGCCGGAACGATGAGGGCCATGACGATGCAGGCGATGGCTCCCGCGATCAGCGAGGCGTTGATCGGCCGGCGAATGCCGGGGATGCTTGCCAGGAACGGCGCGAACGTCGTCGTCACCAGCGCGATCAGCACCGCGACGAACGGCAGGATGGGGCGGCCGAGGGCGTCGTACAGCGCCAGGCCGAGCGGGAAGAGCACGATCGCGGCGGCGGACGCGCTGATGATCGCAGTCAGTCCTTCGCTCAACTTCAGAATCAGGCAGATGGCGCACGCCAGCGCCGGCACGATGGCCAGGTAGCTGCCGCCCGGCAGCACGATCGAAAGGGCGATGGCGATCGCCGACCAGCAGAGCGCCTGTCCGAAAAAAAGCCCGGCCACGCCCGCGCGCGCCACGAGACGCTGCGCCACGAAAATGCTCACCACCAGGCCGATGAGCCACACCACGGCGATGGCAGGACCGGGATGCGCCACCCACACCGCGTGCTCGCTGCGCAGGCCGGAAATCCAGTTCCCGACAAAACCGGTCAGAAAGCCGGCGAGGAGGCTCAGAAAGAACGAGACGACTCCGATTGTGATCGCGCGCGGCCTCGTCTTCAGATTGAACGCGGCGATCAGCAGCACGATAAACGCCACGATGGCGAAGGCGAGCGAAAGGTACTGCGGCCACCAGATGACGAAGAGCGAAAGGACGTCGAACCAGACCGCGTTGCCACTCGATGTCTGCCGCAAGTCGGTAGCCGCGAGCGCGCGGGCCATGGCCAGGATGTGGTCGCCGTGATGCTGCAGCGTCCTCGGCGCGGCATTCGCGAAGTTGTCCAGAGGCGTGTGGTAGTGAATCGGACGGCCGATGTTGCCGAAGCCGATCCCGGCCAGCCCCACGCGCTTGAACACCGTCAGGTCGGTGTCATTCGGCAGCAGTTCGTAGATGTCGTAGTAGAGCGAGCTCGTGGCCGGACGCGGGAGCGAATGCGCGATGACGCGCGCCAGCCAGACGTTGTGTCGGCTGGTCTCGAAGAGGAAGCTCGGCCCGTCAGTGCCGCGCGCTTCGACGTTGATGACGGCGGCGGAACCGCGCAGCAGGGCGGGATCGGCCACATATCCTTCCGCCCCGAGCAGCGCGACCTCCTCGGCATCGGTGATCAGGAAAACGATCGGATTGCGGTAGTGCTCGTTGCGCAACGCGCGCGCCGTTTCCACCAGCGTGGCGATACCGACCCCATCGTCCGTCACGCCCGGTCCTGCCGGAACGGAGTCGTAGTGCGCCGCGAGTACCAGCGCGTCCAGCCGGGTATCGCCGGGAACGCGCGCGATGACGTTCACAACCGGTGCGCAGGTCACGAACGGACTGCACGCGAACGAGCGCTGGATGGTGACGTCGTATCCGAGGGCGCGGAACTTCGCGGCCAGCCGTTCGCGGACGGCGTCGTGCGCCGCCGTGCCCACCGGATGCGGCTGATCGCCGCCGAGAATCTCGCGTTCGAAGGCGATCGCGCGCGCGGCGGAGAAGGACGATGACGGCGCGTTTTCCGGCAGCGGGGCCGGGCCGGGCATCCTCAGCAGCAACGTGCCGAGGATCGCGGCGAGCATGGCGAACAAGAGCGCTGTCGCGCCGCCGCGTTTCACGGTGCGGATTGTAGCTGCAACCCGGGGCCGTCCGTTGCGTACATCGACACATGTTCAAACGCATCCTGCTCACCGCCATCCTCGCCGTCACCGCCGCGGCCGCGAACGCATCGACCCTCGATCAGGCCTTCGACCGTACCTTCGAGGTCCGACCGGGCGCGGTCTTTTCGCTGACCAACACCAACGGACACATCGCCGTTCGCGCCTGGGATCAGCCGCGCATCAAGGTGCATGCGATCAAGCACGTCGAGAGCCGTGACAGCGACGCGGCGCGCGACGCCATGAAGGCGCTGACGATCGCCATGTCGCAGCCCAACGGCGGCCTGACCATCGATACGAAATACCCGAAGCACAACGACGGCATCTTCGAGTGGATCGCCGGCACGAACGTGAGTATGTCGGTGACCTACGAAGTGACGGTGCCGCGCACGATGAATTTGCGCATCGACAACACGAACGGCGCCATTGAGGCCAGCGACGTGGCCGGCTCGCACAAGATCGAGACCACAAACGGGCGCATCACTCTGGCACGCTGCGCCGGCGACCTCGATGCCGAGACGACGAACGGCTCGATCGAAGCGGAGCTCACGACCGTAAGCGCGGGCCGCGGCATCCGCCTGGAGACGACCAATGGCGGAATCCATGCCCGTCTGCCTCGGACGCTGGCAGCCAGCATCGACGCGGCGAACACCAACGGCTCGATCTCCTCCGATCTGCCGGTGACGGTGAACGGCGTTCATGCCAAGCACGAGCTCCGGGGCACGCTGAACGGCGGCGGCCCGCAGCTGCATCTCCGCACGACGAACGGATCCATTTCCATCGAGGGGCGGTAGGCGGAACTACGCGTGTACGCCGGGCGCTTCGTGGCCGCTGGCGTTCACGTATTCGACGTACGACCCGCCGTAAACCCTCGGCGCGGCGCCGCGCTCCTCGGGGAGCTCGAGCACGCGATTCGAGAGGCCGCGCAGGAACATGCGGTCGTGCGAGACGAAGAGCATCGTGCCGTCGAAGTCTTTCAGCGCATCGACCAGCATCTCCTTCGTGGCCAGATCGAGATGGTTGGTCGGCTCGTCGAGCACGAGGAAGTTCGGAGGGTCGAGGAGCATGCGAGCGAGCACGAGGCGCGATCGCTCGCCGCCGGAGAGCGAGCGGATCTTCTTCTCCACCTCGTCGCCCGAGAACTGGAACGCGCCGAGAAGACTGCGGAGGGTTCCGATCGACTCGAGGGGGAAGTCTTTCTGGATCTGTTCCCAGACGGTGAGGTTCGGATCGAGCAGATCGAAGGCCTGCTGCGAGAAGTAACCCATCTTCAGCGACGCGCCGAGGCGGACGTTGCCGCCGTCCGGCTCGAGTGAGCCGGAGACCATCTTCAGCAGCGTCGACTTGCCGGCGCCGTTTTTCCCCATCACGCACCAGCGCTCGCCGCGGCGGACGAGGAAATCGAAGCCGTCGTAAATCGTGCGGCTGCCGTACGTCTTCGAAACGCCCTTCAACACCGCCACGTCATCGCCGGAGCGAGACGGCTTGCGGAAATCGAACTTCATCGTCTTCCGTTTTTTCGGCGGCTCGATCTTCTCGATCTTGTCGAGCGCCTTCACCCGGCTTTGAACTTGCGCCGCCTTGGCCGCGTGCGCGGCGAAGCGATCGATGAAGCGCTGCTCCTTGGCCAGCATGGACTGCTGGCGGGCGTAGGCGGCCTCGCGATTGGTCTCGCGGATGGCGCGCTCGCGCTCGTAGAACTCGTAGTTGCCGGAGTAGGTGACCAGATCGCCCTCGTCGATCTCCACGATCTTGGTGACCACGCGGTTCATGAACTCGCGGTCGTGCGAGGTCATGAGCAGCGAGCCGTCGTAGCGCTTGAGAAAGTCTTCCAGCCAGATGATCGATTCAATATCGAGATGATTGGTCGGCTCGTCCATCAGCAGCACGTCGGGCCGGCCGAGGAGCACCTTGGCCATGGCCACGCGCATCTTCCAACCACCGCTGAGGGCTCCTACGTCGCCGTCGATGCGGTCGTCTTCGAAGCCGAGTCCGTGCAGCACCTCGCGGGCGCGCGCTTCGAGCTCGTAGCCACCGAGGTGGGAGTAATCCTCCTGCACGTGTCCGAAGCGCTCCAGGATCTTGTCCATCTCATCGAGACGATCAGGATCGGACATGGCGTTTTGCAGCGCTTCGAGCTCGTGATGGAGATCGCCGAGCCGCCCGCTGCCGGCGATCGCTTCATCGAGCACCGAGCGGCCGGACATCTCTTCGATGTCCTGCCGGAAGTAGCCGATGGTCATCTTCTTCGGAACGGAGACGTCGCCGTCATCGGCCGACTCCTCGCCGACGATCATGCGAAAGAGCGTGGTCTTGCCGGCGCCGTTGGGGCCGACCAGGCCTGCGCGCTCGCCCGGATTGAGCTGAAACGATGCGTCGACGAAGACGAGCTGGCGGCCGTACTGCTTGGATATTTTGCTGAGGGAGATCATGGACGCGCGGCAGAACGCCGCCGTCGCCAGGGAGATTTCTCGCGACAGACGCGCGCGCCGGCGATGGCCGGAAGAATCTGGACGAGCCCGTCGCGATCGATGCGGTAGCGGAAGTAGGCGGCGTCGAGATCGAGCGGAGGAGTGATCCGCGGCATCACGAACCGGATCGGCGGAACGCGCAACTCCAGCGGATCCGCAGGACGAGGCTCGAAGGTGAGCGTTGCGCTCAGTACGGCCGCGCGAAGATGGAGGTTGGGATCGGAGGGCATCTGCGAAAGGAAGAACCATCGGCGCGCTCCGTCATTCCGCACCGTCTCCTGATCTTGTCGGCATGAAGGAGCCGTTTTACTATCCGTTCGATCGATCAGTACAATTGGGCTACGGAGGGAGGATCATGGCGCGTACGAAGGTTTCCTCGAAATACCAGGTGGTCATACCGAAAGACGTTCGTGAACGAAGCGATGTCCGACCGGGCCAGGAGTTCCAGGTGATCGCGAAGGGAGGGGTGATTACCCTCGTTCCCGACAAGCCGATCGCGGCGATGCGCGGGTTTGTGCGCGGCATGCGAATCACCGGTTTTCGTGAGAAAAAGGACCGTCTGTGATCGTTCTGGATTCATCGGGCTGGCTCGAATTCTTTGCTGACGGGCCACACGCCGGGAAGTTCGCCTCTCACTTGCGGCAGCCCGCAAATGTCATCACGCCGACCGTAGCCATGTACGAGGTGTACAAGTGGATCAAACGGGAACGGTCGGAGGAAGAAGCAGTCGACGCCGTCGCGACGATGAAGAAGACGAATGTCGTCGATCTCACCGAGGAACTGGCGCTGACGGCTGCCGACCTGAGTCTTGCACATCGCCTGGCCATGGCCGACTCCATGATGCTCGCCGCGGCCCGAGCCCACAAAGCAGAGTTGGTGACCACGGATGCGGGCTTCGAAGGGGTGCCCGGCGTGACCGTCTTTTCGAAGAAGCGCGAGACCTGCTGATCGCGACGTTTTCGGTCCGCACCCGGCCTCTCTCCGGGAATGAATCCCTTGACGGGCTCTGTTCGGCAGTGTTACCGTTTCACCCCCTTCCGCGGGGAAGGTGTGTGGTTGTCTTTGAATGACGTTCGGCGCTGAGCAGTTCTCACCTGCGCCGCGGTCCTCCGAAGATCGAAATCTCTAGTTTCGTGGTGTGTTCAGGAGAGTCATGCGTACGTATTTCCCCAAGCAGGGCGACATCGAGCCGAAATGGTTCATCATCGACGCCGAGGGCAAAGTTCTCGGGCGTCTCTCGACCGAGATCGCCCGGATCATTTCCGGCAAGGCCAAGCCGACCTACACCCCGTTCCTCGATACGGGTGACCACGTCATCATCATCAATGCCGAGAAGATCGTCCTGACGGGCAAGAAGGAGACGGACAAGATCTACCGTCATCACTCGCTCTATCCCGGCGGCCTCAGCGAGAAAGCCGCACGTTTCGTCCGCGCCGAGAAGCCGGAATCGATGATCGAGCGCGCCGTTCTGGGCATGCTGCCGAAGAACAAGCTCGGCCGCAAGATGATCAAGAAGCTGAAAGTCTATCGCGGCACAGTTCACCCCCACGAAGCGCAGAAGCCGGAACGGCTCGAAGTCGCCTGACAGATCTAGGAGGATTCTTTGGCTCTGGTTGAATACTACGGAACGGGACGGCGCAAGACCTCGACGGCGCGCGTTCACCTTCGTCAAGGCAGCGGCGCGATTACCGTCAATCACCGCTCGCTCGACGAGTACTTCGGCAACGACGTGCTGAAGATGATCATCAAGCAGCCGCTCTCGCTGACCGAGACGGCCGACAAGTTCGACATCGTCGTCACGGTTGACGGCGGCGGCCCCAGCGGCCAGGCGGGCGCGATCCGTCACGGCATCTCGCGCGCGCTGCAGATCTTCAACGTTGAGCTGCGCAAGCGCCTGAAGAAGGCTGGCCTGCTCACCCGCGACCCGAGAATGAAGGAGCGCAAGAAGTACGGCCAGAAAGGCGCGCGCGCTCGCTTCCAGTTCTCCAAGCGCTAGTTTCGATGTTCGGTTTTTCCCCAGTTTGATTCCCGAAGACAGGAGCGCCGCTCGCTCCTGTCTTTTTTTGTCTCAACACGCAGTCCAACTCTAACGTCACCGCGAAAAGGAGGGTTTGCTTGGCAGTCTCTATTACGATGAAAGAGCTTTTGGAAGCTGGCGTTCACTTCGGTCATCAGACCAAGCGCTGGAATCCGAAGATGAAGAAGTACATC